>Ga0116226_10000820_pt1 | contig 26851 bp, 20 predicted proteins | sample S1TSphfallax_FD_89692 | JGI IMG/M metagenome (GOLD analysis project Ga0116226, IMG submission 89692) | Host-associated microbial communities from peat moss isolated from Minnesota, USA - S1T2_Fa - Sphagnum fallax MG | ecosystem: Host-associated > Plants > Peat moss > Unclassified | place: USA... | reverse complement strand
ACATTGACGCGAATCCGCGTCAATGTAATGTCTGAATCGCCCTCTAAGCCATTGAATTAGAGGCTGATTCAGCTAATAGATTTAACCGCGGAGCGATTCAATCTATTAGCATCAGGCTCTAGATCAGGTTAAGGATTCTCAGGAAGCGACCGTGAAAATATGGTTCGACACGGTGGAACTCAGGCTATGCACGCCAACCAATTCGATGAAGCTGTCGCTGGCCGTCAGCGTGCCATTGCCGGCCGCGTGGCTTTCGACGATGTAGGTGTTGTTCCCATAATAAAACGTCACTGCGGTCTGGGCCGCCAGTGACGCCGTTCCGCCATCAACATAGGCGAGGGCCTCTGCCAGGGTCGCCAAGGCGGTGACCGCCGTTTGCTGGGTGGCGGTCAGGGACGTGACCGCCATACCGTCGGCGATGACCACTTGGTCGCCGGCCACGATATTGGTGATGACGGTGTTGGGGCTGGTCGCCGACGCGCTGATGACGCTGGTGAGGATCTCATCCGCGCCGGTCGCTGCCGAGTGCACCCCCAAAAGGATCGCCGCCGAGAAGGTCGACGCATTACCGCTATCGACGGTGATGATGGCGGAACCAGAACTGACCGTGCCGGAACCGACGGTGATCTTTAATGACCCGGCCGTGGAGTTGTCGGTGATCGTGTCATGACCGCTTCCCAGTGTGATGGTATCGGTATCGGACGAACTTGCCCCGGTCAGCGTCAACGAAACCGCTGAATTATCCCCGCTGCCATTGACGGTCACACCGCTGGTGTCGGCCGCCGTCACAGCGATGGCGATATTGCCGGTCAGATTGAGGGTAGTCATGCTGGAGTCGCTGAACGAGCTGCCGCTGCCCGCGTCGATCGTCGCCGTGCTGGTGCCGGTATTGGCGATACTCACTGTCGCGGTGGTCAGGCCGGCCAAATTGCCGATGGTGATCGGCGCAGCGCCCGACAAGGTCAGATTATCAAGCGCACCGGTGCTTTGCAGCGTGCCGATCGAAAGGCCGCCAGCGCCGACATTGATCAGCAGCAGATCGGTCGAACCGCCGATCGCGAGATTGGTGATGGTCAAGCCATTGACGCCGCCGCCTTCGGCGTCGCGCAAGGCCAGGTTGGTCAGGTTGCTGTCGCTCAGACTACCGATCAGCGACGGACTGGCGGCGCTCGAACTGTCATCGATGGAAAGGCCGGGACCGGTCAGCGCCAGGGTGCCGATCGACAAGCTGCCGGAGCCGGAAATGCTGATGAAGCTGGCGGCGCTGTCGGTCACTGTGGTGAGGACGTTTGCGCCTCCCGACTGGTTCAGCAGCTCGAAATTAACACTGGCGATCCCGTCATTGGCGGTGTCGGTCAAGACCAGATCGTTCACGGTCAGACCGGTCGCGCCGGTGGTTTCCGCATTGCCGAGGATGACGGTGACGGCTCCCGACTTGGTGGCGGTGTAGAGGCTGTAGGATAACAGCGCGGCATTGCCTTCGATCTGCAGGCTGGTCCCGGCGGCGACATTGGTGAAGCTGTCGGAAATACCCGACGCCGTGATCACATCGATGGCTTGATAGCCAGTGAATACCGCATGCATGTCGTACAGATCGGCATTATTGCCACCGTCGCCGATTCCGAGGGTTGTAAACCCGGCGCCGAGGGTGGCGACGACGGCGGGCGTGTAATAGTTTCCCCCGGCATTGGCGTGGGTCAAATCGAGTATCGGATCGACCAAGCGCGGAACGACCCCGTTTGCCACCGATACGCCATACTGGGCCAGATCATTGACGATACCCGGGTCGACCTTGTTGGCATATTCGGGCGAATTGATGAATTCCTGCAGCAAATTGGCGCTGGTAAGACCGGAAGCCAGCTGGTTCTGATAAAAAGTCAGCTCGTTGGCCGAAGGGGCTCGGCCAAGAATATTCTCATAAAACAGGGTGATCTGTGCGCTCCCCGTACTGGCGTTACTGGTGAACTCCGGCGAATCGACAAAATCGGTGGCGATGGAATTCCAGGTCGCCTGTGGGATTCCGCCCGTACCGCCGGCGATTTGCGCTGACGTCCGGCCCCCCTCGGCGATACCGACATAATAGAGGACCTCGGCACCGCTTGGCGTCCGGCCTAAGGCTCCGTAATAAAGCCTTACAACTTCGTCGGCGATACCGGCTTCGGCGCTGTTCGCCATCGCGGTTGCCAATTGCAACAGACTGGCATCGCCGGCAATGCTGGCGGACTGGTTGACCCAATAGTCTGCATTGGTGGCGGCGAGGCTGGCGGACTCGAAAAGAATATTTTCCAGCAAGGTGGTGGCTTGCGCCACGGTAACGCTCATGAAATCTCTCCAGCTAGTGCATCAGCGCCATGCGAACGTGACGGGACGTCATGTCTTGCACTGTCGTCGCCCGGCCTTACAGGCGGTAGCGGAAGCCGCCACTGATATAGTCATTGTTGGTGGTGCTGCTTTGCATATGGTTGTAGTCGATGAAGAAGGCAGCGTCGCGGCTGGTCTCCAGCTTCAACCCGCCATCCAGGCGCAGCATATCGGAACCCGGCAACAATCCATTGTAGAGCCAGCTATAATCATCGCCCGCGGTCTGCACGTTGGCATCATGAAGCTGATTGATCAGCTCATGCTCGAAGCCAACCTTCACTTCGGGGACCAACGCCCAATGATCGCTGACCATGAACCGCTTGGTCAGACTGACGCTGGCATAGGGACGCAAGGAACTGGTCTGCCGGGCGGCCACCGAGAAATTGTAGAGGGTGGTGCCGCTTTCGGTAAAGCCGGTCTCGCTGAGATTGAGGAATTTGGCCCCAAGCGCCGGGCCGACCACCCAGCCATCGAAGGCGAAGGCGGCACTGGCTTGCAGGGCGGCGCTCTTTTCATTGGCGACATGATTGGAATAGGCGGTCTGCAAAAGGCTCGGCACCGCGACCGGACGGGTGGCGTCGATGGTGCCAAGGCCGACACCGGCCACCGCGTCGAGCGCGAAGGCGCCCCGCCACCAGCCGCCATAGACGGCGAAGCGCGGCATGCTGACGCCGCCCGCATTGCCATCACTGAGTTTGACGAAATTATTGGTATAGCCCAGCGCCATGCCGATCGAGACGCTCTTGAACCACTCGGTGTCAATCCCGGCCATCAGACCGCCGCCCTGGACGTTATAACCTGCGACACCGTTGTTGCCGGAGACAGTTCCGGTATTTCCCAATGGCATGACCCAGGCGCCGTAGGGCGAGGTGCCGCGGACACGATGCGAGTCGGTCATGGCGGCGCCCAATTCGTCGGCCAGAGCATTGGTACGTACATTAGCCAAATGGTCGAGCAGACTGCCGGTTGCCTGTTGTCCCTCATCGATGGCTGCGCTCGACAGTACCGGGAACAGATTGGCGCGGTCATAGCTCGGCAGGCTGGTGAGCTGGGTCAACACCAGATAATAATTGCCGGTGTTGGGATCCTGCATGACATAGCCGGTCAGGCCGATGCTCGGGATGTCGGTCAGGAGTTGTTGCGAATTGATCGCCGCCTGATTGGTAAAGCCGGAGCCAGTCAGTGTTCCCGGGGCGAAGATCAGATAGCGACCGGCGCGGAAAAACCCAGTGCTGGCGAAGGATGCCGAGAGTGTGCCGCCATTGATCTGCGATGCGCCGCTGACCGCCAATTCGGCGCCGCCGCTGTTGGTGCCGGTGGCGCTGTAGGCCGTGGTGCCAGCACTGATCACCGGGTCGAGCGTGCCGGCATTCTGGACATAGCTTGTCACTTTGAACTGATTGGCCGGACTGACCGTGCCGCCCTGATTGCTCAACTGCCCGGCCAGGGTGCCCGATCCGCCGACCCCGCCGCCGGCCGTCACCGTGATGCTGCCGGTCACCGTCGCTTTCGGCGTGGCGCTGTCGCCGACAATCAGATTGGCTCCGCTTTCAACCGTAGCGCTGCCGACAAAATTATTGAGACCATCCAGCACCAGATTGCCCACCGTACTCGTGCTGCTGTTGGCGACTGTAAGGTTGCTGACCGCGGCGCCGTTGGCTGGGTTCTGGACCACGTTCGTGGCGATGACGGCCGTATTGCCATTGGTGTCGATGGTCCCGCCGCCGCTGCCGAGTTCGATCGGGTGTTGGATGGTGGCGCCGGCGAGAAATTGCAAGCTGCCGCCATTCAGGAGAAGATTGTTCGGTGTCGCCCCCAGGGTGTAGGAGCTGACGCCGGTGAGCGCATTGGCGACCACCGTGTAGCCGCCGAGGGATTGATCCGAGCTGATGGCCAAGGTCGCGCCCTGCTTGACGATGAGGTCACCCGTGAAGAGATTACTGCCCGTCAGGGACAAGGTGCCGGTGCCGCCGACGGTCAGATTGTAAATACCCGGGGTACCGTTGGCCGGCGTGGTCAAGCTGGTGTTGGTAGCCTCGGTCGCCGCGGTATTGGTGCCCAGGATGCTGCCGCTCAAGGTCACGCCAGAAGAAGAATTGGTCAGGATGGTGCCGCCGGCCTCGCCCAGAATGATGCTGCGCGACGTTGACAGGGTCGTAGTGTTGGTGAATTGCAGAGTCCCGGTGGCGGCAGTGCCGCTGGCGATCGTGCCGCTCCCCAACTGTACCGACGTCCCGAGGCCGTTGCCCAGCACCGAGTCGGAATTGACCTGCAAGGTCGCGCCACCAGTGACCAGCGTACCGCCGGTAAAGCTGTTGGTGGTGTTGGTCAAAGCGACCGTTCCGCCATTGATGGTCAGTCGTCCGATGCCGGAAATATTGCCGGCATAGGTCACCACCTGATTGCCGGTCGGCCCGATCAGCAAACCGCCGCCGGAATTCAGAACGATATTGCGGATCGAGGTGAAGGAGAGCCCGCTCGGAATAACGCCCAGCGCGCCCTGAAGATTGGTGTCACCGAGATTAATCGTGTTAGGAGTTCCAATAGTCGAGAGGCCAAGCTGTGCATCGTTACTGTAATACAAGCTGGCATTCCCTGAGATCGTTGTTTGGCCCGAATAGAAATTATTGTTATTAGTGAAATTCACCGTCGCGCCATTATTGACCAGGACCGAGGTTTGTCCGGAGCTTGTATCGCTGATTGGGGAAGAGACCGTCTGGTTCGTGCTGTAGACTTGCTGCTGCCCACTCGCCGATCCGCCCGCCATGACGGCAAGAACCAGGCTGCAGGCGCAGGACGTCAACCAATATCGTCTCATTGATCCCTCAAAAACTTTCGACCCCAAGGGGCTTTAAACAGGGGGCTTACACAGGAAATGCTTGCACCGTGGGTCACCACTGTCCGACAGAATGACATATTCCACGGAATAGGTAACTGGCCCTTTCGGGGCTGTCTACAGAGAAGTCCGATGATAGAGTGTTCTGCTAATTTCGGCGGCAGGTTGCGACAGCCCCCGGACGCCTGATCCCTGGACGCGTGAATAGGGCCTGCCTTTGACACCGATAGAAGTTTGAGATGATCCTGCCCACCCGCCTCGCCGTTTTCGATGTCGACGGAACATTGGTCGACAGCCAGCATAATATCGTCAGCACCATGATCTCCGCGTGCGAGCGGATTGGGGTCGCTCCGCCCAGCCCGTCTGCGACGCGGCAGATCATCGGTCTGTCCTTGCCCGAGGCGATCCGGACCCTGCTGCCCGACAGTCCCGAGGCCACGCGCCAGCAGGTGGTGATGGCCTACAAAAGCGGCTTCGCCGAATTACGCCAGCGCCAGGATCATCATGAGCCGCTGTTTCCCGGCGTGCTGGCCACGCTTGACGCGCTCGACCGGCAAGGGTGGCGATTGGCGGTGGCGACAGGAAATTCCCGCCGCGGTCTGGCCATGCTGATCGCGCATCATCGTCTTGAGGGGCGTTTCGTGTCGATGCAGACCGCCGACGACAATCCGGGCAAACCGAACCCGGCGATGCTCAATCGCGCCATTGCCGAGGCGGGCGCTCAGCCCAGTTCCGCCGTAATGATCGGCGATACCAGCTATGACATGCAGATGGGCCGCGACGCCGGAACCCGCACCGTCGGCGTCGGCTGGGGGTACCATCCGCCTGCGGAATTGCTCCGCGCCGGCGCCGAGAGCGTCGTCGACAGCACCGGCGAATTGCTGGTTCGCCTCAACAGCCTGTTCCCGCAGCCATGAGGCCGCAAACCATCGCCAAGATCTCGGCGCTCGCGGTCCTTCTGCTCCTGGTCGCCCTGGTGCAAGTGGTGAAATCCATTGAGGTCGACCATTATCGCGGTGTGGTCGCGGCCTGGGTGAAGCAAAAGACCGGTCGGCAGGTCAGTTTTGCCGGCCCCCTGACTCTCAAATTCGGTTTTCGCCCGGCTTTGGTGACCGACGGGATCCGTCTCGCCAACCGCCCCGGGGCCGCCAATCCCGACATGGTCCGGCTTGGCCATGTCGAGGCCGAGATCGGGCTCCTGCCGCTGCTGTCCGGCGAGGTGCGGCTTGACCGGCTGTGGATCGACGGCGCCGAGATCCTGCTGCAGTCGGACGGGCAGGGGCATGGCAACTGGACCTTTGTCGCACAGCCCCTGGCGGCCGATCGTCCGGATGCGGCCTTGCCGGCGACTGCCTTCCACCTTGACGAGGTGATTATCGATCACGCGTCGGTTCAGGTCGAAGAAAGCGGCAGCCACCTCATCACCATCGAGCATGCGACCCTCGACACCAATGGCGTCACCGCGCCGGTTGCCCTGACGCTGGACGGTCAGTGGGACGCCAAGCATGTCTCGGTCAATGGATTTCTTGGCAGCCTGCGCGATATGACCGACGGCAAAAAAAACTATCCGGTGCAGCTGAAAATGCTTTTACCCGGTCTGGTCGCCAGTCTGGAGGGCAGCCTCCGCGACGATCCGCAATCCGGCGTGAGACTGGATCTGGCCGCCTCGGTCGATGTCAGTGATCGTGTCGATTTCGACGGCTGGCTCGGCCTGCCGCTTCCTGCGGTCGGTCCGGCGCGCGCCGCCTTCTTGTTGACAGGCGGGATTGATCATCCGCAAATCGCCCGTCTGGAGGCGACCATCGGTCGTCATGATGCGTTGGCGGTCACCATGAAAGGCGGAATCGAGGATCCGCTGGGCGGTGGCGGGGTCGATCTGGCACTGCTGATCGACGGCGACGCCGACGCGCTGCTCGCCCTGAGCGGGCCACCCGGCGCCCTGAAGCTGGCCATGAGCGGCCATGTGACCTCAACGGGCAGCGGGATCGGGCGCGGCTGGCACATCGCGGACCTGAAAGGCACCCTCGGCCATAGCGATATCGCCGGCCAGATCACCCTTCGGCGCGATCACGACCATGGCGTGATCGAGGGACGTTTCGACTCGACCCTGATTGATCTGGCGCGACCTTTTCCCCCACCGAGTGCCGGTAGCGCCGCCAACCCTCCGCCAGCCTCGCTCCTGCCGGTCAGCGGAGACAGCCATTTTTTCTCCGATGCGAAATTACCGCTCGCCGTCCTGGCCGGCAATCAGGGACATTTTGCCTGGACGATCGGCCATTTGCGGGATCGTGAGTTCGACGCCGCCGCCATCGCCCTCGATATCGACTGGCGCGATGCAAGGCTTCGCGCCGATCTCACCGCTGGTCAGCTCGCCGGTGGCTCGGGGGCCGGCCATCTCGTGCTGGATGGCGCTGTCACCCCGGCCGCCCTGTCCCTTGATGTCGGCCTGTCCCATCTGGTGATCGGCAGTCTCCTGTCATCGCTCGGCTGGTCTGCCGCGATCGAGGGCGGACAGCTCGATTATCGCTTCAAGGCCAATGGGACGGGCGACAGTCCACGCGCCCTGGTTGCCACCTTGCAGGGCAACAGCCTGTTATCGATGGGGATGGCTGAAATCGGTAATCAGCTGGCCAGCGAGGAGGGGTTGGGCGCCATCCTGACTGATCTCGTCCCGGGACCCCGCGATGAGAAGACGGAGCTGCGTTGTCTGATCAGCCATTTTTCCCTGATCGATGGGCTGGCCCGATCCGAGGTGCTGATGTTCACTCTGGGCGATATCGCGGTCACCGGGCAGGGGAGTATCAATCTGACCACCGAAAGTCTTGATTTCACGCTGACGCCGCGCTCCGCCGCACCCCTCGCAGTGACGCCGCTGGACATTGGCGGCAGTCTGCTCCATCCGCTGGTTTCCGCTAATCGCGGCGCCATCGTCAAGACTCTGCCGATCGTCACCAGCGGCGCCCAGAGTCCGCTGCTCAGCCTGGCCGGCAAAGAGGGCAATTCCTGTTTCGCCACACTGCTGCAGGGCAAAAAACCCCGTCAGAGTGGCGCTGGACCCCGATGAAGCGATTTTATCAAACCGCCGGCCTGGCGACCGACCTATCGGGAATCGCCGTGACCCTGGACGGCAAGCGCGTCAAGACCCCGTTGGGCAAGGCTCTGCTGCTGCCGAGCGAATCTCTGGCCGCCGCCATAGCCGAGGAATGGGACCGGCAGGGCGAACAGATCAAACCTTCAACCATGAAGCTGATGCAGTTGGCCTGCACCGCGCGAGACCGCGTCGAGGACGACCGCACCAGCCTGATCCTTGAACTGGTCAATTTTGGGCGGTCGGATCTGCTCTGCTATCGCGCGCTGCATCCGCGCGATCTGGCAGAGCGCCAGGCGCTGGGATGGCAACCCCTGCTCGATTGGGCGGCGTTCGAGCAGGGTATCGCTCTGGCGGTGACCGAGGGGATCCTGCCGGTGCCCCAGCCAGCCGAGTCGCTGGCGGCTTTGGAGCGGAAATTGGCCTCCTATGACGATTGGACGCTCGCCGCCCTGCTCGCTTTGGTCCCGTCTTTAGGATCGGTCATTCTGGCGCTGGCGGTGACGGACGGATTGATCGATGCGGACCGGGCTTTCGATCTCTCTCAACTCGATGAAACTTTCCAGGCCGAGCGGTGGGGCGCCGACGAAGAAGCGGTGACGCGCCGAACCGGGCTGCGCCACGAGATCCATGCCGCAGCCCGATATCTTAAATTGATCAGAGCAGCTTAAGGATGGTCTCTGCGCTCGACTGATCGACGCCGGGCGAGGTCTCGACATTCAGATGGGTTACGACGCCGTTCTCAAGGACGGCGGCATAACGCTGCGAACGCAATCCCATGCCGAAGCCGGTGCCGTCCATGCTGAGGCCCACCGCCTTGGTGAAATCGCCATTGCCATCGGCCAGCATCATCACCTTGCCCTCGGCCTTCTGATCCTTCTCCCAGGCGCCCATGACAAAAGCGTCATTGACCGACAGGCAGGCGATCAAATCGATGCCCTTGGCCTTGAATGCATCAAAATGCTGCACGAAACCGGGCACATGCTTCATCGAACAACCGGGCGTGAAGGCGCCGGGCAGAGCGAACAGAATCGCCTTTTTTCCGGCGAAAAGGTCGTCGGTGGTGACATTGGTCGGGCCGTCGGTGGTCATTGTTTTGAGTGTGATCGAGGGTAGCTTGTCGCCAACTTTGAGGGTCATGTCGGTCTCTCCTGGAGTTTTGATCTTGGCTAAGCTGGTGGGAAATGGCCGGCGCTGCAAGGGGGCAATTTGCTGGATCGGCTCTGCTCTTGATGCTATCTCAAAACAGTCATATTAGAAAAAACTCCGGTGGGGAACTGATGAGCGATATAATTCGCGAGCTTGAGGAGAAACGCGCCCGCGCGCGCGCCGGAGGCGGCGTAAAGCGGCTCCAGGCGCAGCATGCGAAAGGCAAGCTCTCGGCACGCGAAAGGCTGGATCTGCTGCTCGATCCCGGTTCCTTCGAGGAATGGGATATGTTCGTCGAACATCGCTGCTCCGATTTCGGCATGGCCAGCCAGATCATTCCCGGCGACGGGGTGATCACCGGCTTCGGCACCGTCAATGGCCGTCTGGTCTTCGTCTATAGCCAGGATTTCACTGTTTTCGGCGGTTCCCTGTCGGAATCACACGCCGAGAAGATCTGCAAGGTGATGGATCACGCGCTCAAAGTCGGCGCGCCGGTCATCGGTCTCAATGATTCGGGGGGCGCCCGAATTCAGGAAGGGGTGGCGTCTCTGGCCGGCTATGCCGAAGTGTTTCAGCGCAACGCCATGGCGTCCGGCGTGGTGCCGCAGATTTCCCTGATCATGGGACCCTGCGCCGGTGGCGCGGTCTATTCGCCCGCCATGACCGACTTCATCTTCATGGTGAAGGACAGTTCCTACATGTTCGTGACCGGCCCCGAAGTGGTCAAGACAGTGACCCATGAGACCGTGACGGCCGAGGAGCTGGGTGGCGCCATTACCCACACGACGAAATCCGGCGTCGCCGATCTCGCCTTCGAGGATGATGTCGAAGCGCTGCTGCAATTGCGACGCTTCATCGACTTTCTGCCTGGCAATAACCGCGAAAAACCGCCGGTGCGCGCCAGCATCGATCCGCCCAACCGTATCGAGCCGAGCCTCGACACATTGGTGCCGGACAATCCCAACAAGCCCTACGATATGACGGAATTGATCTTTAAGATCGTTGATGACGGCGATTTCTTCGAGATTGCCCCGAGTTTCGCCGGCAATATCATTATCGGCTTCGCCCGCATGGATGGGCAGACGGTCGGCATCGTCGCCAATCAGCCGCTGGTATTGGCGGGCTGCCTCGATATCGACTCCAGCCGCAAGGCGGCGCGGTTTGTCCGCTTTTGCGACTGCTTCAATATTCCGCTGATCACCTTCGTCGATGTTCCCGGCTTCCTGCCCGGCACGGCGCAGGAATTCGGCGGCATCATCAAGCATGGCGCCAAATTACTTTATGCCTACGCCGAATGCACCGTGCCAAAAGTCACCGTGATCACCCGCAAGGCCTATGGCGGCGCCTATGATGTGATGAGCTCGAAACATCTGCGCGGCGACGTCAATTATGCCTGGCCGACGGCGGAAATCGCGGTGATGGGGCCGAAGGGCGCCGTCGAGATCATCTTCCGCAGCGACCTCGGCGACGCGGCCAAAATCGCCGAGCGTACCGAGGAATATCGCCGCAAATTCGCCAACCCCTTCATCGCCAGCCATCGCGGCTTCATTGATGATGTCATAAGGCCCCATGCGACAAGGCGGCGGATCTGCCGAGCCTTGGCCATGCTGAAAGGCAAGAAACTGGAAAATCCGTGGCGGAAACACGGGAATATACCTTTATGAAGGTCCCTCAAACGCCAGGCGCGAACGCTGTTCGCTTGGCTCTCGCGCCAACAGCCGTTTTGTGTGCGATTGAGGGTGGCGGCCGCGCTGCGCTGCGGTCGCAGCCCGGGGAATCGGTGAGGGGACTTTATGTTTAAGAAAATATTGGTGGCGAATCGGGGGGAGATCGCGTGTCGGGTGATGCGGACCGCGAAGAGGATGGGGATTGGGACGGTAGCGGTTTATTCCGATGCGGACCTTGGGGCGTTGCATGTCGAGATGGCGGATGAGGCGGTGCATATCGGGGGGGCGGCGTCGGCGGAGTCCTATTTGCTGATCGACCGGATCGTCGAGGCTTGCAAGAAGACCGGCGCGGACGCGGTGCATCCGGGCTATGGCTTTCTGTCGGAGAAGCCAGCCTTTCAGCGAGCGCTGGCGGCGGCGGGGATCGCCTTCATCGGGCCCGATGCCCATGCGATTCAGGCGATGGGCGACAAGATCGAGTCGAAGAAACTGGCCAAATTGGCCGGCGTCAATTCAGTGCCCGGTAATCTCGGCGTTATCAAGGATGCCGGGGAGGCGGTCACGGTCGCGCGCGAGATCGGCTATCCCGTCATGATCAAGGCGTCGGCGGGGGGGGGCGGCAAGGGTATGCGGCTCGCCCATGATGATCAGGAAGCGCGCGAGGGTTTCGTCTCGGCCAGCAACGAGGCGCGGTCCTCTTTCGCCGACGACCGTGTTTTTATCGAGAAATATATCCAGCAGCCGCGTCATATCGAGATCCAGGTGCTGGGCGACTCGCACGGGTCGGTGGTCTATCTCGGCGAGCGCGAATGTTCCATTCAGCGGCGCCATCAAAAGGTGATTGAGGAGGCGCCAAGTCCTTTCCTCACCGAGGAAGTCCGCCGCGCCATGGGCGAGCAGGCGGTCGCGCTGGCCCAGGCGGTGCAGTACAAATCGGCAGGGACGGTCGAATTCATCGTCGATGCGGAGCGCAATTTCTATTTCCTCGAAATGAACACCCGCCTGCAGGTCGAGCATCCGGTCACCGAACTCGTCACCGGCCTCGATCTGGTGGAATGGATGATCCGCATCGCCGCGGGAGAAAAACTCGGCTTCACCCAGGCGCAGGTGACCCTTACCGGCTGGGCCATCGAGGCGCGTGTCTATGCGGAGGATCCGTTTCGCGGGTTTCTGCCTTCGACCGGCCGTCTGACGCGCTATCTGCCGCCCGTTGAAGGGCCGTCGGTGCGCGTCGACAGCGGCGTCACCGAAGGTGGCGAGATCAGCGTCTACTATGATCCGATGATCGCCAAGCTGTGCAGCCATGGCCCCACCCGCAAAGACGCCATTCTTGAGATGCGTCGGGCGCTCGATGCCTATTTTATCAGGGGAGTCAGCCATAATATTTCCTTTCTCGCCGCACTGATGGCCCATCCGCGCTTTGCCGCCGGCAACCTGACCACCAATTTCATCGCTGAGGAATTCGGCAAGGGATTTTCGAGCCGCGACCTGCCGGCGGCCGAGCCGTCACTTTTGGCCTCGGTCGCGGCTTTCGTCCATCGCCGTCAGCTTGAACGTGACGCCAGCATCAGTGGCCAACTGCCGGGGCGGAGCGGCACCCTCGGGGGCGAGCTCGTGGTGCGTTTCGGCACCAGTTCGATCATGGTCACCAGCGAAAGCGTTCCCGGCGGCTACAAGATGACGGCGGGCCACAAGAGCCTGACGCTGATCTCCGATTGGCAGGTTGGCCAGCCCTTGTTCCATGGCCGGGTGAGTGGTGGCAAGAGCGACCAGGTCATCATCGTGCAAATCGACCGGGTCGGTATCTTCTATCGGCTGTTTCATGGCGGCGCCCAGATTGAAGCGCGGGTCTACAGCCCGCGCGCCGCCGAATTGGCCCTTTTGATGCCGAAAAAGGCCGCCCCCGATATGTCCCGTTTCGTCCTTTCGCCCATGCCGGGCCTGCTGGCTTCTCTACCCGTGATCGAGGGGCAGGAGGTCAAGGCCGGCGAAGTGCTCGCCGTGGTCGAGGCGATGAAGATGGAGAATGCGTTGCGCGCAGAACGCGATGGCCGGATCGCCCGTCTGCACGCGAAAGCCGGAGATACTCTGGCGGTCGACCAGAAAATCATCGAATTCACCTGATGGCCGGCCGGATCGCCCATTTCAGCGGCGCCGATCTTGACCGCGCGCCCGATCTGCGGCGCGATCCGGACCGGCTTGCGGCCTTGTTCCGGGATGCAGGGTCTCGCCTGCTGCCGATCTGGCGGACGCAAAATCTGGTTCGGGCGACCGAGCTGGGTTATTCGGCGGTGGCCTTGTCGGGCGCTGACGCCGTAAGACTTGGTCCTATCGAGCCGATCTTCCTCGGCCTGCGGAATGAACTTGCCTATTTCGCCGCCGATATTTCCAGCGACTCCGAGCCCGCCTTGGCCGATCTTGGCGAATTCGCCGATCTTCGCCAGATCGGCGCCCTTTTGCCGCAATCAGCCGGCGCCCTGCTGGCCTATGCCCGCGGCATCACTTTCTGGCATGGCACCCACCGTTTTTGTAACCGCTGCGGCGGCGAAACCCGCAGCGAGCAGGGCGGCCATGTGAGGCGCTGCGTCGCTTGCGTCACAGAGCATTATCCGCGCAGTGACCCCGCCGTCATTATGCTGGTGGCCCACGGCGATCATTGCCTGCTTGGACGTCAGGCGGTCTGGCCGACGGGGATGCTGTCGGTGCTGGCCGGCTTTGTCGAGCCGGGCGAAACCCTGGAGGAGGCGGTGGTCCGTGAGGTTTTTGAGGAGACCGGGATCAAGGTCGGGGATGTCCGCTATGTTTCCTCCCAACCCTGGCCGTTTCCCGCCTCGCTGATGATCGGCTTCACGGCGCGCGCGGCTTCTCTCGAAGCGCCGATGGTCGATGGGATGGAGTTGGAAAGCGCCGCCTGGTTCAGCCGGGCCGACATCCAGGGTTTTCCGGCGCGCGGACTGTTCTTGCCGCGCCCCCATTCGATCGCGCGCCGCCTCATCGAGGACTGGCTGGAGAGGGCATGAGCCGCACGATCTTTGTCGATTCCGATGCCTGTCCGGTCAAGGACGAGGTCATCCGTGTCGCCACCCGCCATGGATTGCCGGTGGTTTTCATCGGCAATCGCTGGCTACGCGGCCTCGATCATCCGCTGGTCAGTCAGGTGGTCGCCGCTGAAGGGCTGAATGAGGCCGATGATCGGATTGTCGAACGAATTCAGGCCGGCGATCTGGTGGTGACCGCCGACATACCGCTGGCAGCGCGCTGCATCGAGAAAGGCGCACTTGGCATTGATCACCGCGGCAAGCGCTTTGACGATGACTCCATAGGCATGGCCCTGGCGATGCGTGATCTGATGACCAGTCTCCGTGACACCGGCGAACTGGGCGGCGGCGGCCCTGCCCCCTATGGCAAAGCGGACCGCTCGCGGTTTCTAGATGGGCTTGACCGGGTGATCACCAGCCTGAAACTCGGTCTTTAGACCCTCCGCGGCGTTGATCAAATCGGCGTCCCGATCGACGCCCGAAAGCCGGAATTGCATAGGACGAGGGACAATGATAGGCGGTTTTAAGCCGTTGGCGTCTTTGTCTCAGGTGAAGGTTTCCCAGACGTCAAAGCTGGATTGGACGCCCAGATGATCATAGTTTTTGTCCAGCCAGCGGTCCGCGGCATTCCAGCCCCGCTGACGCAGATCTTCCAAAAATACGATGTCCGTATTGAATTTGCTCGACGCACCGAAACCGGCGAGGTCGTCCTGCGCCTCGATCATATGAAAATTGACCTCGGCATAGTGGTGGTTGTTGAGCTCGCCGCTCTCGATCAGTTGGGTGATCGTAGCGAAACCGCGCATCTCGCGCACGATCGCGGTATTGAAGCTGAGTTCGTTCAGCCGGTTGAGAATATCACGCGCCGAAGTCGGCACATCGTCACGGCGTAAGGGATTGATCTGGATGATCAAAACATCTTTAGATTCGCATTCATGGACCAAGGGATAGATCATCGGATTGCCCATATAGCCGCCATCCCAGTAATAATCGCCGTCGATCTCCACCGCCTTGAACATCAAGGGCAGGCACGCCGAGGCCATCAGGACCTGCGCCGTCATCTCGCTGGTGGTGAAGACACGTGGTTTGCCGGTTTTTACATTGGTGGCGGTGACGAACAGTTTCAGCTCGTCGTGACGGCGCAATTCCTCGAAATCGATCAGATCCTCAATGATGGTCAGGAGCGGGTTATAGTCCATCGGATTGAGTTCATAGGGCGAGAACAGCCGGGTGATGATATCGAACATCAGGAAGTGGGGCGCTCCTTCGAGATTGTCTTTGCCGCTCATCATCTTCCAGGCCGCCATCATCCGGTCATTGAACAGGCCGGTCTTGGCTACTCTTTCCCAGAACTCGCGGATCGCGGCGATGGCGCCGTTCCGCCGATCCTTGATGAATCCGTCGGCCATCATCACGGCATTCATGGCGCCGGCGCTGGTGCCGCTAAGACCGGCGATATACAGCCGCCGATCGCTCATCAGCCGCTCCAGCACGCCCCAGGTGAAGGCGCCATGGGACCCGCCGCCCTGCAGCGCCAGATTGACCTGCTTCGGGGTGCCCGCCGATTTGGCGATTTCGGGGCTAGAAGTGATAGCCAAGCGTGACGCCGAGGAAGACCGGAGACGGATAGTCATGCACGTTCCGTCCCGCATCGCGCGGGCCTTCGGTCCAAGTGGCGTTGCCATGGGCAGAATTGGGCACATTGAAGTCTACTAAGCCGGCGTCGAGGTTGGCATTGCCGGCATCGGCCTCAACACCGCACAAGGCGACGCGGACATCGGGTTTGGGATTATCAACCGCCGTCTTGCGGGGCGGCGCGCCGACCTCATCGGCAGCAACACCCTTGGCGGCATCGGCAGGTAAAGTGAACAAGGGGGATGCGGCTGCGACGTCCGCGGAATAGCCACCGGTCAGCGGCTCGGCAGCCTTAACGGAGATGGGGCAAGCCAGGATGGATATCATTGAAACTGCGGCAAAGCGGCGAAACATGCGCATCATCCCGTCATGAGCTTTGGAACATCTGACGCAAAAACTGAAAACTGTGCGACGAGTACGACTCAGCAGATGGAGCATTCCTGCAAGCCCGTCAATGACCTGAGCGAATTTTCTCCATCGCTTGGTGCCCAAACGAGCCATCACCGAATATCCACCTCTCTGAAATTGCGCTTTACCCTCCGCGCCTCGGTCTTGAACCCCTTTTATTTGTCGGTCAAAAACCGCGCTTCAAAAGCGTCCCGCAGAGCCATATCGACCTCGGTAACCGTCGGCGTCAGTCCAAGATCCCACAGCGACGTCACGCCATATTGGCGCAGACCACAAGGGACGATTCCGCTGAAATGGCTGAGGTCCGGGTCGATGTTGAGCGACACGCCGTGGAACGTGATCCAGTGCCGCACCCTGACGCCGATCGCCGCAATCTTGTCCTCGCGGCCGCCGCCGCGATCGACCCAAATGCCGATCCGTCCGGCGCGGCGTTCGCCCCTTACGCCGAACAGGGCCAGGGTGCCGATCATCCAATCTTCCAGGTCCGTGACGAATCTTCGGACATCCCGGCCACGCTGCTGCAGGTCGAGCATGACATAGGCGATCCGCTGTCCCGGCCCATGATAGGTATATTCGCCGCCGCGGCCGGCGTCATAGACCGGGAAGCGCTCAGGATCGAGCAGATCGGCGGGCTTGGCCGAGGTGCCCGCGGTGTAGAGCGGAGGGTGTTCGAGCAGCCAGACGGCCTGCCTTTTCTGTCCCTGGCGGATCGCTTCCACGCGGTTTTCCATAAAACCGAGGGCGTAGGGATAGTCGACCAGATGGTCGCTGATGACCCATTCGAGATTTTCGGACAACACTGAGCTTGAACCCGGACCTTGCATTTGCTATTGAACCCCACCTTACCAGAATGCGGCCGTGGCGGAACTGGTAGACGCGCAGCGTTGAGGTCGCTGTGGGGCAACCCGTGGAAGTTCGAGTCTTCTCGGCCGCACCATCAAAAAAAGGCAATGGATCACTTGGTTCATTGCCTTTTTTGTTGCTTGCCATCCCGCTGCTTTTGCCTAGAACATGACGCAGGGAAGGAAAAGGGAAACAATCATGGACGCACGCCCGATGGAGGCCGGCGCCGATATGCGCCGACGGCTTCGCGCGATTTTTGTCGGCTCGATCGGCAATCTGATCGAATGGTACGATTTTTATACCTATTCAGCCTTCGCGCTCTATTTCGCCAAGTCATTTTTTCCCAAGGGCGATGAGGTGGCGCAGCAGTTGGACAGCGCGGTGATATTCGCCCTCGGCTTCTTGGCCCGTCCGTTCGGTGGCTGGCTGTTCGGCCAGTTGGCCGACCGCTATGGACGTCGCCTCGCCCTGACCTTGTCGGTGGCGATGATGTGTTTCGGCTCGCTGCTGATCGCTGTCTGCCCGACCTACGGTTCGATCGGTGTCATTGCGCCGGCTCTGCTGGCTCTGGCGCGCCTGATCCAGGGGCTCAGTCTGGGTGGCGAATATGGCACCAGCGCCACCTATATCAGCGAAGTCGCCGACCGGAAGAATCGCGGTTTCTATGCCAGTTTCCAATATGTGACCCTGATCGGTGGACAATTGTCGGCCATCTTCGTCCTGGTTCTGCTGCAACAAATACTACTGACCGGGGATGTGCTGCGCGCCTGGGGCTGGCGAATTCCCTTCGTCATCGGCGCCCTGTTGGCAGTGGTCGGCGCGATCCTGCGCCGTTCACTGCACGAGACCGAGCAATTCATCAGCGTCAAGGACAAGGTGAAGAAGGAGAGCAGCCTGCGCACCATGTTCCGCTATCCGCGCGAGGTCCTGCTGGTCGTCGGACTGACCATGGGCGGCACGGCAGCCTTCTATACCTTCACCACCTATATGCAGAAATTCCTCAAACTGACGGTCAAGCTCAGCGATCAGCAGACCACTCTGGTCACCGCCGGCACCCTGATCTTCGCCCTGATTTTGCAACCGCTTTACGGCGCCCTGTCCGATCGCATCGGCCGCAAACCGCTTCTCATCGGCTTCGGCGTCCTGGGGACCCTGTTGACCCTGCCACTCCTGACCTTGCTGCAGCACGCCACCGGTCCGGTGGAATGTTTCTTCCTGATCGCTGCGGCCTGGATCTTCGTGTCCGGCTATACCTCGATCAATGCGGTGGTGAAGGCGGAACTTTTCCCCACCGAAGTTCGCGCCACCGGCGTCGGCGTCCCCTATGCCGTCACCGTCTCGATCTTTGGCGGCACCACCGAGCCGATCGCCCTCTGGTTCAAACAGATCGGCCATGAGGACTATTTCTACTATTATCTTACCACCTGCATTGCCTTGTCTCTGCTGATCTACAGCACCATGCGCGACACCAAAAAAGCCAGCCGCATCGATCCCTAATCTCACAGGATTACCCATGTCCGACGAATTGCGCGACGCCGCCCTGCATTATCATCGCTTTCCGACTCCGGGTAAGATCAGTGTCACCGCCACCAAACCACTGGCCAATCAGCGCGATCTCGCCTTGGCCTATTCGCCCGGCGTCGCCGCGGCGTCAGAACTGATCCGCGACGACCCGTCCGAGGTCGCCAGCATGACGGCGCGCGGCAATCTGGTCGCGGTGATCACCAATGGCACGGCGGTGCTGGGTTTGGGCGCCATCGGTCCCTTGGCGGCGAAGCCGGTGATGGAGGGCAAGGGAGTCCTGTTCAAGAAGTTCGCCGGCATCGATGTTTTCGATATCGAAATTGACGAGCGCGATCCGGACAAGCTGGTCGAGATCATCGCCTCCCTTGAGCCGACCTTCGGCGGGATTAATCTCGAGGACATCAAGGCCCCGGAATGTTTCGTCGTCGAGCGCAAACTCAAGGAGCGGATGAAGATCCCGGTCATGCATGACGATCAGCATGGCACCGCCATCATCGTCGCCGCGGCCTTGACCAATGCGCTTCGGCTGGTCGACAAGGATTTCTCCCAGATCCGTCTCGTGGCGTCCGGTGCGGGCGCCGCCGCGTTGGCCTGCCTCAATCTGCTGCTGAATCTGGGCGTCAAGCGCGAGAACATCACGATCTGCGACATCGAGGGGGTGGTGTATCAGGGCCGCACCAGCCTGATGGATGAGTATAAATCACCCTTTGCCCAGGCGACCAATGCCCGAACCCTCGGTGAAGTGATCGCGGGCGCCGATGTCTTTCTTGGCCTGTCGGCGCCGGGCGTCTTGAAGCCCGAGATGCTGTCGCAGATGGGACCGAAGCCGATCATCTTCGCCCTGGCCAATCCCGATCCCGAGATCCTGCCGCAATTGGCGCGCGCCGCCCGACCGGACGCCATCATCGCCACCGGACGCTCGGATTTTCCCAATCAGGTCAATAATGTCCTGGTCTTCCCCTATCTCTTCCGCGGCGCCCTCGATGTCGGCGCCACCGCCATCAACGAACATATGAAGCTGGCAGCGGTCAAAGCCCTGGCCGAATTGGCCTTTGCCGAGAGCGACGAGCGGGTGGCTGCCGCCTATGGCGACGTCTCCTTGTCCTTCGGCCCCGATTATCTGATCCCGAAACCCTTTGACTCGCGGCTGATGACAAAAATTCCACCGGCGGTCGCCCGCGCCGCCATGGAAAGCGGCGTGGCGACCCGGCCGATCACCGATTTCGCCGCCTATCAGGAGCGCTTGAGCGCCTTTGTCTTCCGCTCCGGGCTGGTGATGAAGCCTCTGTTCGACCGCGCTCGCAATGACCCCAGGCGGGTGGTCTATGCCGAGGGCGAAAATCCGCGCATATTGCGGGCTGTCCAGACGGTGGTTGATGAGGGACTGGCCCGGCCGATCCTGGTCGGCCGCCGCGCCAAGGTGACGGCGCAAATTGCCGCCCTCGACCTGCGTCTCAAACTTGGGGTTGATGTCGCCCTGCTCGATCCCGATGACAACCCGCAGTTCGACTCCTATTGGCAGGATTATTTCGAGCTGATGGCGCGTAGCGGCATTTCCCCGGACGCCGCGCAAACCTTGGTGCGAACCAGAAATTCAACCATTTCGTCCCTGATGCTCAAGCGCGGTGAGGCCGACGCCATGGTTTGCGGCGTGGTCGGCCGTTATGACGCCCATCTCGAAAATGTCCGCTCGGTGATCGGCACGCGGCCCGGCGTCAAGACGCCAGCGGCGATGAGCCTGATGATCCTCGATAAGGGGACCTATTTCCTGTGCGACAGCTATGTCTCGCACGATCCGACCGCCGAGGAAATCGCCGACATGACCATGTTGGCGGCGGAAGAGGTGCGTCGTTTCGGTATCGAACCGAAAGTCGCGCTGCTGTCCCATTCCAATTTCGGCGGCCGTTCCAGCCTGACCTCCGACAAGATGCGGGCCGCCCTGGCGATCCTGCGCGAACAGGCGCCAAGCCTGGAGGTGGATGGTGAAATGCATGCCGATGCCGCGTTGGATGAGGAAATCCGCTACAGCCGCTTCCCGGGCAGCACCTTGAAAGGCGTGGCCAACCTGCTGATCATGCCGAATATGGACGCCGCCCATATCACGCTTAACATGGTCAAGATGCTGGCCGACGGGATCGTCGTCGGCCCGATCCTGCTCGGCGTGGCCCGTCCGGCCCACATCGTGACCCAATCGGTCACGGTGCGCGGAATCGTGAATATTACCGCGCTGGCGGTGGTCGACGCCCAGATGGCGGCGCGGCGCCCTAAGGAATAGCCAATCCGCGGATGCCGCAGATTTTCGCAGATGACATTAAATCCCCGCCCATCAGCGTCATCTGCGGATAGATCTACTGAATCACGCCGCAGGCGATCCGCGCCCCGCCGCCGCCCAGTGGCTTGGGTTCGTCGCTGTAATTATCGCCGCCGGCATGGATGATCAGCGCATGTCCCTCGATATCGGCCAGGGTCAGATGGGGAGCGAGCAATTTTTCATGAGCGATACCCTTGGCCGAAACGGTCAGGAAGGGCAGGTCGCCCTTATGGCCATCGGCTTGCGGTCCGAGATGCTTGCCGGCCTTGGCCGGGTCGAAATGACCGCCGGCCGACAGACCGGCAACCGACTTGCCATCCTTTGTCATCGGGCTGCAATCAGCCTTCTCGTGAATGTGAATCCCATGATCTCCGACCGGCAGGTCGCTGAGACTGGTCATCAGAACCAGACCGGCCTTCGAATTCTTGAAACTGATGCTGCCGATCGGTTCTCCGATACCGTCATCGCTGATCGCGTAGATGGTGGTCGTCAGCGGCTTGTCTTTGGCGAACAAGACTGTCGCCGGGCTTGCCGCCATGAGGCAGGCCAAAAAGGTCGAGGTCAATCGCATGGGAGCTCTCCGGGATTGGGTTCCGACAAGATATGGGAGGCCAAATAAGGCTTTGCCAGAGGCGACTTCTATTTGGTCCTGGTGGTGTCATCGAGGCCGTCCGACATCATAGCTTCCCATAAACTTTTACTGGCGCTTCCTCCGTACCATATTACTGTGTGGCCGGTCCGCCATGGGACCCGTTATAGGCAAGGAGTATGGGTATGAACAAGCCGCTGAATTCCTTTGATGTCGGCGATCTGGGGCCGATGCCGGAGTGGAATTTGGTCGACCTCTATCCGTCGCCCGAGTCCCCCGAACTGGAGGCCGATTTGAGCGCCGCCAAACGCGACGCCACGCAATTTCAACAGGATTATCAGGGCCGTTTGGCCGAGTTGCCGCCTGATGAATTCGGCGCGGCCATCGCCCTGTTCGAGGTCATCAGCGAACGGCTATACCGGATCATGGCCTTCGCCTCGCTGCGCTATGCGGCCGATCTGTCCAATGGCGAAAATGCGAAGTTCAATCAGACCATGCAAGAGCGGGTGACCGAGATTTCCAGTCTCAGCCTGTTCTTCACCCTCGAGATAAATCGCCTGAGCGCGGCGCAACTGGCGGAAAAACTGACCTCCGCCAAGGTCGCCCACTATGGCTCCTGGCTGCGCGATCTACGGGCCTTTCAAGCCCATCAGCTGTCCGACGAAGCGGAAAAACTGCTCCATGAGCGCGAGGTCGCCGGCCGTTCGGCCTGGGTTCGCCTGTTCGACGAAACCATGGCCGGGCTGCGTTTCCCCTTCGATGGTCAGATGCTGAGTTCGGCGGAAATACTCCATCTGATGAGCAGCAAAGAGGCCGCCCAGCGCAGCAAAGCGGCCAAGAGCTTCGGGGCGGTGCTGGGCGAGAATATTCGTCTTTTTGCCCTGATCACCAATACTCTGGTCAAGGAAAAGGAGATTGACGACAAGTGGCGCCATTATCCGCGACCAACCTCCTATCGCAATTTGTCCAACCAGGTCGAAGATGAGGTCGTCGATGCATTGAGCAGCGCCGTGGCGGCGTCGCAAAGCCGCCTGACCCATCGCTATTATGCTCTCAAGGCCAAATGGTTTGGGGTGACGCAGCTCGATTACTGGGACCGAAACGCCCCGTTGCCGGAGGATGATGACCGCGCGATTCCCTGGCAGGAAGCCGAGACGACGGTACTTTCGGCCTATCGCGCCTTTTCGCCGACTCTGGCGGAGGTCGGCAGCCGCTTTTTCAAGAGCGGCTGGATTGACGCGCCGGCCCGCCCCGGTAAGTCGCCGGGCGCCTTCGCGCATCCGACAGTGCCCTCAGTGCATCCCTATCTGCTGGTCAATTTTCTCGGCAAAAGCCGCGATGTACAGACTTTGGCCCATGAACTGGGCCATGGGGTGCATCAGGTGCTGGCAGCCGAGCAGGGATTGTTTCGCGCCGAGACGCCCTTAACTTTGGCCGAAACCGCCTCGGTGTTCGGCGAAATGCTGACCTTTCGCGCTCTGCTGGCTGCCGAAACCCGCCCGGAACGCCGCCGCGTCATGCTGGCCTCGAAGGTCGAGGACATGCTGAACACGGTGGTCCGCCAGATCGCTTTCTATGAGTTCGAGCGACGCATCCACCAGGAACGCCGCAGCGGTGAACTGATGCCCGAGCGGATCGGCGAAATCTGGCTGGAGGTGCAGCGTGAAAGTCTCGGTCCTGCGATACGGTTCGACGGAGAATATCAATATTACTGGGCCTATATTCCTCATTTTGTGCATACGCCCTTCTATGTCTATGCATATGCTTTCGGGGATTGCCTGGTGAATACCCTGTTCGCTGTCTACCAGTCGGGCATGCCAGGATTTGAGCAGAAATACATCGACATGCTCAAAGCTGGTGGTACCTTACGCCACCGCGAGCTCTTGGCGCCATTCGGCCTCGATGCCTCGGATCCGAGCTTCTGGATGAAGGGGCTGGATATCATCGCGGGCATGATCGATGAGTTGGAAGCCCTGAGTTAGAGTCTCAAAAAAGTGATCGCCTGGTAGGGGGAAGATAATGCGTATTGCTGTGCCGAAAGAGCGCCGCGCCGATGAGGCGCGGGTTGCCGCATCGCTCGATACGGTAAAAAAATATGTCGCCATGGGTTTTCAGGTGGTGGTCGAGAAAGGAGCCGGGGAAGGCGCCTCGATCAGTGACGCCGCTTATATCGAGGCCGGCGCCGAAATTGCCGCAACGGCCAAGGCGGCCCTAAAGGATGCCGACATCGTTCTCAAGGTGCAGCGGCCGATGACCGCCGCTGAGGGAACCGACGAGGTCGGGTTGTTCAAAAAGGGCGCAGTGCTGATCTCGCATCTGGCCGCGCTGGCCAACAAGGGTGAGGCCGATCTCTATGCCAAGGCCGGCATCACCGCCTTCGCACTCGAGATGCTGCCGCGTATCAGCCGGGCGCAGAGCATGGATATCCTCTCCTCCCAGAGCAATCTTGCCGGCTATAAGTCGGTGCTCGACGCGGCGTCGGTCTATGGTCGCGTGTTCCCGATGATGATGACCGCGGCCGGCACCGTGCCTCCCGCCAAAGTGTTGGTGCTGGGCGCCGGTGTCGCCGGTCTGCAGGCGATCGCCACGGCGCGCCGGCTCGGCGCCGTAGTCTCTGCCTTCGATGTGCGCCCGGCGGTCAAGGAACAGGTCGAGTCGCTCGGCGCCAAATTTGTCATGGTCGATGAGGAAGCGGCCAAGGATGCCGAAACCTCAGGCGGCTATGCCAAGGAGATGAGCGCGGACTATCAGCGCAAGCAATCCGAGAAGATCCACGATACGCTCAAAAAGACCGATATCGCGATTTCCACCGCGCTGATCCCGGGCAAGCCGGCGCCGGTGCTGATCACCGAGGCAATGGTCAAGGACATGCGCAAAGGATCGGTGATCGTCGATCTGGCGGTCGAGGCGGGCGGCAATTGCCCGCTGTCGGAGCTCGGCAAGGTGATCGAGAAGCATGGCGTTTTTCTGGTCGGTTATAATAACGTGCCGGCTCGCTTGGCGGCCGACGCAAGCCAGCTCTATGCCAAGAATGTCCTCAATTTCCTCACCCTCTCCTATGACAAGGAGAGCAAAGGGCTGAGCGTCAATTGGGACGATGAGATCATCAAGGGGACGGCGCTTTGCCATGACGGCAAAGTGGTCCATCCCGCTTTGCTGGCTTAACTGGGTTAACGGGAGGTCTCTATGGATCCGCAACTCGTCGAAGGCGCCAAGAAGCTCGCCGAACAGGCCCAAGAGCTTGCCACCGCTTCGCAAAATTACGCCGCCCTGGTCGCCGAGATGGCCGCGCGCGAGGGCGGTCACGGCAATTTCGTGGCCTTTCTGACCATTTTCGTGCTGGCGGTATTCGTCGGCTATTATGTCGTGTGGCGGGTGACGCCGGCTCTTCATTCGCCACTGATGGCGGTGACTAACGCGATTTCGTCGGTAATCATTGTTGGCGCCTTGCTGGCGGCCGGCTCGGAAGGCTGGGGGGCCTCGAAACTGTTCGGCTTCCTGGCGGTGATCCTGGCGTCGGTGAATATCTTCGGCGGCTTCATTGTCACAGAACGGATGCTCGCCATGTTCAAGAAAAAAGAATCGAAGAAATAAGAGGCAATGATGAACGAGAATTTGACGTCTTTTGCCTATCTGGTCGCTTCGGTCTGTTTCATCATGGCGCTGCGCGGCCTGTCCTCGCCCGAAAGCTCGCGGCAGGGTAACCGCTGGGGCATGGCCGGCATGGCGGTGGCCATCCTGACCACACTGCTTACGCCCGGCGTGGTCAGTTATCCGATGATTCTGCTGGGGATTCTGATTGGCGGCGGCATTGGCACACTTGTCGCGCAGCGGATCCAGATGACGGCGCTGCCACAATTGGTGGCGGCCTTCCACAGCCTGGTCGGTCTCGCCGCGGTATTCGTCGCCGCCGCAGCCTTCGGTAATCCTGCCGCCTATCACATTGGTCTACCCGGCGAAATTCATGGCGGATCGCTGATCGAGATGAGCCTGGGTCTGGCGATCGGCGCGATCACCTTCACCGGTTCGCTGGTCGCTTTTGCCAAATTGCAGGGGCTGGTTACCGGCAATCCGCTGGTCTTCCCGATGCAGCATCAGATCAATGCCGGTCTGGGCATTTTGCTGGTCCTGTTGATCGTTGTCTTTTTCATCGGTCAATCGACCACAGTGTTCTGGCTGATCACCCTGGTGGCGCTGGCGCTCGGCTTCCTGCTGATCCTGCCGATCGGCGGCGCCGATATGCCGGTGGTGGTGTCCATGCTCAACAGTTATTCCGGCTGGGCGGCCTGCGGCATCGGCTTCACCCTGCAAAATCCCCTGCTGATCGTCACCGGTGCCCTGGTCGGCTCATCGGGCGCAATTCTGTCCTACATCATGTGCAAGGGCATGAACCGCTCGATCGTCAATGTGATCCTGGGCGGCTTCGGCGGCGCCGGCGCGGCGGTGGCCGGTCCGGCCGGCGCCCGCGACCGCGCGGTCAAATCGGGCAGCGCCGAGGACGCGGCCTTCATCATGAAGAATGCCTCGAAGGTGATCATTATCCCGGGCTATGGCATGGCGGTGGCGCAAGCCCAGCACGCCTTGCGCGAAATGGGCGACAAGCTGAAAGCCGAGGGGGTGGATGTGCGCTATGCCATTCATCCGGTGGCCGGCCGCATGCCCGGCCATATGAATGTGCTGCTGGCCGAGGCCAACGTGCCCTATGACGACGTCTTTGAGCTGGAGGAGATCAACCACGAATTCGGCACCGCTGACGTCGCCTTCGTGATCGGCGCCAATGATGTGACCAACCCGGCGGCGAAGACAGATCCGACCAGCGCGATCTATGGGATGCCGATTTTGGATGTCGAGAAGGCGAAGACGGTGTTGTTCATCAAACGGTCGATGGCGTCTGGGTATGCGGGCGTGGATAACGAGCTGTTCTTTCGAGATAATACGATGATGTTGTTTGGTGATGCGAAGAAGATGACTGAGGAGATTTGTGCGGCGTTGGGGTGAGGGGTGAGATTTGCGGATGCATTTCCGTTCTCTTTCGGCGGACTTAAAGTTCGCCCAATGATAGTCTCCGTTCACAACTGAGCGAGCCAACTCATCCCTTACGGAAGCAGTATTCTGCGATGGACGAACCGGAGCGGCTGCCGCCACCTCCCTTCTGGCGAACCCATTATTGCGCCTTTGAAGTCATGGCGCGCGCGGAGCGGCGGGCGGTCACGCCTGATATGATTATCTCCGTTCTCGATCGACCCACCCACTCGCAGAGTGGTGCAGGACAATGGTCGTGTGCGACACTGGGGTTTGATCCGCGACCTCGGAAACTACTTGAGGGTTATTACCCTCGCGGACGGCGAAACGGTGCATAGCTATTACATCGACGAAGATTTCGCGCCATGAAAGAACCAGTT
>Ga0116226_10000819_pt1 | contig 26891 bp, 27 predicted proteins | sample S1TSphfallax_FD_89692 | JGI IMG/M metagenome (GOLD analysis project Ga0116226, IMG submission 89692) | Host-associated microbial communities from peat moss isolated from Minnesota, USA - S1T2_Fa - Sphagnum fallax MG | ecosystem: Host-associated > Plants > Peat moss > Unclassified | place: USA... | reverse complement strand
GTGCATGCGAGCGGCAATATCTCGCTGCAGGTCAGCGGCTTCAGCGATCAATTCGGCCCCGTTCAGGACCTCGGCATCTACGACGTCGCCACCCTGCAGACCGTGGGGCAGGCGCAGACAGCCGCTGCCGCCGCCGTTGTGAAGAAGAAGAAAACGGAGAAGACGGCCGCAACCCGGCACAGCAGCAAGACCTTGCTGGCCGCGCGACACTAGCGCGCGGCGATCGTTGAGACCAACCCAGTGGAGATGCTCATGAGTTCCTCGCCCCGACGTCATCCTCTCGCCCGCATGGCTGCCGCCTTTGTCGCCGGCACCGCCGCGGTCTGCCTGGCCCCTGCGATCGCCAATGCGGCTCTCGTGCTCGACACCGGCACGCCCACCACCGGCGCGAGCCTCGAGGAGTTGGGCACATCGCAGTGGTTTGCGGCGGAGTTCGCGTTGTCCGCCGGCCAGACCGTGACTTCCTTGTCGACGTTTCTGTCAGGCAACACCGGTGCGTCCTACACGCTCGACGTCTTCTCCGGCGCGTTCACGGGCGTGCGTCAGAGCGCCCAGACGCTGGATTACTCGGCCACCGGGACGTTCACGACCGACAACGCCTGGAACACGACGAACACCAATTGGTCGGCGACGACCAGCGGCGATTACTGGGTGGCCATTGAACTCACGAGTACGCTGCCGCGCGGTTCGGTGGTGAATCTCGAGACCACCGCCAACAACGGCACGGCGCCGGCCCTGGGTTTTGCCTATCTTGGTTCCAGTACGAACAGCGAGTTCACGACGAGTGGAGCGCCGGACGTGGCCTTCCAGGTGAACGCAACAACCCCGGTGCCCCTGCCGGCGACCGCCTGGTTGCTCGGAGGCGGGTTACTCGGCTTCCTCGGATTTCGGCGTTCCCGCGTCGCCGTCCGTCAGCGTCCGTAGGAACGCGAGCAGGTCGTCGATTTCGAGATCGGACAGCGCCGGGGCATCTCCCGGCTTGCGATTGAACGGCACCTCAACATTGAGGTGACCGCGCAGCCCGGGGGGCAGATCGTTCTCCTTGTCGATCGTGCCGTCCGCCTTGCGCGGGTACCAACGCTCCGGATTGGTATCCCGCTGGGCGTAGAATTCCAGAACGCTACGCAGACTGTGCAAAGACCCGTTGTGCATGAACGCGTCCCGCAAGGCGACGTTGCGCAGGCTCGGCGTACGGAACATCCCGCACAATGCCTTCTGGTCCGTGAGATCCGTGCGCACGGGGCCGCATAAGCCCATGTCGTAGTAGCGCGGATCGGCATTCGCGGGAATCTCTGCGTTGCGCGGCGCGCCGACGTTCGCGTAATCGAAATCCGTGAAGCTGGGCGGTGCACCGCCGCGGGTCACGGTCGTGTGGCAACTCGCACAATTGCCCTTCTCAGGGTCCTTGAAGATCGCGATCCCCCGCTCCTCTTGTTCGGTCAGGTCCACATCGCCCCGCAGGAACAGGTCGTATTTGCTGCTGAACGGAAAGAACTCGGCAGCGTTGTGCTGGAATGCTTCGAGCGCCACGAGCGCGGCGTCGAACGCACGTTCGGGCTGGGCGAACGCATCGGACCCGAACAACTCGCGCAACCGCGACGCGTACGGCGCGCGGCGTAGTTTGGCGGCGACGTCCGGCGGACCGGCATTCGCCATTTCGTTCGCCGCCAATAGCGGGATCGCGGCCTGGGTGCGCAGTGATCCGGCACGCCCGTCCCAGGTGAACCCGCCGCCTGGTCCCGTATCGCCGTCCACGAAATGCATGGTCAGCGCGAACGCCGGCGTGCCGTTCAAGTAGCGCAGCGACGGCACGGCGCGCGTGCCGCGCTGATCTCCGTGCGGGCCGCCCAGCGCCAGTGCGCCTCCCGGAGGAGGCCCGTAAGCATAGCGAGGATCATGACAAGTGGCGCAGGACAAATGGCCGGACGCTGACAGCGACTCGTCGAAGAAAATCTCACGACCAAGAGCCGCGACCGCTGCATCCGGAGGCGCGGCATCCGCGGCCGCCGCGGAACCTGCGAGGGCTGCACAGCAGGCTGATAGAACGGCGGCGGTGGAGGTCGTCTTGCGCATGACTCTGCAGCATGAGCATAAGAGCGCTGTGTAACGCGCACGTTTAAATGGCGTGACAGTATCAAGGCAGCCGTACGACCGAAGCGGCCGCGCTGGCGAGTCTAGTCCGGCGGGCGTTCGGCGGCGCGCGCGCCCGTCAGCGCCTGCAGAACGGTCCCCCGCAAACCCCCGGGACGCCGGGGCAAGAGGCGGTAACGCAGCGCGTGGTCGGCGACGAAGAGGATGCCGATCAGGCCAAACGTCCCGAAATTGACGAATAGGGACCACGCATGGGTGGAGGCGGCGAGGAAGACGACCACGATCGCCACGCTCAATAGACCGTAAAACACGGCCCAGACCCAGGTCGCGCGGCGCGTATACGCGACTTCTGCGGGGCCCAGCGCGCCGTAGAGTTGCTGGGCGAGTTGCGTGCAGGTCGGGACCCGTGGCGGCAGCAGGGATCTGCCGAAACCCAGTGCAACAAACGCGTAGGCCCCCGCCTGCTGCACGAGGTCGGACCATTGGTAATGGGTCTCGAGAAACGGCCACGTCCACGCGGTCAAGCCGACTAGCGCGGCGCTGAGCGCACACGCGACCATGCGAGGCGTCCATGCCCAGGCCAGCGCGATGCCGATCAGTACGATCGGGCCGACCGACAAGCCGGCACCGAGCGCCTTGGCCTCGGGATGCGAGTAAGCGTAATGCGAGATCAGGGCATACATACCAATCGCGGCCACGACGAGCACGAGCTGTCGAGTCGATGGCTGGCCCGACGGCTTATCGTTGTCGCTCATAGAGCAAACAATCTTACAACGGCGACCCCGTCGGCCGCCAAGCGCGCTCCAATTGCGAGGGCGCGAGGCGCGAGGGCGCGAGGCGCGGATGGCGCGTCGCGCTCTGGGCCGCATTGCCGCGGTCTGCTAGGCTGCGCCGCAACCAAACTACGCTGCACGCCTCAGGAGGATTGGAATGCACCTTGCTCGAAAAGTCCGCGCTGGGCTGGTCCGTGGCGGATCCGCCGCACTTGGCTGCTTAGTAGTGTCCTGGTCGGCCTGCGCCGCGGCGGGTGCCGCTGCCGAAGCCGGGGCGGAGGCCGCGCGCGGAACCGAGGCCGCGACGGCAACACCGCTGTTGCTGCGCAATCCCTCCCTGGGGCCCACGCAGGTCGCGTTCCTGTACGCTCGGGACATCTGGGTCGTGCCGCGCAGCGGTGGGGAAGCGCGCCGGCTCACGTCCCTGGATGCGGTCGTGGGTGGTCCCTACTTCTCTCCGGACGGCACGCAGATCGCCTATTCAGCACGGCAGTCCGGCTCGACCGATGTCTACGTCATCGCCGTCAACGGCGGCGTACCTCGGCGCCTTACCTGGGAGCCGATGGGCAGCGGGGTCGTCGGTTGGACCGCGGACGGCGCCAGCGTCCTGTTCACCTCCTACCACGCGAGCTATGCGGATTTCCCGCGCCTCTTCAGCGTGCGTGCCGACGGCGCCGGACCGGCCGAGTTGCTGCCCATGCCGAGTGCCGCCGAGGGCAGCCTGTCCGCCGACGGCAAGACGCTCGCGTACGTCCCGATCCGGCAGTGGGAGCCGGGCTGGAAGCACTACCGCGGTGGCCAGACCACGCCCGTCTGGCTGGTCGACACCAAGACCCTCGATCTGGAGAAAATTCCGCGCGACAACTCGAACGATTCGCATCCCGTCTGGTTCGGCCAGACCGTGTACTTTCTTTCGGATCGCAAGGGTCCCGTGTCCTTGTTCAGCTACGACACAAGAACCAAGCAGGTCGACCAAGTCGTGGCCGCGGACGGCTTCGATTTAAAAACACTGAACGCGGGCGCCGGCGGCCTGGTCTACGAGCAGTTCGGTTCCCTGCATCTCTACGATCCCACGACCCGGCAACAGCACGCACTCGCGGTCACGATCGGCGGCGACCTGCCGAGTCTCGAGCCGCGTTTGCGAAGCATCGCCCCGACCGAGGTGCAGAACCTCAACCTCTCGCCCACCGGCGCTCGCGTTCTCGCCGAGGCGCATGGCGAGATCTTCACCGTGCCCGTGGAGAAGGGCGACACCCGCAATCTCACGCAGACGCCCGGCGCCGCCGAGCGCGATCCGGCGTGGTCGCCGGACGGAAAATCGGTGGCCTATTTCGGCGATGCCACGGGCGAATACCAGCTCTACGTTCGCGATCAAAACGGCCTCCTGCCGCCGAAGCGCATCGATTTGGGTCCCGAGCCGTCGTTCTACTACGCGCCCCTCTGGTCGCCCGACTCCAAGCACATCGCTTACGCTGACAAGCATCTGCGCACCTGGATCGTCGATGCCGGCGGCGGCAAGCCGGTACTCGTCGACACGGGCTTGCGGGGCGGCTTCGGCGGAGCCGGCGAGATGAGTTGGTCGCCCGACTCGCGCTGGCTCGCGTACACGCGGGATCTCGAGAGCCAGATCAATGCGATCTTCGTGTACTCGCTTGCGACGCACACGTCGACCCAGATCACCGATGGCCTCAGCAACGCTTTGCATCCCGTGTTCGACCCCAGCGGCAAGTACCTGTATTTCGCCGCCTCGACGAACAACGGGCCCTCCGACGCCGGCATCGATCTGTCCTCCCTGGACCGTGCGACGAACAGCAGCGTTTATGCGGTCGTGCTTTCGAAGGACGGCGCATCGCCGGTTCCGCCCGAGAGCGACGAGGAAAAAGCCGTCAACGCCGCGGCGGCCGATGCCGCGGACAAAAGCCAGGACGGCAAGAAAAACAAGGACGACAAGAAGTCCGCCGACGCCGACAAGGCCACCGTGATCGATCTCGCGGGCATCGATAACCGCATCATCTCGCTGCCGATTCCGGCGCGCAACTATGTCGGGCTCGGTGTCGGGAAGACGGGTGTGCTGTTCCTGGCCGAAGGCGCCCCGGTCGGCCGCGCCTCCGACGAAGACGATGCCGCGATCCGCGCCTTGTGGCGCTTCACGACCGAAAAGCGCCAGACCGAACAGTTGCTCGGTGAACTCGCCGCATTCAAGGTCTCCTTCGACGGCGAGAAACTCTTCTACGCACGCAAGGATGGCTGGTTCGTGGCGCCGGTGGCCGAACTGAAGGCCGGTTCTCCGGACGCTCCGCAGGGCAAGCCCGTGAACACCGGTGGCATGGTCGCGCTCGTCGACCCGCGCGCCGAGTGGCGGCAGATGTATCGCGAGACCTGGCACCTGCAACGGGATTTTTTCTACGATCCCCGCCTGCATGGCGTCGATCTGAAGAAGATTCAGGCGAAATATGCGCCCTATCTCGCGGGACTCGCGTCGCGCGAGGAGTTCACCTATCTGTGCGACGAAATGCTCGGCGAGATCGAGGTGGGGCACATGTTCGTGCGCGGCCCGCGCGGCGCAGGCGAGGGACCGAAGCCGGGTTTGCTGGGCGCGGACTACGCGATCGATCATGATCGGTATCGGTTCGCGAAGATTTACAACGGCCAGAACTGGACGCCTTCGCTGACCTCGCCTCTGACATCGCCCGGGATCAACATCGTCGTGGGCGACTATTTGATCGCCGTGAACGGCCGCGAATTACATGCGAGCGACAACGTCGACCGGTTGTTCGACGGCACGGCCGGGAAGCAGACGGTCGTGCGCATCGCCAAGAACGCCGCGGGCCTGGATGCCCGTGACGTGACGGTGGTGCCCGTGGCATCCGAACACGGTCTGCGGAATCTGGAATGGATCGATGCCAACCTCCGCAAGGTCGATGCGCTCTCGGGCGGCAGGCTCGCCTACGTCTACATGCCGGACACCGGCGGCGCGGGTTACAGCAACTTCAATCGTTACTTCTATGCGCAGTTGAACAAGCAGGGTCTGATTCTCGACGAGCGCTACAACGAAGGCGGTCTCATCGCCGACTACATCGTCAACGTGCTCGGCCAAAAGCCGCTGAGCGGCGCCATCGAGCGCGACGGCAAGTCCGTGCACGACCCCATCGGCGCGATCTTCGGGCCCAAGGTGATGATCATCAATGGTTCGGCCGGCTCCGGCGGCGACGCCATGCCCTGGTATTTCCGCAAGGCGAACATCGGCACGCTCGTCGGCAAGAGAACCTGGGGCGGCCTCGTCGGTATCGGCGGCTATCCGACCTTGATCGACGGAGGCGCCGTCACGGCGCCGCGCTATGCGATCTACGGTCTCAACGGGGAGTGGGAGGTCGAGGGACACGGCGTCGCGCCCGACGTCGACGTCGAGGAAGATCCGAAGGACACTGCCGCCGGGCACGATCGGCAGCTCGAAACCGCCGTCGCAATTGCCTTGACGCAGCTGAAAGAGCATCCAGTGACCACGCCTCCGGTGCCGCCGTATCCGAATTTCCATCCGCACGACGATGTGGGCACCGAACCCTAGCGCCGCAGGCCGCTGGGCGGTCGCCGGCCCCGGTCAGGCCGCCGTCATCGCGGCGAGACCCAAGCTAGAATGCTTGCCGGCCGGGACCTCCGGCCGTCCCGCCCGTGGGGACGAGGCTCATTACTCGAGGAAATTGTCATGTCGCTAGCATCCGTGTTCGTTCTGCTGGGTTTTCTCGGCTTCTTTCTGGTGGTCGTACCGGTCGGAATTTGGTTGTTCGCGAAGTTCTTCCCGAAGCGAGACAGCAGCGTGTTCGGCTTCCCCGAACCGACGGTGCGCGATGGCGATACCGCCGGTCCGCGTATTCTACGAACGCCGGGCACTGCAAACGACGATCGCTGATCGAACCTGGGCTGATTCAGATCCGGCGCTCCTTGCGGCTCGTGACATTTGGATGTCATCCGCAAATGAGATGCTTGCGCCATGACCATATTGCATCCGTCCTTGGTGCGTCTCGGCGCCATTCAGTGCGCGCTGATCGCCGGTCTTCTGGTGGGTTGCGCCAGCCAAGCGCCGGTAGAGTCGGTCGAGCGGCAAGACGAGCGGACCGGCATCACGGTCGCAACCCTGGCGCAGCCTCTGACGTTCACGGAGACCGGTATCTACGATCCGCTGGCTCCGGACCAGACGCAAGCCACCATGATCTACCTGGGGCCGGTTGCGTGGGATCGCATGGGCGATTATTCGTACCTACTCTGGGTACAGCTGGCGCCGGGCGTCGGTGGTCATCGAATCGATGATATCCGCGCCCGAGGGGCGATCAGGCTGCAACTCGACGACGGACCGGTCGAGCTGACCGCACTGACTATGCCGACGAAAGTCGGCGATCCCTATCCGCCGATTGCCCCGGTGGGAGAAACGGCTTATTTCACGGCCGATGGCGCGCTGCTGCGGCGCATGGCGGCGAGTCGAAGGATCTCACTGAAGATCCGCGCCGCGGATCTTACTCCGGTCGATTTTCTGCCGTTACAGGACACCCGCGGCGCGTTCGAAAAATTCGTGATCGACCAGGACCTCGTCGAGCCTTTACCTGCAGGCAAAGCAGGTGGATCCGGGACCAAAAGACGCCCTTAGGAGAACTCGCCCGCGCCTACCTGGCGTCGCTGTGATTGCCGGTCGACAGATTTCGTGTTCAAACCAGGCCACGTTCGGCGAGTGAGACGCTGGTGCCATCGCCGACCACAACGTGGTCCAGCAATCGGATGTCGACGACCCCTAGGGCCTGCTTGATCCTTTGTGTGATGAGTTCGTCCGCCTGGCTCGGCTCGGCTATGCCGGAGGGGTGGTTGTGCGCGACGATCACCGCCGCGGAATTCCACTGCAGCGCCTGCTTGACGATTTCGCGCGGATGCACGCTCGCGCCGTCGATGGTGCCCCGGAACAATTCCTCGAAATGAATCAGACGATGCCGGTTGTCGAGGTATAGACAGCAGAACACCTCGTGCCCGAGGTCGCGCAGCCGCGCGATCAGAAAGTCCCGGGTCGTGCGCGGATTCGCGAGCGTGGGTCCGGCGCGCAAGGTCTCGGTCAGCTGCCGTTTGGCGATTTCGACCGCCGCCTGCAGTTCCGCGTAGCGGGCGAGACCAAGGCCACGCTCGGCACAGAACCGCAGGCGGTCGGCGGCGATCAGTTTGCGCAGCGAGCCGAAGCTCTGCAGCACGTCACGGGCCAGTTGCAAGGCGGAGCGGCCGCGAGTGCCGTTGCGCAAGAGCACCGTCAGCAGCTCCGCATCCGAGAGAGCCTGCGGCCCCAGGCTGAGGAGCTTCTCGCGGGGTCGTTCGTCCACCGGCCAATCGCGTATCGTCATGGGTCACGAGCATGGCGCCACGGCGGGCCTGAGGCCAGTCGCATATCGCGGGCATGTGCCCAGATTCAGCGCGAACCGGAGCTGCCGAAGCCGCCTTCGCCCCGCTGCGTCGAGGAGAAGTCGGCGACCACCTCGAAGTCGACTTGGACGACGGGCACGAACACGAGCTGTGCGATCCGATCGCCGGGGAGGATCGTGAACGCGGTGTCGCCGCGGTTCCAGCAGGAGACCATCAGCGGGCCCTGATAATCGGAGTCGATCAGCCCGATCAGATTGCCGAGCACGATGCCGTTCTTGTGGCCGAGCCCGGAGCGCGGCAACAAGACCGCGGCGAGCGACGGATCCTCGACGAAAATGGAGATCCCGGTCGGGATCAGTTCGGCGCGGCCGGGCGGCAGCACGAGCGGCGCGGCTAGGCAGGCGCGCAGATCCATGCCCGCTGATCCCGGGGTCGCATGCGCCGGCAGCGGAAACTCCGTGCCGATGCGCGGATCGAGGATCCGCAGCTTGATGAGCCTCTTCACCGACGCACGCGCCGGCTGCGCACGCGGTTGCGCGGTGCGGCCGGCGTCGCCACGGCGCGTCGTTGGCGCGAGCTGCGCCGCGGACCCGACGCGGTCGGGGGCGGCATTCTAGCGGCGATCAAGGCGACCAGTTCGCGCGCGACGTCGATCTTGGGTGCGCGCGCGATCTCGGACTTGCCGCCGGGCCACAGGACGGTCAGGGCATTGTCTTCGCAGTCGAAGGCGATGCCGTCACCGACGTGATTGGCGGCGATCATGTCGAGATGCTTGCGCTTGAGCTTGCCGCGCGCATTGCTCTCCACGTCGTTCGTCTCGGCCGCGAAGCCGACGACGAATGGTCGCTTGGTCATGTCTGCCACGGATTTGACGATGTCCGGCGCAGGTTCGAGATCGAGTTTCACGGACGCGCCCTGCTTCTTGATCTTCTGTTTCGCGACGCTGACCGGCTGGAAGTCGGCGACCGCGGCGGCCGCGATGAACAGGTCCGCTTCCGCGACGTGACGGTGCACGGCAGCATACATGTCGCGGGCGCTCTCGACGTCGATGCGGGTGACTCCCGTCGGGGTCGGCAACTGCACGGGGCCGCTCACGAGGGTCACGTGGGCGCCGGCCTCGCGCGCCGCGGCGGCAACCGCAAACCCCATCTTCCCGGAGCTGCGGTTCGTGAGATAGCGCACGGGATCGAGGCGCTCGCGCGTCGGGCCCGCGGTGATCAGCACATTGAGGCCTGTCAACAAGCCGGCGTTGGGCGGCGGCTCGAGCAACGCTGCCGCGAGTTGCACCGGCTCCCACATGCGACCCAGGCCAACTTCGCCGCAGGCCTGGTCGCCGCTGCCGGGCCCGAGCAACCGGATGCCGCGCGACACCAGGGTTGCGACGTTCGCCTGCGTGGCCTTGTTCGCCCACATGACGCGATTCATCGCCGGCGCGACGACGATCGGCGCCTCGGTGGCGAGACAGAGTGTCGTGAGCAGATCATCGGCGCGGCCGCCGGCGAGTCGAGCGACAAAATCGGCGCTCGCGGGCGCCACGATCACGAGCTCGGCCCAGCGCGCAAGTTCGATGTGTCCCATCGCCGCCTCGGCCGCGCCGTCCCACAAATCGCTGCGGGTCGGACGACCGGAGACTGCCTGGAACGTCGTCGCCGAGACGAAGCGCTGAGCCGCTGCCGTCATGACGACCTGGACGTCGGCGCCACGGTCGATCAGCCGCCGCACGAGATCCGGACTCTTGTAGGCCGCGATTCCGCCCGTCACGCCCAGCAGGACACGTTTCCGCGGCGTCAATGGCTGCCCTTCAGTTCCTTGAAACGTGTGATGTCGGCGTCGAACTGGGCGCGCATCGTCGTCTCTTCTTTCTGTTTCTCGCGCAGATTCTGTTCCTGCGTGCGGATGTCGTTGTCCATGCGCACGAGGTCCTCGGCGACCTGATCCGGCATCGGCTGGGCCTTCGGGTCGTCGCTGTACGGTTTGTATCGCAGGCTGCTCTTCTCGAGCTTGGCGAGGCGGCCGTTGAGGATCTCGAGGAATTGATTCGTGACCTTCATCTGATCCGACAGCAGCGAGAGCCGTTGATCACGCAAGCGTTCGATTTCCTGCAGGGAGCCATAGGTGCTCAGTAGATTTTGATCCCGGTGCCGCAGTTCCTCCGCGGCCGCCCGCTTCTGCTCTTCGGCGGCCACTTGCTCCGGCGACTTCGGCGCATCCTGATGTTCGATCGTCACGCCCTGGCCGTTGACGACGTCTTTTTCCTGCGAGGCGTATTCTGAGGGAATCGAATCGCCGTAGTGCACCTGGCCCTGGGAGTCGACCCACTTGTAGAGCTTGCGACCCGCGGGCTGTTGCGCATGCACGGCGACGGCGCTCGTCAACAGCAGCAGGGCGGCAAGGATCCCGGAGATGGTCTTCACGATGGCCTCCTCTGAATGAGGCCTGCCATTGTGCGGGGCCTAAGCGGCCATTTCCAGCGGTCCACCCTCAATCTGCGACGCCATAACGGTTTCGGTAGGCCTCCAGACCCGAAAGTTCTAAGGCGCCCCCGCCCGCCCGAAGGTGCACGATCAGGTCCGACAAGCTCAGGATCGCGACCACCGGAATGCCGTATTGGGCGCCCACCTCCTGGACCGCGGAGAGCGCGCTCTCGGCGCCGCGCTCCTGTCGGTCCAGCGCGAGCAGCACCCCGGCGGGACTCGCGCCGGCCGCGCGGATCAACTCGATGGATTCGCGGATCGCCGTGCCCGCGGTGATGACGTCGTCGACGATCAGCACCCGGCCGGCGAGGGGGCTGCCGACGATGTGCCCTCCCTCGCCATGATCCTTCGCCTCCTTGCGATTGAAGGCGAACGGCAGGCTGCGGGCATGCCGGTCCGAGAGGGCGGCCGCCGTCGCGGTCACCAGCGGAATGCCCTTATAGGCGGGGCCGAACAGCATGTCGAACGGCAGGCCGGACTGCGCAACGGCGTCCGCATAGGCGCGTCCCACGGCGGCAATCGCCTCGCCCGTGTTGAACAGTCCGGCATTGAAAAAATACGGACTGATGCGGCCGGACTTGAGCTTGAATTCTCCGAAGCGCAGCACCCCGAGCTGCAGGCACAGCTCGATGAAATCGTTCTTGTAGTCGGTGTCCATAGACGCGGGGCTGGTAGTCATCGAGGCGGGACTAGTTTCCATAGAGACAGGAGTCTCGCAAGGGAACGCCCGCGCCGCAAGCCGCGGCGTGCTGGTATCATCGCGCGCCATGCGAATCGTGACCTTGAATGCAAACGGAATCCGTTCGGCCGCCTCCAAGGGTTTTTTCCGTTGGCTCGCAACCCAGGACGCCGATGTCGTGTGCGTGCAGGAGACCAAGGCCCAGGTGGATCAGCTGACCGATCCGCAATTCTGGCCCGAGGGCTATCACTGCCACTATTACGATGCCGAAAAGAAGGGCTATTCCGGGACGGCGCTGTACTCGCGCAAACCACCCTCGCAGGTGAGCCGCGGTTTCGGGGTGCCGGAATTCGACCGGGAAGGGCGCTATCTGGAGGCGCAATTCGGTCACTTGAGCGTGGTCTCACTCTACCTGCCGTCCGGGTCCTCGGGCCCCGAACGCCAGGAGTCCAAGTTTCGTTTCCTCAAGGCCTTCCTGCCGCATTTGCGCGAGCTGCACCGGCGCGGCATTCCCTGCGTGCTGTGCGGTGATTGGAACATCGCGCACAAACCCATCGACCTCAAGAACTGGAAGTCGAACCAGAAGAACTCGGGGTTCCTACCCGAGGAGCGCGCGTGGCTGGACGAATTGTTCGCATCGGGGGAATTCGTCGACGCTTTCCGGGAGACCAATCCTCACCCGGAGCAGTACACGTGGTGGTCGAATCGCGGCCAGGCCTGGGCGAAGAACGTCGGGTGGCGCATCGATTACCACATCACGAGCGGTGCGATGCGCGGCAAGATCCGGCGCGCCGAGATCTACAAGACGGAGCGATTCTCCGACCACGCGCCCCTGATCATCGACTACGAGTTCGAGCTCTAGCGCGTGGCGGAGGGACGGCCGATGGGTCTGTGGCAGGCACTCAAGGAGCGGCGCATGGTCGCCATCCTGCTCATGGGCGTGGCCTCGGGTCTGCCCTTCAACCTGACCCTCTCGACGCTGCAAGCCTGGCTCGCCGACGCCAAAATCGACATCAAGACCATCGGCTGGTTCGGTCTCGTGGGGCTGCCGTATACGTTCAAGTGGCTCTGGGCGCCGCTGCTGGACCGATACTTGCCCCCGTTGCTGGGTCGTCGCCGCGGCTGGATCGTGATCCTGCAGGCACTGCTGGCGCTCGACATCGCGCTCATGAGCACATCCGACCCGGGCACGATGATTTTTCGTCTCGAGATCTTCGCGGTGGTGCTCGTGTTCTTGTCGGCGTCCCAGGACATCGTCATCGACGCGTATCGCGTCGATCTCGTGCCGCCGCGAGAGCGGGGGCTTGCCTCCGCGCTCACGGGTTTCGGCTATCGCGGGGCGGCCATGTTCGCGAGTTCGGTCGTGATCCTGATCGCGGCCTACGTCGGTTGGCACATCGCCTACGCCACCGTCGCCGTGGTCATGGCGCTGATGATTTGGGCGACAGTGTGGGCGCCCGAGCCCGAGATGCCCGCGCGAGCGCCGAGCACGCTCGCCCAGGCCGTGATCGACCCGTTCCGGGATTTTCTACGACGTCCAAATGCCTGGGGTCTGCTGCTCCTCGTGCCGCTCTACAAGGTCGGCGACGCCTTCGCGCTGACACTCTACAGCGCCTTCATGATCAAGGGCGTGGGCTTCTCCCTGGCGGAGGTCAGTATTGCGGGCAAGGCAAACATGACGATCTCGACGCTGGCCGGCACGGCGATCGGCGGCTGGCTCTATCTACGCTGGGGACTGTTACGCTCCTTGCTCACGCTGGGCGTCGCCCAGGCCGTAACCCTGTTGTTGTTCCTCTGGCTGGCCTACGCCGGCAAGAAGGTCTGGCTGCTCGTGCTCGTGACCTCGGTCGACACCCTCGCCGGCGGCATGGGGCAGGCCGCTTTCGTGGCCTTCCTGATGTGCTTGTGCAGCGCCAACTACAGCGCGACACAATTTGCCCTGCTCTCGGCGCTGGCTTCGATCGCGCGAGTCGGCATGGCTCCAGTCGCCGGCTATGTCGTCGACCACCTCGGCTGGGCCAATTTCTTTTTGATCACGTTCTTCACCTGCCTGCCAGGCCTCGCCGTATTGCTGTTCCTGCGCGACACGATCCGCGACATCGACGCCCGCGAAAAGGCCACTGTGGCGGCATCACCATGAAGCGGGACGCGTGATGCTCGAACAATTGCTGAAGTTCTTCGTGGTCTTTCTCGTGGTCGTCGACCCCTTGTCGCTGATCCCCGTGTTCGCCGGACTCACGAACGACGGCAGCCGCGGCTTTCAGCGCAAGATGGCCTGCAAATCGGCTTTGATCGCGCTCGCGATTTGCGTCGCTTTCGCGCTGGTCGGCGCGAAGTTCCTCCAGGTCATGGGCATCTCCTTGAACTCCTTCCGGATCGCCGGCGGGACGCTGCTGTTCCTGATCGCCTTGGAGATGGTCTTCGGGAAACCCTCGGGAACGCGCGCAACGAAGACCGCCACGACGACGGCAACGCCGGTCGCGCTAGCGCAGCCCCCGGGTCACATGGACGCCCAGACTCACACGGATGCGCAGACTCACACGCGCGAGGACGTCTCGGTGTTTCCGCTCGCCTTTCCTTTCATCGCCGGCCCCGGCTCGCTCGCGATCATCCTGCTCGCGGCGGGCGAGGCGAGCGGCAAGCCGCTGATGTTTCTCGGGCTGCTCGCCGTCATGGCGTGCGTCGTCGCCATTTGCTGGATCGCGATGATGGCGACGCCGCGCCTCATGAAGGTGTTCGGCGCCACCGGCGCCAACGTGGCCAATCGCTTGTCGGGCGTCGTCTTGGCGGCGCTTGCGGTGCAGTTCATCGTCGACGGCATCCGCGGCAGCTTTCTGTCGGGCTGAAATACGCCCCGTACACGGCGACGCTCAGGTCGCGCGTTTCGCGTAGGCGAGGTCCCAGACGCCGTGACCCAGTCGTTCGCCGCGTCGTTCGAAACGGGTCGGCGGGCGAAACGCCGGGCGCGGGACGTAGCCGCGGTCGGGGCTCAGGCTGGCTAGCGCTGACTCCGCATTGCAGACTTCCAGCATGCGCTCCGCGTACGGCTGCCAGTCCGTTGCCAGGCGCAGTATGCCTCCGACCTTGAGTTTTTGGACCAGCAAGGCGATGAATTCGGGGTCGACCAGGCGCCGCTTGTGATGGCGTTTCTTGTGCCAAGGGTCCGGGAAAAAGATCATGACTTCGCTGAGGCTGTCGTCCGTCAGGCCCACCCTAAGCACCTCGACGGCGTCGTGACAGACGACGCGTAGATTCCGCAAACCGTGTTGCTGCGCATGCAACAACAACCTTCCGACGCCGGAGCGATGGACTTCCACGCCCAGATAGTCGACGTCCGGGTTGGCGGCGGCGAGCGCCCCGAGCAGTTCACCGGTCCCGAAGCCGATTTCCAAACAGCGCGGCCCGACTCGCCCGAAGACGGCGTCGAGATCGAAGGGCCTATCGTCAAGCTCGAGTCCGTAGAGAGGCCACAAATCTTGCAAGGCCCGCTCTTGGGCGGCCGTGATCCGTCCGGCGCGCAGGACGAAGCTGCGTATGGGTCTGTGTGGGAACATGATTGCAAAGTGTGCCTGATATGATGGCTCGATGCGCAAATCCTGGTCCTGGCGGGCTTCGAGGCTCGCTGTGGCGATGCTCTGTTTCGCGGCGGCGGGATGCGCCGTGCTACCGCGGCACGTGGCGAAGGACCGCTCCGAGGCGCTGCGGGATCCCGACTCGACCTCGCTCGGTCGTCTGGTCGAGCGCGAGGACGCAGGCCACAATCTGTCGGGAGTTCGTCTCTTGTCTTCCGGCGGCGAGGCCTTCGAAAGCCTCCTCGCGCTGACCGACCGGGCAGAGCGCACGCTCGACCTGCAGTACTATCTGATCGCCCAGGACGAGTCGGCCCGCATTCTTCTGCAGCACGTGCGGGCGGCGGCCGAGCGCGGCGTGCGCGTGCGCATTCTCGTCGACGACCTGAACACGGCGGGCGAGGACCGCCGCCTGATGCATCTGGGGCAGCACCCGAACATCGAGGTGCGGGTCTTCAATCCCTTCCCCGGCGGCCGGCTCGCGATGTGGACCCGCTTTCTCGCCTCCGCATCGGACATTCCGCGCATCAATCATCGCATGCACAACAAATTGTTCGTGGCCGACAATGCCCTGGCGATCACGGGCGGGCGCAACATCGGCGATCAATATTTCACGCGCGATAAAAACAGCAATTTCATCGACCTCGACCTCGTGACCGCGGGGGCGATCGTGCCTCAGTTGTCGGCATCGTTCGATGCGTTCTGGAACAGCCCTTATGCCTATCCGATCGCCTCGGTCGCCGCGCCCGTCCCCGTCGAGTCCGATCCGAAGTGGTTGGACGACGCCGAGGCGGCCGAGAGCGCCCATTTTCTCTCCCACGAAATCGACACCGGCTTCCTCGATCTCAGCTGGGTGCCGGCCACCGTGCTCGCCGACCGGCCCGCAAAAATCGCCAGCGAAGCCTCCCCCGAAGAAGAAGAGACGATCGCCAACGACGTCTCCGACCTGATGCGTTCCGCGCAGAAGGAGGTGATCGTGATCTCGCCGTATTTCGTGCCCGGCAAGGCGGGCATCGCGCTGCTGCGCGGGCTCGTGAGGCGCGGCGTGCACGTCCGCATCCTGACCAACTCGCTCGCGTCGACCGACGCGCCGCTCGCGCATATCGGCTACTCGCGTTACCGGGTCGAACTCCTGCATCTCGGCGTCGAGCTCAGCGAGGTCCGACCGAAACTGGGGACCGCGCGCGTGCGCTTTCATCCGTTTCGCTCGGCCGCGGCGAGCCTGCATGCCAAGGCCATCGTGATCGACGAAAAAACGGTGTTCATCGGCTCCATGAACATGGATTACCGTTCCGCGCGCACGAACAGCGAACTCGGGATCGTCCTGCGCAGCGCGGACATCGCACACCAGGTGATCGGACTGCTCGATGACATCAGCGCCGACGGCAGTTATCGGCTGGAGCTCGAGGACCACAGCAACCACATCGAGTGGCTGAGCGGCTCCGGTGCTGAGCTACGCATCTGGCACCGTGACCCGGAGGCGACCCGTCTGCAGAGATTGACGGTCGATCTCCTGGCGCCGTTCGCGCCGGATGAACTTCTATAGAGCAGTGAACTTCAAGCCGCGCAGGTAGTCTTTGACCTTCGCCCGGTACCCCTCGCTGCTGGTCACTGTCGCGCCGCCGGCGAGAACCAGAATGAAATCGCCGCGCAGTGTCCGGTTCACTTCCCGCACGAAGTTCGTGTTGACGAGACATGAACGGCTGATCCGCAGCATCGGCTCGCTTTGCATGGCAGCCTCCGCCTGGCTCAGGGTGCTGCGAGCGTGATAGGTGTCGCGGCCGACGCGGATCGTCACGTAGTTGCGGTCCGACTCGACCAGCTCGACCTGTGCCGCGTCGAGAATGCGCAAATGACCCGCGAATTCCGCCAGCAGCTTGGGGCGATCTTCGGTCCGACCGCGCCCGTTGCGCTCCAGTTGCGCGATCAAGGCCGCGAGCGCGGCCTGGTTTTCGGCGGCCGCGAGGTTCGACTGACGCTCTCGCGTGCGCGCGAGCGCCCTGCGAAATCGTTCCTGATCAAAGGGCTTCAGCAGATAATCCACGGCGCACACTTCGAATGCCGCGAGTGCATGCGTGTCGTGCGCAGTCACGAAAACGATCGAGGGCAGCGTTGCCGGGTCAAGCGCGCGGGCGACCGAGATCCCGTCGACAGGGTCCATTTGCACGTCGAGAAACAGGATCTTCGGTGGCTTGGCTCTGATCGCCGCGATCGCGGCAGTCCCGTCGCCGTATTCGCCGACGATGATCAGATCCGGCTCGGCCGCGCAAAATTCACGGACGACGCGCCGGCCGGCCGGTTCGTCGTCGACGATGATCACGTCGATCATGCGCCGAGCTCGCCCGCGACAGCGGCACCGCCCATCGCCGCGCGGATCGCGGGCATCGCGATTTCGACGGTCCATTCCCCGTTGGCCGAGCCGGCGTACAGGGTGCCCCGGTCGCCGAACTGCACGGCCAGGCGCTCACGCACGTTTCTGAGGCCGATGCCTTCTGCCACCGCGCGGCTCTCGGCACCGATCGTGTTGACGACGCGCAGGTGCAGCTTATCGGCGACGAGCCGCGCGTCCACGCGAATGGCGACGGCGCCTTGGTGACCGGCGAGGCCGTGCACGACCGCGTTCTCCACGAGGGGTTGCAGGATCAGACTGGGCACCCAGGCCGAGGGTGCGTGCGCGGGATCCGGCAGGGTGAAACTCATGCGGTCGGGGAAGCGGCGCTGCTGCAGTTCCAGGTACATGCAGCAGAACTGCAGTTCGTCGCCGACCTGGGAGAAATCCCGTTCACCGGCGCTGAGCAGCCGGCGCAGCAGGTCGGCGAGCTGCACGACCATCGATTGCGCGACCTGCGGCTCCCAGACGATGTTGCCGCGGATCGTATGCAGCAGATTGAACAGCGTGTGCGGCGAGAGCTGCATACGCAGTGCGGCGAGTCGGGCAAGACTCCACTTTCGCTCGAGGTCGGCCGCGCGCAACTCGGCGTCGCGGTACCGGGTGTACAGAACCGCGCCGCGCACGAGCGCGAGCCCGAAACCGTAGGCCGGCAGGAAGGAGACGACGCTCGCGAGCCAGAGCGAGAGGAGCGCAGGGTCCTGCCAGGCGCCGCGCAGATGGACGGAGACTTCGGTGTCAGGGAGGTGGCCTCCATTGATCAGCGTTTGCGCGAGCAACATCGCCGGATAGCCGATCGCGGCGAAGGTGATCGCGAGCACGAGTTGCAAGGGAAGGGCGAGCCACAGGGGCCGCCACTCAATGACCAACGCCGCCCAGAAGGACCCCATGAGCACCGGCAGGAGAAAGACGTGTTGCAGGACGCGCACGTCCCAGCTGACGAACAGCACCGCGACGCCCGCGAGGCGGGAAATCCCGATGCGCATGCTGTGTGCGTACAGCACGTCGGAAATCGTCACGTAGAGCCAGAACGCACAAACAATGAGAATGAACTGGCGCACGTGCATCCCGCGTGCGATCCCGCCGCCGGCCAGAAATTTGCGAGCTGCCGGCTTTGTGGTGCTTGAGTCGGACACGGCGCTAGCCTAGCGCAATCGCGCACGAGCGGGGCTCCTGGGCGAGGCGCCCGGGACGAACCCGTCGGTGTCGGGGACGAGTTCGAGCCCTGCCCGCAGACGCGCCGGGTCGTCGCGCGCTTAATTAGAGCCGTCGACCAATTATCCCACCATCAGGAGTACAACCATGAACACTCGCATCGATTCCCCGTTCGCCCGCGTCACCGGAGCCGCGGCGCTGCTGCTGCTCGCCTGTGGATCCGCGGGCTTCGCCGCAGCGGCCACTCCGGCCGACGAAGTTCCGACCGTCGTGGTCCGCTACGGTGACTTGGACTTGCAGACGGATGCCGGTCTACGGGTATTGCAGCGGCGTTTGAGCGCGGCGGCGAGCAAGGTTTGTCCCGCGCCCTTCTCGAACGTCGACCTCGCGGGGCTCTCCGTGGCGCGCCGCTGTCAGGCCGCGGCGATCGACCGGGCGACCCGCTCGCTGCACGATCCGCATCTCGTCGAAGTCTTGAACAGCCGATTCAAGGCCGGATGAGGGGCTCGAAAGCGATCTGCTGGGTTGGGCCGACTAGAACCGGTCCTGGTAGCGTTTGATGCTCTCCATGATCTCGGCGTGCGCCACGTCGATACCCGCCCAGCCGAGAACCTTGACCCACTTGTTGGCCTCGAGGTCCTTATAGTGTTCGAAAAAATGCTGGATCTGTTTGAGCCGGATCTCGGGCACGTCGGCGATGCTGCGCCAGTGGACGTAGAGCGGACAGATCTTGTCGGTGGGCACGGCCAACAGCTTCGCGTCGCCGCCGGCTTCGTCGTCCATGCGCAGCACGCCGAGCGCGCGACAGCGGACCACCACCCCCGGCAGCAGCGGAAACGGCGTGTGCACGAGCACGTCGACCGGATCACCGTCGTCGGCGATGGTCTGCGGAACGTAGCCATAATTCGCCGGATAATGCATGGCGGTCATCATGAAGCGATCGACGAACAGGGAGCCCGAGTACTTGTCGACCTCGTACTTGATTGGATCGGCGTTCATCGGGATTTCGATGATCACGTTGAATTCCTCCGGCACGGTCTTGCCGGGAGTGACGTCGTTGATGCTCATTCCGCTTCGAATCCTTGAGTTTTGCCGTATGGTTTAAGTCAAGTATAACGCTGACGCCAGGTCGCTGCAGAGATCCGGCGTGACGCAAGTCTCGATAACCCGCTAGACTCGCGGCAATGAGTTCGCTGCAGCATTTGATCGACAGCAACCGAGCCTGGGCCGCCAAGGTCCTGCTCGAGGTCGCGCACGGCGCATTGCTCGCTTGACGATGGCCGCGGCGCTCGAGCCACAATACCTTTCGCTCAGCGAACTCGCCGCGCGTCCCGGGGACTGGTGGCAGAGCGTGCTCGGCGTCGTCGGCTTCGACCGCCCGCCGGCCATCGACGCGCACGAGGTACCCCTGGCAGCCAGCATGACGCCGAGCCTTGGCCGCGGGGGGCACGGGGGCGACGAGGGCGACGTCTGCGAGGTGTGGCGGCTCGCCGGCGCGGCGTTTCCCGCGACGAGCGGCGAAAACCCGGGCGGCAGTCGCCTGCAACTACGCCGCGCGGGACCCTGGTTGTTCGGCTCGCTGCGCATTGCCGAGGACGCCAAAACGCCGGGGGCCGCTGCCCTCGTGCGGGCGACGCAGCTCGCGTACGGGGACGTCTTCGCCTCGATCCGTTCCGCAGGCTACCCGCACCTCGTGCGGGTATGGAATTATCTTCCCGCGATCAACGCTCACATCGACGGTGACGAGCGTTATCGCCATTTCAATGCGGCGCGCAAGGCGGCATTTCTGCATTCTGGAGAGGCGACTGCGGGCCGGGTTCCTGCCGCGTGTGCCCTGGGCTCGGATGCCGGCAGCCCCCTGTCGATTTATTTTCTTGCCGCGCGCCGGCAGCCGATCGCCATCGAGAATCCCCGGCAGACGAGCGCCTACCATTACCCGCCCCGCTACGGCGATCAGCCGCCGATCTTCGCGCGCGCGAGTCTCCTGCCCGATGCGCAAGGCAGCAATCTGTTCGTGTCGGGAACGGCGAGCATCGTCGGCCATGAAACCCGGCATACCGGCGATCCGGCGGCGCAGACGCGCGAATCGTTCGCCAACATCGCGGCCGTGCTCGACGAGACCAATCGGATGCTCGGCGCGCCGCATTATGCGATGGAGTCTCTGACTTTCAAGGTTTACGTGCGCAAACCCGCGGATCTCGCCTGCATTGCGGCCGAGACTGCCAGGATCTTGCCCCGCCGCGTGCCGATCGTCTATCTGCGCGCCGACGTGTGTCGCGAAGATCTCCTCGTCGAGATCGAGGCGAGCGGACGCGCCTAGAAAGCGTAGTAAGGCCCAGAGGCCTTCGACGTCGACTTGTTCTCGAAGGCCTCGTAGACGTTGCGGCCGTAGAAGAACGGCAATCCCAAATCGACCGTTTCCGCCGTCGGAAAGCTGCCGCCGAGGGTCGGGAACACCGTGTAGGACGCGTTGGACGAGAACAAGGTATCGGCATTAGCGATGCTGAAGGAGGCGGTTTCTTGCGGCGCGCCCGTGCAGGTGCCGCTGTCCTCGTGGCCGCAGACGATCGCGCTGAAACTCGTCGTGCTCGCGGGGCAGTAGAATCCCGAGGCATTGGCGTCCGTGCATTGTGTCAGCGAACTATCGGTGAAGTAATACCCGTTCGAACCGGTGTCGAGGAAGCTTTGAGCATAAGAAGTGCCGTTCAGACTCACCGTCAGATACCCCGTGCCCACCTGCACCGGGAGCACGGTCGCCGTGCTGGCGGAGGCGTTGTTGCTCTCCGTGTCGATGCCGAATACCAAGGCGCCGGTCAGCGACTGCGCGCCTGATGCGCTGGCGCTCGGCAGTTCGATGATGATGCCGTTGTTGTCGGTTGCGAAGTAGGTCACGGGATTTTGGAGCTGCAGCGCTGTGCCGAGGGCGACCGGTACGCAGTTCGTTCCCGACGTGCAGGCATAGTAGAAGCCAGAAGCGGAGCTGTCCGCGCAGGCCGTGCCGCAGTCCTGTGCCTCGGTCGCGACTCCGAGAATGCCGTTGGCGCCGAAGGCTTGAACGGTGTCCTCCTCGCTGCCGGTGCTGGCGCACGCCGCCGGTACGCTCGCAAAACTCGAGTCGCCGATGATCTGCACGGGCAGGGATGAGGCGGTCTCGCTCGCGATCGTCACGTCCGCCAGAGCGACCGGTCCCCAACTATACGAGGAGACGAACTGCGTACACTCGGCGAGCGAGGCGCCGCCGCTGTCCGTTTGAATCGGCAGGCTCGCGGTCAGGGCGCTCGCGAGGATGCGCAGGCCGCTCGAGCCGGTGTCGATCTCGATGTTGTCGATCGTCTGGCAGTTGCTCGTGCTGCCGGGAGCGCAGATCTTCACGCTCGTGAACATCGTGTTGACGTCGCCCGAGGGGCCGGCGTTGACCACGGCCGTCGCCACATTCGCCGCGTTCGCTGCGATCGGAGTGCCGTTGCCACCACCCGAGAGCGACTTGCCGCCGCAGGCGGCGAGACCGATCAGAAAGGCGCTAAGCACCAGCACGCGATTCGTCTTCATCGCCGACACCCTAGCGCAGGTCATCGCTGGATACCCCGTCTGGGATCGATCCGACCAGATAAGCCCGGCCGAAAAATGCGCGCATGTGGCCGCCGGCCTGGATGACCAGATCGCTGCGCGACAGATTCACATGGTTGCGGCCGCCCGGCGTGGTCTGCGCCGTCTTCACGAAATCGCTGAAGTAGCTGCCGAGCAACTGATTCAAGTTGGGTTTGGCAGGTCCGTTCCATGCGACCGCGAACACCGTGCCGTTCGCGTTGCTGAACTCGCGCACCAGGGTTCCCGAAGGCAGGGCCAATTCATGGACGGTATAGCCCGCGCGCGGCGTTGCCTTGATGCTTGCGGCGAGCGTCGCCTGGTCGCTCGCGATCGAGGCGTAGGGCGCACCGAGCGCCGCCTGCGCAGCCGTCACCCACAGCGGCGCTGTGGCCGCCAGCGCGATGACCGGCGCCAGTCGTCGTATCAATCCAGCTCGAGTGCTCGTCATGGCGTTGTGTTGTCCTCGTGCCAAAGAACAGTCCCCGAAGTTTACGCCGATCTCTCGTGGAGAAACGTCAAGACGGGAGCCAGGGATGCCGCGGGATCTTCTTCCTGTGGAACATGTCCCAAATCCGGGAACGAGATCAGCCGGCTTCCGGGAATGGCATGCAGGTAATCCGCAGCATTCGTGCTCGGAATCATGCGGTCCTTTGTCCCCCACAGCAACAGTGTCGGGGCTTGGATACAGCCGAGCAGGGCGGTCGGCTCGACGAGTACGGATTGGTGCATGCGTTCGAGCATCGCGGCGCGGGCACCGGGCGCGAGCAACAAATCGTAGTACCGATCGACGACCGCGTCAGTGAGCCGTGAGGGATCGCCGTAGGCCGGGCTCAAGCTCATCTTCAGGAGCCGCTTCGGCAGGAAGAGTTCCATGAGTTTCAGGGATGCAGGAATCTTGGGCGTTTTGCCGTACTCGAAGCCGGGGCTCGCGAACCCGTCGGGTGAGATCAGGATCAAGGCATCGACGCGATGCGGTCGGGTTGCCGCGAACTTCCAGGCGATACGCCCCCCGAGCGAATTGCCGACGAAGGCCGCCCGTGGCACACCGAGGCGATCGAGCAGCGCCTCCAGGATTTGCAGCGTGCGCTCGTCGCGGTAATCGTCGTTCGGGTCGACGCCGGACAGACCCGCGCCCGGCAGATCGAGGCGAATCACGCGATGGTCCGCGGACAGGGTACGTGCCCAGGCATCCCAGGTCTGCAGGCTCGAGCCGAAGCCGTGCAGCAGGACGATCGCCGGAGCCGTCGGGACGCCCGTGTCGCGGACGTGCAGCCGCACGCCGGCTACTTCGACATAGTCGCGCGGGCTGTCGAGATATTTCGATTCCAGATCGGCGCGGCTCCGGTCCGGCGCCCAGGCCCACACAGCGAGCGCGACGAGCACGCAACCCACGGAACAACCGCTGACGATCAATGCGAGCTTCACGGGGGCAACCACCTTCCCTTCAGGATAAACGCTGCGCGAGCTTAGCTGAACCGCACGGCTTCGCGGGGGCTTGCGCGTCCGCGCGAGTGATAATTGGACGGTGATCCCGTATCCTAGCCGGCCGATTGCACAGACCAGCGAGACCAAGCATGACGACGAAAACCGGCGAAATCGCCGGGGACGCTTCCCTGGCGCCGATTGAATACGCGGATGCATCGCCCGAGGTGCGCGCGATCTACGACGACATCATGGCCACGCGCAAGGCCGATTGGATCAACAACTTTTGGAAGTACCTGGCGCATGACCCGCAGAATCTGCGCCGCATCTGGTCCGATCTCAAAGAGATCATGGGACCGGGCGCGCTCGACCCGCTGACCAAGGAATTGATCTACATTGCGGTGAGCATCACCAACGGTTGCCGCTATTGCATCAGCTCGCACGGCGCCAGCGCCCGTGCCAAGGGCATGTCGGCCGCACAGTATGGCGAGTTGCTCGCGGTGGTCGGCATGGCCAACCAAACGAACCGATTGGCGGTCGCCCTGGACGTCCCTGTCGACGGGCGTTTCGCCGGCGGAAATTCCATTACGAGAACCTGAGAGACGAAAACACCCATGGCTTCTTATCGCATCGCCCCCGGCGTCGCCGCCGCACTCGCGAACTTTACCCTGCCGGAACGGCTGGGCTTCGGGACTGTCGCCGCACCGGTCATGTTCCAGGCCGACTTCACGGACGGCGCGTGGAATGCGGGTGAATTGCTACCCTATGGTCCGATCGAGATTCTGCCGGGCGCTCGCGCACTGCAGTACGCCGAACTCGTCTTCGAGGGCATGAAGGCCTATCGCGTTGCGCACGAGTGGCCGAACTTCTTCCGGCCCGAGGAAAATTGGGCGCGGTTGTTCCGCTCGGCCGAGCGGCTTTCGATGGCTCCCGTTCCGGAGGCTTTGTTCTTCAGCGCGATCAACGCTGTGGCCGGTGCTTGTAGCGCCCTCGTTCCCCGCGCTTCCGGCCGGTCGCTCTATCTGCGCCCCTTCCTGTTCGGCACGGAGTCGGGGTATCTGCTGCGAAATTCCACGAGCTTCCGCTTCATGGTGATAGCGAACCCAGTCGAGGTGTACGCCGCAGGTTCGATCCGGGTATCGATCGAACGTACGGACGTGCGCGCCGCCGTCGGCGGAGTGGGCGCGGCGAAGGCCGCGGCGAATTACGCCGCTTCGCTGCGCGCCTCGTCCGCCGCGGTTGCCCGGGGCCTCACGGTCGCGCTCTGGCTCGACGCCCGCGAGCAACGCTGGATCCAGGAACTGTCCGGCATGAACGTGTTTGCGGTGATCGACGGCGCGTTGCACACCCCGTCGCTCGATGGGGCGATATTGCCGGGCGTCACCCGCAAGTCGCTGATCACGCTCTCCCAGCATCTGGGGTTCGCCGTTCACGAGCGGCCGATCGCTCTCGACGAGCTGCTGATGCAGATCGAAAGCGGTCGTTGCACGGAGGTGTTCGCCTGCGGCACGGCCGCCATCGTGAGTCCGATCAGCGCGCTCGTCGAGGCCGATGGTCGTCAGTTCGTGCCGACACGGACCGACACCGTCGCGGCGCAATTACGCGAAGCCTTGTTGGCGATCCAGGAACGTCGCGCGCCCGATCCTTTCGGATGGACACGCGACGTCGCGCCCTTCAGCGCGCTCTGATCAGTGCACCGTGATAGAGCGCGGAGCGCTGCCGGTCAGAAACGCTGACCCGCTCACCGCGCTCAGAATGCCGGTGCCCCCGTCGATGGAAAAGACCGATACGCCGTTGGAATCGGCGTTAGCGACGTAGGCAAAGGTGCCGGCCGGATCGATCGTCAGCGACGCGGGTAGAGACCCCGAAGCCACGCTAGCACCGTCCGCGGTCAGTGCACCCGAACTCGGCGTGATGGTGAATCCCGCGACGTCGTTCGCGGCGGTCGCGTTCGCAGCATAGACGTGGGCCCCGGCGGGGTCGATCGCGACCGCCTGCACATCGGATCCCGTGTTGTAAGGCGAACCGCTGATCGGCGACAAGGCGCCCGAGGCACTTGCGATCGAAAAGGCCGTGATCGTCGCCGCGCTTTCGTTGGCGACGTACGCGTAGGTGCCCGTAGGGTCGACGGCGATCGAGTTGGCGCCCGCGCCGGCGGTAAACGGGGAGCCCGCGATCCCGCTGAGAGCCCCGGTCGCGGCGTCGATTCTGAACGCTGACACCGTACCGTCGGTGAAATTGCTGACGTACAAGAAGTTGCTGCCCGGGTCGGTCGCCAATGCGCTCGGACCCGCGCCCACCGCGTACGGCGAACCCGTCAGTTCGGTCAGCTGCCCGCCGGAGATGGAATAAGCGGACACGTTGTTCGAACCCTGATTGGCGACGAAGAGATAGTTGCCGGAGGGGTCGACGATCGCCGCGACCGGCGCGCTGCCCGTGCCGACTGCTTCGCCGAGCGACGCCAAGACCCCGGTGCCCGCTCCGATCGAAAATACCGACACTGTGTTCGAACCATTGTTCGCCACGTAGGCGTAGGCCCCGTTCGGATCGACCGCGATGGATACCGGCGTCGTGCCCCCGGCCGCAAATGGCGAGCCGCTGACCCGGGTCAGATACCCCGTGGTCGCATTGATGGCGAACACCGAGATGTCGCTGGAATCCTGGTTGGCCACATAAGCGAATTGTCCGGCTTCTTTGCAGGTGACGATGATGTGCGTGACGGGCGACTTGTCGATCGTCCCCGAGCCATTTTGCACGGTGCAGGTCTGGGTCGGGTTCGAAGGCTGAGTCGACACCGTGACCGAATAGGCATCGCCGTTTTGCACGCGCGTGGAGAAGGTGAACGCCCCGTTGCCGGTGACCGAGAGACTGTCGCCGAGGTTGTCCTCGAGTACGAGACCGGATCCTCTCAAACCCGTGACCGTGCCGCCGACGTCGTATTTGGTCAGGTTACAAGCCGCGAGCGCAAGACCAGTGAGGGCCAGCAGACCCCACCCGAACTTTTTCAAACGATTCTCCTGTCAGCCTGTTGGTTCTTAATAAAACTTTACAATCAGTGACTTACGGCGCCGCGGATTGCTTGCGACTAGACTCGAAGGAGCGGCAAGAGTTCCCTACGTCCGCGATGGGAATGCGCTGCGAGCTGCCATGGCATCAGGGCGGCAGTTCGCGCATTGAGACCCACGCGGCCTGAGCGTGATTGCCGCTGCACGCCAACGCGACTAGAATCGAACTCGCGCGGGCGTCGTATAATGGTAATACCCAAGCTTCCCAAGCTTGAGCCGTGGGTTCGATTCCCATCGCCCGCTCCACTTCCGGCATTGCCGGCCAGTGCCAGCCAATGGCGCTCCCCTCGCAGCG
>Ga0116226_10000817_pt1 | contig 26940 bp, 25 predicted proteins | sample S1TSphfallax_FD_89692 | JGI IMG/M metagenome (GOLD analysis project Ga0116226, IMG submission 89692) | Host-associated microbial communities from peat moss isolated from Minnesota, USA - S1T2_Fa - Sphagnum fallax MG | ecosystem: Host-associated > Plants > Peat moss > Unclassified | place: USA... | reverse complement strand
GCCCTCCAAGGCACGACGCCTCTCCTACAAGGATCAGCGGGAACTCGATGCCTTGCCCGGCAAGATCCAGTTGCTCGAAGAGGAGCAGCACCGCCTGCAGGCGGATATCGGCAATCCTGAACTATTTCGCCAAGACCCCAGGAGGGCTGACGCAGCATTGCGGCGGCTCGATGCGCTGGCGCGCGAGTTGGAAGCCGCCTATGCCCGCTGGGCCGCGCTGGAGTCCTCGCGGCAAGCGTGAGCGTCCGCTCGCAGCCGCGGCGCTAGCGTCGGCTGCGACCGCCGCGGCCGAGCAAATCGCTGGGATTCGGCAGACCCGCGCCCCCGGCGTCCGGTATGACGAGGGACGAGGCTTGCTCCCGGCGCATTTCCTGCAGCTCGCGCATCGTCTGCTGCACGGCGACTTCCGCCGCCGCGCCGAATTTCGTGACGGCCACGTCCAGGGAGAGCGCCTCCAGTTCGAAGCTGATCGGCAGTGCGCCCATCGGAGTCATGACCTGGGCCTGGCCGACGAAGAGGACGGGGCGCGTCGTATCGTCCGCACCGGCCGGGGTCACGGGCGTCAGACGGCGGATCGTGCCCACCTTGCGATCCGTGAAAATGTCCTCCCGGTACAGTTCGGTCGTGTCCATGGTGGCTTGACGGGCATCGCTGGGGGAACTCATTGCGATGGGTTTCCTTCTGGTGCTGTTACGATAGGGTCTTCCTATTCTAGTGGATCGAAGACGGTTTGCCCAAGAACGCTGCGAGCTCAAGTCTGGTAACCCGCCTCATTCCTGCCTGGACCACGCTGCTCGGCGTGGTCTTGTTCGGGTTCGCGCTTTGGTGGCTCCACCACTCGCTGGCCCAATATCGCTTGCACGATATTTTGCAGCGCGTTCACGCCATTCCGGCTTCCGCCTTGCTCGGTGCCGTCCTCCTGACGATCGCCGGCTACGCGTGTCTGACCTTGTACGACGTGCTCGGCTCGCGCTTCGTCGGCGCGAGGCTCCCCTACGGCCGGCTGGCCTTGATTTCCTTCATGGCTTACGGGATCGGCCACAACGTCGGCATGAACACCTTGAGCGGCGGGGCGATCCGCTATCGGGCCTACTCGGCATTGGGGTTGAGCGGCAAACAGGTCGCAACCATCGTCGCTTTCGGTACCGGTACGTTCGGCCTCGGCGCCGCAACCCTGCTGGGTCTGTCCCTGCTGTGCCGAAGCGCGCTGTCGGCGTCCGTGCTGCATCTGCCCGAGGACCTAGTCCTGTGCGTCGGCGCGGTCCTGCTGTTGGGCGTCGTTGCCTATCTCGTCGCGGCCTCGATGCGGCGTCTGCCGCTGCGCGTGCGTCGCCTGAGGTTCTCGCTGCCGCGTCCACGGCTGGCGTTCGCGCAGGTGTTGCTCGCCTGTTCCGACCTCGCCTTGTCCGCCGGCATCTTGTACGTGTTGTTGCCGGCCCATCCGGGCATCGGCCCGCTCGGCTTCGTCGGCCTGTACGTGATCGGGATCGCGGTCGGCGTCATCAGCACGGTACCGGGCGGCGTCGGGGTGTTCGAATTGGTGATGATCTCGCTGTTGCCGGCCGTTGCCAAGGACAGCCTGCTCGGCGCCTTGCTCGCCTACCGTGCGATCTATTACCTGTTGCCGTTCGCGCTTGCCCTCGCGCTACTCGGTGGTCATGAGATGTGGGTGCATCGAGACCGGCTCAACCGCGTGCTCGGCCTGTTACGCACCTGGGCTTCGGCGGTGACGCCGCAGGCGGCGGCGCTCGCCGTCTTCGTCGCGGGCGCGATTCTCTTGTTTTCGGGCGCGACACCCGCCGTGGGACCCCGCCTCGATGTCCTGCATCGCTTCGTTCCGCTGCCCGTGCTCGAGCTTTCGCATCTGCTCGGCAGTGCCGTGGGGCTCGGGCTGCTGGTGCTCGCCAATGGACTCTATCGGCGCCTCGATGCGGCCTGGTGGCTCACGATCTGGCTGCTGGGCGCCGGCATCGTCGTGTCTCTGCTCAAGGGGTTCGATTACGAAGAGGCGCTGGCCCTGACCGCCGTCGTGCTCGTGCTCGCCTCCGCGCATTCCCGGTTTCCACGCCGCGCTTCGCTGATCGAACAGCGGTTCTCCGCGCCTTGGATTCTGGCGCTGATGCTCGTGCTCGGCACGGCAGCCTGGCTCGTGAGTTTCGCCTATCGGCACGTGCCCTATGCCAACGATCTGTGGTGGGAGTTCGCCTTCGAAGCGGAGGCGCCGCGGAGCCTGCGTGGCTTGTTGCTCGCGCTCGTGCTCGCGGCCGCCTACGGCCTTTGGCGGCTGCTGCGGCCCGCACGCGTGGTCCTCAATCTCCCGACGGAGGAAGATCTCGCGCTCGCCGCACGTCTGGCCGCGGGGACGGCCGATACGACGGCGAACCTTGCGCTGCTCGCCGACAAGAGCCTGATGTTCAATCCCGCCCGTACAGCCTTCATCATGTACCAGGTTTCCGGGAGTAGCTGGATCGCCATGGGGGATCCGGTCGGACCGGAAAGCGAGCGCGAACCGCTCGCCTGGGAGTTCGTCGAGCGCTGCGATGTGATGGCGGCCGCGCCCGTGTTTTATCAGGTCACGCCCGAGAATCTGCCGATCTACGTGGATCTCGGTCTGAGCTTGAGCAAACTCGGCGAGGAGGCGCGTGTCGCCCTCGACTCCTTTTCGCTCGAGGGCGCCGCCCGTGCTGAACTGCGCCAGACGCATCGTCGGGCGCTGCGCGACGGCGCGCAATTCTTCGTCGTCCCGCGCGAGCAGGTCGGCGCGATCATGCCGGACCTGCGGCGCGTGTCGGACGACTGGCTCGCGGCAAAGAGCGGCGCGGAGAAGGGGTTTTCCTTGGGCTATTTCGACGCGCGCTATCTGGCCCGCTTCGACTGTGCGGTCGTGCGCGCCGGCGATCGGATCGTCGCCTTTGCGAATATTTGGCGGGCCGGCGAGCATGCGGAGTTGTCGGTCGATCTGATGCGCTATGGCGAGGGAGCGCCGAAAGGCGTGATCGACTATCTGTTGATCGAGTGCATGCTCTGGGGGAAGGCCTTGGGCTACCGCTGGTTCAACCTCGGCATGGCACCCTTGTCGGGGCTCGAGGAACATCCGCTCGCGCCGGCCTGGCACAAGCTCGGACGTCTGGTCACGCGCTACGGCGAGAACTTCTATCACTTCGAGGGCTTGCGCAAGTACAAGGAAAAATATCAGCCCGTCTGGCGCCCGCGCTATCTGGCGGCGCCCGGAGGCCTTGCCATGGCCGGCGCGCTGCTCGACGTCACCAACTTGATCTCCCGGGGCCTGCCCCGGATTGTTGCCAAGTAAGCCAAGAGGGGAACCATCGTGCCAGGATTCATCGTGCCAGGATTCATCCAAGCAAGCTGCATCGTGGTGCTGACGCTCGCAGGGGCCCCGGCAAGCCTGGCCGAGCAGCCGCCTCCGCCCGCCGACAAGGCTTCGAGCGCTGCCCCCGGCGTGGCGCCGAGCGCGGCGCCGGTTGCGAGGTCGAACGCGGCGCCGACCGAGACATTCAACTACGGACGCTTCGGAGCGGTCAGCGTCTACCGACCGGCCGGCGAAGCGCGCGACGTAGTGTTGTTCGTCTCCGGCGACGGGGGTTGGAACCTCGGGGTGGTCTCGATGGCGCAGCGACTCACGACGAAAGGAGCGATCGTCGCCGGCATCGACATCCGCCACTATCTCGCCGCTCTGGAAAATGCCAAGGAACGCTGCGTCTCGCCGGACGTCGATTTCGAGAACCTGAGTCACTACTTGCAGGCCAAGCTCGGCATCAAGAGTTATCTGCAGCCGACGCTGGTCGGTTATTCGTCGGGCGCGACCCTCGTCTACGCGATCCTTGCTGAATCGCCCGACGGCTTGTTCAAGGGCGCTTTGAGTCTGGGTTTCTGTCCCGATCTCGATTTGAAGAAACCTGTCTGTCGGGGCTCGGGCATCGAGGCGACGCCGCGCCGGGATGCGAAAGGCTTGCTCAAAGGCGTCGACTTTCTCGCGGCCAAACAACTATCGGGTCTGTGGATCTCGCTGCAGGGAGAGACCGATCAAGTCTGCCCGGCGCCGGCGACCCAGCAGTTCATCGCGACCGTGCCCGGGGCGGACATCGTGATGCTGCCCAAGGTTGGGCACGGCTACGGCGTCGAGAAAAACTGGATGCCGCAGTACGAGGCCGCCTATGCGCGCATCACGGCGCCGCGGCCGGCCGAGAAAGCCCCGCCCTTGCCGGCACCCGTCGCCGATCTGCCGCTCACCGAAGTACCGGCAGCCGCCGGAACCAGCAGCCCCTGGCTGGCGATTTTCCTCTCGGGCGACGGTGGTTGGGTCGGGCTCGATCGGGGCGTCTCGGCGGAGCTCGCAAGCAAGGGAATTCCGGTGATCGGCTGGGACTCGCTGAAATATTTTTGGTCGCCTCGCACGCCGGACGGCGCATCTGCCGATCTCGATCGCGTGATGCTGCATTACACGCGTGACTGGGGTAAATCACACGTGGTCTTGATCGGCTATAGCCAGGGCGCCGACACGCTGCCTTTCATGGTCAATCGCCTCCCGCCGACGAATCGGGCCCTCGTCGGACTCACGGCCTTGCTCGGCATCAGCGACAGCGCAGTGTTCGAGTTTCATCTCGCCAATTGGATCGGCGACCCGGGCGGTGGTCTGCCCACCGCGCCGGAGCTCGCGCGCTGGCACGGCTCGCCCTATGTGTGTATCTACGGCGAGGACGATGCCGACTCAGCTTGCTCGACGCTGACGTCCCACGACGGCTCGTCGGTCAAGATGTCCGGCGGCCACCATTTCGGTGGCAGCTATGCTGAGATCGCCGCCGAAATCATCCGGCGGCTGCCCAAGCTCTGAGGCGCGGCTCGATACTCTTCAGCCGAGCCCGCTCAGCCCAGTTCGCGCTCGATTTTCGCCGCGACGTCGCGCATCTTCGGTAGGAACTGATCGATCGCGGTTCGCAAGCTGACTGCGGTCGCCGAATAGCGCACGGTCACCGAGGCGAGGATGCGGTCTTTCGCATGCAGAGGGATCGCGAGGCTCGTCTCCTCGGACACGCGTCGCGCGCGCGTCGAGATGCCGTAGCCCTGGGTGCGTGTCTCCGCGAGCAAGCGCTCGACCTCCTGCCGATTGCGCGCGAGACGGTCCTCGGGCAGCAGGGAGCGGGCCAGCATTTCGAGCAGCGCCTCACGCTGAGGCGCGGCGCAATGGGCGAGATAGGCGCGCCCCGCGGCCGAACCGAGCATGGGCACGCGCACGCCCGCACCGTAATGTTCTAGCGCGAGCGGACTCTGATGATCGGTCGCCTCGCGGATCATCATCGCCGAACCCGACGGTGTCGCAATGGCCACGGGCCAGACAATCTGAGCGCACAAGGCCGAGAGGTGCGGCCGCGCGATGTGGGCGAGCATGGCTTCGTCATCGAAACCGTCCGACAGTGCCCGAACCATGATCGTCGGGCGGTAACAATCATCATGCGGATCGCGCTCCACGTAACCGGCGAGGCGCAGAGTTTCGAGAATGCGATAAGTCGTCGTGCGCGGCAGTTCGACCGCATTCGCCAAGGTGTTGATCGCCGCGCGTTCGAGTCGGTTCAACTCGGTGAGCACGTCGAGTCCGCGGTTCAGGGCGCGGATCGGGCGCGTGGAATCGCGGGAATTATCGTCGTTGATTTCGGGAGCGTTGATGACTTCGGCGTCCATGATGACCTGCCTCGTAGTGACTAGACCCTGGGGAACCCTGTAGCGAGATTGTACAACGAAACATTGTACAACGCATATACAAAAATACGAACGGGTCAGCCGAGCGTCGCGAGGGCGTCCAAGGCCTCCTGGCGCGCCGCACCGTGGTCGACGATCGGCCGGGGGTAGCCACCGGGACCCCAGTGGATACCGGCCTGCCGCAATACGGCGGCCGGCGCGTTCCAGGGTTCGTGTATCCATTCCTGGGGCAGGGCCGCGAGTTCCGGCACCCACCGGCGGACGTAGCTGCCCTCGGGATCGAATTTGCGTCCTTGCAAGGTCGGATTGAAAATCCGGAAGTAAGGCGCCGCGTCCGCGCCGCACCCGCCCGCCCATTGCCAGCCCAGGGTATTGCTGGCCAAGTCCGCGTCGACGAGCGTGTCCCAAAACCAAGCGGCGCCAGCCTGCCAGGACAGCAGGAGATCCTTGACCAAGAAGGACGCTGCGATCATGCGGACCCGGTTGTGCATCCAGCCGCTATGCCAGAGTTGGCGCATGCCGGCATCCACGATGGGATAGCCCGTGCGACCCTGCTGCCAGGCACGCAGGCCCTCGGGATTCGTTTTCCAGGGAAACCGCGCGTACTTCGAGCGCAGCGGCGTTTCGGCCGTATGCGGGAAATGAAACAGCAGATGGTAGGCAAATTCCCGCCAACCGATCTCGGTCAGAAATTGCGACTGACGCCAACCCGTGTCCCGTCCCGCCGCGAGGGCATGGTCGCGCGTGCGCGCCCAGATTTCGCGCGGCCCGATCTCGCCGAAATGCAGATGCGGCGACAGCCGCGAGGTGCCGGCGCGATCGGGCCGATTGCGTTGATCGTCATAATGGCCGAAGGCCGCCGTGAGGAAGGTCTCGAGCCGTTGCTGGGCCCCGGCGCTGCCCGGCTGCCACGCGTCCTCGAGGCCGCCGCTCCAGGGGATTGCCGGCAGCAGACCCAGCTGCCCCAAGGGCTGGGACTCCGGCCAGCGAGACGGGGCGGGCCAGGCGCTCGGCACCGGCGTCGGCGGCGCGGGGTCGCGCAGCGCGAGACAGCGGCGCCAGAACGGCGTGAACACCTGGAAGGGCCCACCGCTCTGGGATTCGATTTCCCAAGGCTCGTAGAGCAGGGCGCTGTTATGGCTTTCGACCTGCAGGCCGGCGTCGCGCAGCGCCTTCTTGATCGTGCTGTCGCGCGCGATCGCCGCGGGTTCATAGCGCCGATTCCAGAGAATGCGCTGCGCGCCCGTCGCGGTCGCCACGGCCAGGAGTTCTGCGAGCGTCTCGCCGCTGCGTACGCATAGACGTGAACCCCGGTCCTGCAACTGCGCATCCAGCTGTTCGAGACTGCGGTGCAGCCACCAGCGACTCGCGCCACCGGGGGTCCAAGTCCCCCCTTCGTCGGGCGAGTGCACGTAGACCGGTATCACGGGCTCGCCCAGCGTCGAAGCGGCCAGCAGGGCAGGATTGTCGGCCAGGCGCAGGTCCCGGCGAAACCAAACGAGGGTCGTCACGGCCGACAGAGTGGGCGATCGGCGCTGACCGCGCAAGTCTGCCGGACCCTGATCGCCATGCCGCAGACGAGGGACCGTTCGGCTACACTCCGGCAGCCTAAACGCCAAAACCAGAGGATTCAGTCGCCATCATGTCGGATCAAGTCTCCGTAGAGCCGCTCCCGCCCATGCCTGCCGAGGTCGTCATCATCGGCGCGGGCCCCGTCGGCCTCTTCCAAATCTTCGAGCTCGGATTGCTCGGCATTCATGCCCATATCATCGACTCGCTCGCGCAAGTGGGCGGACAATGCACCGAGCTCTACCCGGAAAAGCCGATCTACGACATCCCGGCGCTGCCCATCTGCGGGGCCCAGGAGTTGATCGACCGTCTCATGGAGCAGGTGAAGCCCTTCAATGCGAGCTTCCATCTCGGTGAGGAAGTGACCGAAGTGCAGCCGCAGGCCGACGGGAAGTTCAAGGTCGTCACCTCGGCCGGCACGAGCTTGATCGCCGGCGCCGTCGTCATTGCCGGCGGTGTCGGCTCGTTCCAGCCGCGGCGCCTCGCGGTGCCGGGCATCGACAGCCTGGAGGGCACGCACGTGCACTATCGGGTGAAGGCCTCGGTCGACTTTCACGGCAAGGAGTTGGTGATCTGCGGGGGCGGCGATTCCGCCCTGGACTGGACGGTTGCGCTCGCCGACAAGGCGCGCGGGCTCACGCTGGTGCATCGGCGCGCCGAATTTCGCGCCGCGCCCGCGACCGTTGCGCGCATGCGCGAACTGGTCGCCGCCGGCAAGATGCGTTTCGTCGAGGGGAACGTCGTCGCGCACCACGTCGACGACGACCAGCTCGTGCGGGTCGAGGTCTTGGGGCCGGATGGAGAGCGTGTGCACGTCCCGGCCGAGAAACTGCTCGCGTTCTTCGGCCTGCATCCGAAGTTGGGTCCGATCGCCGAGTGGGGCCTCGAACTCGAGAAGAAGGCTCTCAAGGTCGACACCGAGAAATTTCAGACGAGCGTGCCGGGTATCTTCGCGATCGGTGACATCAACACCTATCCCGGCAAGAAGAAGCTGATCCTGAGCGGCTTTCACGAGGCAGCGCTCGCGGCCTTCGCGATTCAGGCACATCTGTTTCCGGGCAAGCGCCAGTTTCTGCAATACACGACGACCAGCCCGATCATGCAAAAGCGCCTCGGCATTGCCGGCGCCGACGAGCACTGAGCCAGTGAACAAATCGCTCGCGGATTTGGTGAGGCTGCTGACGCTCGAGCGGCTCGAGCTCAATCTCTTTCGTGGGGAGAGCCGCGACATCGGCAGTCCCCAGGTCTTCGGCGGCCAGGTCCTCGGCCAGGCCCTCGTCGCGGCCAGCGCCACCGTCGAAGCGCGCATGGTTCACTCGCTGCATGCCTATTTCCTGGTCCGCGGCGACTTCAACGCGCCGATCGTCTACGAGGTCGACCGCGCGCGCGATGGCCGCCATTTCTCGATGCGCCGGGTGGTGGCCATTCAGCACGGCGAGCCGATCTTCAATTTATCGGCCTCGTTTCAGACCGCGGAGGCCGGGTTGGAGCATCAAATCGAGATGCCGGACGTGCCGCCTCCCGAGGCGCTCGGGAGCCTTGCGACTTATGCTGACGGCATTCCGCCCGACGCGCCGCGGCGCTTGCGCGCCATGCTCACGGAACCGCGGCCTTTCGAATTTCGGCCGACCGCCGCGCCTTATTTCTTGAACCCGCGGCCGCAGCCGGCGCACAAGAGCGTCTGGTTCAAAGCGGTCGATCGCCTCCCGGACGACGAGGTCCTGCATCGCGGCTTGCTCGCCTATGCCTCGGATTTCAATTTGCTCGACACCGCGACGATGGCGCACGGGCTCTATTTTCCGAGCTCGACCCTCATCATGGCGAGTATCGATCACGCGATGTGGTTTCACCGCGAGCTGCGCATCGACGATTGGCTGCTGTACGCCACGGAAAGTCCCAGCACCTCGGGCGCGCGCGGCTTCACCCGCGGCAGCATCTTCGCGCGCGACGGCCGCCTCGTGGCGAGCACGGCCCAGGAGGGCTTGATTCGCAAGGTGACGCAGCCATGAGGGCCCTGCTCGTCATCGGCCTGGTCGTGGCTTTCCTGATCGGTGGCTTGTTGGCGCTGCGGAATCGGCCGCGCATGCCCGATGCCGACGTGCTCGAGCGCGCGAGGAAGCGTGCACGGGACCAGGACGCCAAGGACGAGCGCGACGCTTAGCGGCGCAGCGTCGCCTCAGAACACCTGCCGGCCGTGCGATGCCTCCCAGACGGTGCGCGGCAGGGTGTACAAGTGGCAGTCCCACCACCGATTCTTCGCGCGGCGATGCTTGCGGTAAACCGCCTCCCAGCGCATCCCGACCTTCTCCAGCACCCGCATCGAAGCTTGGTTGTTGACGTCGACCGTCGAGATCACGCGCTCCGCCTGCAGATCGAAGAAGGCCGCATCGGCAAGGGCGAGCGCGATTTCGGTCGCATAGCCTTTGCCCCAGTCGGGGGTGCCGAGCATGTAACCGAGGTCGACCACGTCGCGCTCGATCAAGGACAGATCGCAGGCGCCGATCAGCCGTCCCGAGAGCGATTCCTCGACCGCGAGTTCGAAGCGGGTTCTCGGCCGTTCCTGCTGGGAGGCGAGCAGGTCTTCGAGATAGCGGGCGCTCGCCTCCTCGTCGCGCGGCCCGAAGAACAGGTAGCGCGTGACCCGGGGATCCGAGGAGAAGGCGTGCAAGCCCGGCAAGTCGCCTGCCGCGAATTCACGCAGAAGCAGGCGTTCGGTGCGGATCGGCAGCTTGAGTGTGCGCATGGATTCAGCCTAGAACCTTGCCGGGATTCATCAGACCTTTCGGATCGAGCGCCCGCTTCACCGAGTGCATGACGGCGAGTTCGACCGGATCGCAGCGGCGCGCGAATTGCGCGGCCCGCAGGCGACCGATCCCGTGCTCGGCGCTGAAGCTGCCGCCGAGTTCGCCGACCAAATCGAACATCGCCTCCTCGAGCGCGGGTTTGCGGCCGAGGAAGGCCTCGCGATCGGCGCCCTCGCGCTGGCTCACGTTGAAGTGCAGGTTGCCGTCTCCGGCATGGCCATAGGCGATGACTTCCCCCTCGGGCACGAGTCCCTCGGCCAGGGCCGTTCCGGCGGTGATCAGTCGCGGCAAGGCCGAGATCGGCACGGAGACGTCATGTTTGAGGCTCGCGCCGTGCTGACGCTGCGCCGCCGGGATCGATTCCCGCAGCTTCCACAGAGCCTGCGCCTGCGGGCCCGACAGCGCGAGCAGCGCGCGCTCCGACGCCCCCGTGCGCCCGAGCTCCTCCGCCAGCAGGCCCGCGAGATTTGCGTTCGGGTTGGGCGAGCCGAGTTCCACGAGCACGAACCACGCGGCGGCCATTGCCAGCGGGTCGGCGACGCCGGCGATGTGCCGGACCGTCAGCTCGACGGCGCGTCGCGGCATCAACTCGAAGGTCGTCACCTGATCGCCGGCCGCGCGGCGCAACTGCGCGAGCAGTGCGAGCGCCTGCTCGGGATCATCGATTCCGATCAGGGCGGTCGCCAGGTCCATCGGGCGCGGAAACAGTTTCAGACAAGCGGCCGTGATCACGCCCAGCGTTCCCTCGGCCCCGACGAACAGCGACTTCAGATCGTAGCCGGTGTTGTCCTTGCGCAGACCCTGCAGCGAGGTGATCGTGCGGCCGTCCGGCAGCACGACCTCGAGTCCCAGGACCAGGTCGCGCATCATGCCGTAACGCAGAACCGCCGTGCCGCCGGCATTCGTCGAGAGGTTGCCGCCGATCTGCGCGCTGCCCTCAGACCCCAGGCTCAAGGGGAACAGCCGATCGGCGCCGCGCGCCGCCTCCTGCGCCTGCGCGAGCGTGACGCCGGCCTCCACGATCATCGAATCATTGCGCGCATCGACGCTGCGGACGCGGTTCAGCCGGCTCAGGGCGATGACGATCTGACCGCCGCCCTCGTCGGGCGTGGCGCCGCCGCAGTAACCCGTATTGCCGCCCTGAGGGACGACGGCGACCTCGGCGCGATCGCAGATCGCAAGAATCGCCGCGACCTGTGCAGTGGAGGCCGGCAGCAGCACGAGCGGCGTGGCGCCTTCGTAACGCCGCAAAAAGTCGTTGACGTAAGGCGCGACGTCTTGCGCGCCTTCGCGCCAGCCGCCCGGACCGACGAGGTCACGCAGCTCGGCAAGAGTCTCTGCCTCAGGCCTGCGCGGCATGGACGGTCGCGATGGCGGCGCGGCGCGAGCGAGGCTTGGTCAAAAGCATCTGCACGTCGCCGAGCTGCCGCTCCTCGAAGCCGCCCTCGCAGTAACACAGGTAGAACTCCCATAGGCGCACGAAGCTGTCAGGATAGCCCTGGGCACGCACGTCGGGAAGGCGCGCGAGGAACCGCTCCCGCCACAGTCGCAGCGTGCGGGCGTAGTCCGGGCCGATGTCCTCGAGATGAAACAGCTTCAGATCGGTCACCCGCGCGGCCGAGTCGACCAGCGCCTGCACCGAGGGAATGAAGCTGCCCGGAAAGACGAAGCGCTTGATGAAGTCCACGGAGGCGATCGCCTGCGCGTAGAACTGGTCGCGGATCGTGATGGCCTGCAGCAGCATCGCGCCCGTCGGCTTGAGCAGCCGGCTGCACTGTCGGAAATAGGTGTCGAGATAGTGGTGGCCCACGGCCTCGACCATTTCGATCGAGACCAGCGCGTCGTACTCGCCTCGCAGATCGCGATAATCCTCGAGCAGCAGGGTCACCCGGTCCGCGAGTCCTGCGCGCGCGATCCGCTCACGCGCGAGTTCATACTGTTCGCGCGAGATCGTCGTCGTCGTCACGTGACAACCGTAGTGCTCGGCCGCGTGCATCGCGAGGCCGCCCCAGCCCGTGCCGATTTCCAGCAGGTGCTGTCCCGGACGCAGCGCGAGCTTGCTGCAGGCGGCGTCGAACTTGGCGCGGGATGCCTCGAGCAGCGTCGTCTCGGCCGAGCGGAAGATGCCGCAGGAATAGGCCATCGTGTCGTCGAGAAACAACTCGAAGAACCGGTTGCCGAGATCGTAGTGTGCGGCGATGTTGCGCCGGCTGCCGTCCTTGTCGTTGCGATTGAGCCAGTGGGCGATCTTCAGCAGCGGCGCGCTGAGACGCGACCAGCCCGAATCGACGTCGTTCATCAGCGAGCGGTTGACGACCATGAGCCGCACGAGGGCCGTCAGGTCGTCACATTCCCAGTATCCGTTGATGTACGCCTCGCCGGCGCCGACCGTGCCGGCGAAAGCTACGTCCGAGTAGAACCGCGGACTGCGGACGCGCAGGGTGGTCTCGAACGGGCCGGACTCGGTAACCGCACCGAAAGAGCGGTCGAACTCCCCGTCGATGAGCCGCAGCCGACCGTGTTCAATCTTTTCCAACTGGCCGAGCACGAGCGTGCGGGCGAGCCGCGTCAGCGTGGATACGCGATCCGCAGGCGCCGCCGGGATCACGGAAGGAATGATGTTGGGTCTCATCGTGGTGCCTCTGCGCCCGCGACCAGTGGTGGGTGGTCGAACAAGGGGGTCTTCTTCCACCAGAGGCGCAGTGCCTGCCAGTGAATCGCGGCGATCACCTTGAGCGTCATCAGCGGGTAGGCGACCAGCGCGTGCAGCAGCGCAGCCGAGGTCAGGGGCTCTCGTTTCAAGGCGAGGGTTGCATCGAACATGCGGTCACCATCGAGGAAGTTCTGCATGTGTACGAGGAGTCGGTCGCCCGGCTCGTTGAAAAACCAATGATATTGCATGGCCATCGGCATGAACGGAGAGACGTGAAACTCTTTGTCGAACTCGAATCGCTGCGTTGCGGATCCCTGGGTCGTCGATCCCTGGGTCGTCGATCCCGGGGCGCCGCACGGCAGCACGTACTGATGCCGCTCGCCCCAGGGGGTATTGGTGATCTCCGCGACGATGGTCTGGAGTTTCTCCCCGGGCGCGTCGAAGCAATAATAAAAGCTCACCGGATTCATGCAATAACCGAAATAACGCAGATGCGTGAGCAGTCGGATCGGGCCCATCGGACGGACCCCGAGGCGCCGCTCGACGAGATCGCGCACGGCCTGATCCAAGGGCAGATCCTTCGGCGCCAGATAATCGCTGCGCTTGAAGCGCGCCGGCGCCGCCCGCCGAGCCGACCAGAACGGCGTGCCGTCGAACACCGCGGGCAGTTCCGCGAGGTCGAGGTACAGCATGAACGTCCGATAGCGAAAGCGATTCGAGGTCGGCGCCACGCGCCGATGCCTAACCCACCCTTTGTAGATGCGGCTGTTCATAGGCCAATCGCCGTTGAAATTCCTCGACCGCGACCAAGGCGCTCTTGACCCCATCCTCGTGGAATCCGTAGCCCCAGTAGGCGCCGCAATAATACGTATGGCGGGTTCCGTTGATCTCGGCACGGCGTGCCTGCGCCGCGACGGCCTGCCGGGTGTAAACCGGGTGGTCGTAGACGTAGCGGCCGAGCACACGGCTGGGATCGACGTCTTCCCCCCGGTTTAAGGTCAACAGGAACTGCGTCGGCGCAGCGAGGCTCTGCAGGATATTCATGTTGTAAGTGACCGTCACCCGCTCGTATTGTTCGATCGGTAGATGGTAGTTCCAGGCTGCCCAGGCGAGCGAACGCTTGGGCATCAGGCGCACGTCGGTGTGCAGCACGGCTTCGTTCGCCTGGTAGGGAATCGCACCCAGGATCTCGCGCTCTTCGGGCGAAGCATCCGAGAGGAGTTTGAGTGCTTGATCGCTGTGGCAGGCGATGATGACGTCGTCGAAGTGCTCGACGCTGCCGTTCTTGAGGCGCAGCGCGACCTGATGGCGCTGCCGCTGCACGGAACTGACCGGAGAGTTCAGGTGGATGCGCGACGCATATGGCGCCGTGAGCCGCTTCACGTACTCGCGCGAACCGCCGCAAATCACCTGCCAGGTGGGACGATCGTTGACGCTCAAGAAGCCGTGATTGGCGAAGAACTCGACGAAGAAGCGCGCCGGAAACTGCAGCATGTCCATCGGCCGTGACGACCAGATCGCGGCTCCCATCGGGATGATGTAATGATCGACGAAGTACCGCGAGTACGACTCGCGTCGCAGGTACTCACCGAGACTCTCATGCCCATCGCCGCGCAGCAGTTCGGGCGCACGCTTGTTGAAGCGCAGGATGTCCTTGATCATCCCCAGGAACGCAGGGCGCAGAAAATTGCGACGCTGAGCGAACAGCGCGTTCATGTTGGTGCCGTTGTACTCGAGCCCGGTCTTTTCACAGCGCACGCTGAAGCTCATCGAGCTCGGCTGCCATGCCACGCCGAGTTCCGACATGATCTCGATGAACCGCGGGTAGGTCCAGTCGTTGAAAACGATGAAGCCGGTATCGACGGCGTAGTGCTTGCCCTCGTACTGGACATCGACGGTGTTCGTATGACCGCCGATGTAGGCCCCGGACTCGTAGACCGTGACCTCGTGTTCACGGCTGAGCCGGTAGGCTGCAACCATTCCGGAAATACCGGAGCCGATAACTGCGATTCGCATAGCCTTTTGGATCCACCCTTCGTCACCGGTGTATCCGGCTTGACTGTATTATTCGGTCCGCACCCCCGAGCGGATGCGTCCCAAGGTGGATTAAAGCACGACTCAGAGGCGCTTGCCGACACCCTCGCGGACCGCCCGCGGTACGGGCTTCAAATCCCAGATCAGCCCGAAGAAGGACATCAGCTTCAGCACATAAAAGGTTGCGTCGAATTCCCACCAGTAAAAGCCCTGGCGCACCGAGGCCGGATAATGATGGTGATTGTTATGCCAGCCTTCACCGAGCGTGATGATCGCGAGCCAGACGTTGTTGCGGCTCGCATCGCCGGTTTTGTAGCGTTGGCGCCCGAAGACGTGGGACAGGGAATTGATCGTATAAGTGCCGTGGTAGACCAAGACCGTGGAGATGAAGAAGCCCCACACGAGCATCTGCCAGCCGGTCGTGTGCAGCCCGGGAGCCACGTGTTTCAACAGGACCCCGAGCAGGAACACGCCGATGCCGAGCATCGTCGGCACGGCGATGTCGAAACGGTCGAGAAAGCGCAATTCCGGGTACTTCAACAAGTCCTTGACGCGCGACAGGTCGGCGACAAAGTGCTTGCTCGACATGAACCAACCCATGTGGCTCCAGAAAAAACCGTGTTGCACCGGGGAGTGCACGTCCTCGACCTTGTCCGAGTGGACGTGATGGTGGCGGTGATGAGCAGCCCACCAGATCGGTCCGCGCTGGACCGCGGAGGCGCCGAGGATCCCGAAAATGAACTGACCGACGCGCGAGGTCTTGAACGTGCGGTGCGAGAAATAGCGGTGATAGAACCCCGTGATCGCGAACATCCGCACGAGATAGAGGGTGATGGTGGCCGCCAATGCGACCCAGCTGCATCCCACCCAGAACACGGTCAGGCAGACGGCATGCATGAGAATGAACGGGATCATGCGCGCCCAGTCGGTGCGCCGCGCCTCCTGGTCGGGCGGCGGCGCGGCATCGGGCGTCTGGCGGCTCGCAATGTTGCGGTTGTCGAACCAGCGCGACAATTCATGACCGACGCGCATCACCGTCGGGGACTGCTGCAGGCTTTCAGATTGTTGACTCATCAATGGTCCTCTGTGAATTCAGGTGGAGCCACCGAGGGGGCGGCTCGCGCGCAACGCGGCGACACGCTGGCCCAGCGGCGGGTGGCTCATCAATAATTGCATCAAGCCGCTCGCGGTCTTCGAGCGGATCCCGAAGGCCAGCAGGGGCGGCGGCAAGGTGTCCGCGGACTGCCGTTGCAAGGCTTCGAGCGCGCCGATCATGTTGTCGGTCCCGGCAAGCGAGGCGCCCCCTCGGTCGGCTCGAAATTCTCGGTATCGCGAAAACCAGCACACGATCATACTCGCAAACACGCCCAAGACGATTTGCGCCGCCATGGTCGCTAGCAAAAAGCCCAATCCGGACTCTTCCCGGTCATTTTTGAACACCATTTTATCCACGACACTACCGATGATTCGTGCCAGGAAGATGACAAACGTGTTCAGGACCCCCTGGAGCAGGGTCAGGGTGACCATGTCGCCATTGGCGACGTGGCTGAGTTCGTGCCCCAGCACGGCCTCGATCTGGGGTCGGGACAGGGCGCGGAGCAGGCCGCTACTCACGGCGACGAGGGCGGAGTTGCGACTCGGCCCGGTGGCGAAGGCATTGATCTCCTCGGATTCATAAATGCCCACCTCCGGGTTCTCGATCCCCGCCTGACGGGCGAACCGCAGAACGGTGGCACAGAGCCAGGCTTCCGGTTCGGAACCGGTTAGATCGATGACCCGCACGCCCAGCGTCCGTTTCGCGATCCACTTCGATAAGGCCAATGAAATCAATGCCCCACCGAAACCGAACACCGCGCAGAACAGCAGCAGGGGCGCGGTGCCGGAACCGCTGATTCGAACGTCGAAGGCCCGCTCGAGCGCGAACAACAACAGGTATAGCAGGGCCAGAACGGCCACGTTGGTGCTGCAAAGTAAGAAAATTCGTTTCATGAGCCTTTTTTTTGGGATTCCGAAACGCAATATGCTATCCCGGCTTGCCGGTTGCCGCATCTCGCGGTGTCGTAGTGGCGTTATTGAAGGTTTTGCATGCAATTCAAGGATTATTACGAAATTCTCGGTGTCGAGCGCAGCGCGCCACCCGACGAGATCAAACGGGCGTACCGTAAGCTCGCGCGCAAGTATCACCCGGACGTCTCCAAGGAAAAGAACGCGGAAGAGAAGTTCAAGGGCGTCCAGGAGGCCTACGAAGTCCTCAAGGACGCCGAGAAGCGCGCCGCTTACGACCAATTGGGTCGCGATTACCGATCGGGCCAGCAGTTTCGCCGGCCGAACGACTGGGAACAGCGATTTTCCACCGGTTCGGGTCATCAGGGCTTCTCGGATGCCAATGGCTTCAGCGACTTTTTCTCCTCGCTGTTCGGTACTTCGAGTGCTCAGCCGCAATCGGATGCAGACGCCGGCTTTCTCGAAGTCACGATCGAGGATGCCTTCGTCGGCACGCGACGCCGGGTCACGGTCAACGAGCAGGGCCGGACCCGCACCGTCGACGTACAAATCCCCGCGGGTGTCACCGAGGGCCAGGCGCTGCGCATCGGCGGCGGCGCGGGCCGGCAGTCGCTGGTCTTCCGCGTCAAGATCCATCCGCACGCGATTTACGTCCTGCAGGGGCGGGACATCACCGTCGAACTGCCGCTGGCGCCCTGGGAGGCGGCTCTGGGCGCCAAAGTCGCCGTACCCACCCTCGGGGGGCAGGTCGAGTTGACCATCCCCGCCGGCGCCTCCTCGGGCCAGAAACTGCGCCTGCGGGGGCGGGGCCTGCCGGGAAATCCACCCGGCGACCAGTTCGTGCAGATCAAACTGGTGACGCCCGCTGCCAACTCGCCCGAGGCCAAGGCGGCCTACGAGCGCATGAAACAGGATTTCGCCTTCGATCCGCGCGCGAATTGGCCGGCGCCTTGAACTCGCTCGAACCGGCCCCAGACTTTGGACAACGCAGTGTTACCGCTGAGATGGACCCATGAACGCCGAAATCAAACCAGAAATCAAAGAATTCCAGGCAGAAACCAAGCAAGTCCTGCGCTTGGTGATTCATTCGCTGTACTCGCACAAGGAAATCTTCCTGCGCGAGTTGATCTCGAACGCCTCCGACGCGTGTGAAAAGCTGCGCTTCGAGGCGCTGGCCAAGCCCGAATTGCTGGGCAGCGACACGCTGTCGATCAGTCTGCGGCCCGATGCCGCCGCCGGAACCTTGACCATCAGCGACAACGGCATCGGCATGAGCCGCGAGGAGGTCATCGACAATCTCGGCACGATCGCCCGCTCCGGCACCAAGAAGTTCCTCGAGACGCTGAGCGGCGATTCGGCCAAGGATTCGCGGCTCATTGGTCAATTCGGCGTCGGCTTTTACTCCGCCTTCATCGTGGCCGATAGAGTCACGGTCCTCACGAAGCGTCTCGGCGACGTCAGCGAGGAGGGAGTGCGCTGGGATTCCGATGGCGAGGGCGCCTATGAGATTCAAGCGAGCGACAAGCAAGACCGCGGCACCGAGGTGATCCTCCATCTGCGCGAGGAGGACAAGGAATTTCTCGAGCCCACGCGCCTGCGTCAATTGGTGCGCCGTTATTCAGATCACCTGAGCCTGCCGATCGTCTTGAAGGACGGCGACAAGGACGAGACGCTCAACCAGGCTCAAGCCTTTTGGACACGTTCCAAGGGGGATCTGAAGGACGAGGATTACCAGGCCTTTTACAAGCACCTGACCCACGATTCCGAGGAGGCGCGCGCCTGGTCGCACAACAAGGTCGAGGGCAACATCGAGTACACCTCCTTGCTGTATCTGCCCAAGCGGGCGCCGTTCGACCTGTTCGAACGGGAGCAGCGCGGCGGCGTTCAGCTGTACGTGAAACGCGTGTTCATCATGGACAAGGCGGCCGAGTTGCTGCCGCCCTGGTTGCGTTTCATGCGCGGACTCGTGGATTCCTCCGACTTGCCGCTGAACGTGTCGCGTGAGTTGCTGCAAAACAACCGCACGGTCGAGAAGATCAAGTCCGCGCTCGTGAAGCGCACGCTCGACCTGCTCGAGGAACTCGCGGCGAACAAAGCCGACGAGTACAAAGAATTCTGGAAGACGTTCGGGATCGTGCTCAAGGAAGGCGTGATCGATGATGCCGCTCAACGTCAGCGCATCGCAGCGCTCCTGCGGTTTCATTCGACCCATACGTCCGCCGGCGGCAGCGACGGCGATGTACCGTCGGTCACGCTCGCCGACTACGTCGCACGCATGCAGTCGGATCAGAAGTCGATCTATTACCTGACCGCCGACACCCTCGCCGCGGCGCGCAGCAGCCCGCATCTCGAGGGGTTTCGCGCCAAGGGTATCGAAGTGCTGCTACTCACGGATCGCATCGACGAGTGGGTGGCGGGACATCTGCACGAATTCGACGGCAAATCGCTCGCGAGCGCGGCCAGCGCCGCGGCCGACGTTGCCTCCAGCCTGCAGACTCCCGAGCAAGAGGCGGCCGAGAGCGCGTACAAGGACAGCCTCGAGCGTCTCGGCAAGGCATTGACCGGCAAGATCGAGAGCGCGCGCGTCTCGGCGCTGCTGACGGATTCACCCGCGCGATTGGTCGCCGGCGAGTTTGGAATGTCATTGCGCATGGGCCGCATACTCAAGCAGGCCGGTCAGAGTAATCCCTTCGCCACTCTGCCCATCCTCGAGATCAACCCCAAGCACGCACTCATCGAGCGTCTCAAGGCGACGACCGAAGATGCGGGTTTCGCGGATCTCGCGACGGTTCTGTACGACCAGGCACTGCTTGCCGAAGGTGGAGAACTCGATGATCCGGCCGGTTACGTTCGCCGCGTCAACCGTCTGATCGTCGAGGGTCTCGCCGCACAACCGAAGATCATCCTCACCTGAAGGAGTCCGCACCATGAGCAGCCAGTCGCCACTGATCACGCTCGCGGTGCCGCCTCAACCGAACGATCATAGTCAGGGTGATCCGCATGCGCGGATCACCCTGGTCGAATACGCCGACTTCGAATGCCCTAGTTGCCGCCTGGCGGCGCCGACGCCGCCGCTGCTGCTGGATCGTTACCCCAACCAGATTCGCTTCATCTTCCGACATTTTCCCTTGGAAGAAGCCCATCCGCATGCCCTGCTCGCCGCGGAGGCCAGCGAGGCGGCGGCCGCGCAGGGCCGCTTCTGGGCCTTCCACGACGTCTTGTTCCAGCGCCAGTCTCACCTCGGGGAAAAGGATCTGGTGGCCTACGCCGCGGACATCGGTATCGACTCGGTGCGGTTTGCGGCCGAGATGGCCGATCATATCTATCTACAAAAGGTCCGTGAGAGTGAAGCGGGGGGCCGGCGCAGCCACCTGCGCGCGGCCCCAAGCTTCTTCGTCGAAGGAGTGCTCTGCGACGTCTCGTTCGGCATGGATGCCTTGCACGATGCCGTAGCGGCGGCAGTGCAGCGCGCGGATTGAGGACCGCGCGCTAGCCTGGCAGGGCTCAGGTCCAGTCGTCTCCACCGCCGCCACCACCACCGAAGTCCCCGCCGCCCGAACCGGAATCATCCCAGCCGTCCGTGCCGGTCGTCCCGAAATCCTCACCGCCCATGTCGGCATTCTGCGGGGGTGCGACCTGGTCGGGCGGAGCCTGGACGAACTCACGCCGTTCCCCGCCATCGAGGAAGTGGTGAGCCAGTTCTTCACCCGCAACCACGCCGGCGCCGACTGCGAGACCGGAGGCTAGGCCGCCGGCAATACCGGACCCGATGCCGCCGCCGCCCATGGGTGTGGGGCCGTACCCGGGGCCATAGCCCGGACCGGCCGCATAGGGCGCACCGGGGCCCGCCGCCGCCGGGTAGCTGCTATATACCGCGGGCGCGCTACGACGACGCACGACCATCCAAACGATCGCGATCAAACCGACCAGCAAGAGGACTGGAAAAAACGGAAAGCTGTGCGACGGCTCGGCCCGGACCGGTGCCAGGTAACCACCACCGGTCACGGCGCGCGCCGGAGTCCCCGCGAGTTCCGCCTTGAGCTTGCTCACGGCTTCGGGCTTCGCAAAGGCGTCGCTTGGATCGATCTGTTCTGCCTGGGCCAACTGGCTACGCGCGACCCCGAAATTGCCTTCGCGGGCATAGACCTCAGCCGCAATGTAATGCGCCTCGGCGCTGCCGGGATGGTCCTTGAGCACCTGATCGATCATCTTCTGTGCCTGGTCGAGATGCCCCGTGGTGGCGGCTTCGTAGATCTCGTGGCGGGTCGGATCGGCCGCCAGGACGGGCGCGCTGAACGCAACCGCGGAGGCCAAGACGACGAGGGCAATGCGATTACTGCTCATGAAAAACTCCTAAGTCGGACATCTAGACACTAGATCGAATAGACACTAGATCGCGCTCGACTCCGCAAACGTGTGGGCGTTGCCGCGGAATTCAACGGGCATCGGGAGAAGCCTTCAACCGGGGCCCCGCTAGCGCGATTTTGCTGCCATGGGACGGATGACGGTGCCGAACACCCGATCCCAGATCCCCGTGGTGACCCCGAAGTTCCCGCCCTGGGGCGAATAATGGTGACGCATGTGCGAGGCCCGGAGCACGTGCAACATGCCGGACGGCGCCGTGCCGCGACGGTGATGAATCAGATGATGCACCAGGCCGTAGTATACATAACCGGCCATGACCCCGACGGTGACGCCGGTCGCGATGCATAAACCGCACAAGGCCCACGCCGGGGCGAACAGACAGGTCCCCAGCACGCTCACGCTGAGCCAGGTGGGGGTGCCCACATAGGCGAGGGGTGCGGCATGATGCGCGCCGTGCATCGGCACGAAAAAAGCGATGCGATGCAGGACGAGCCGGTGCAGGAAATATTCCATGAGCGTCCACAGCACGAGTCCGCAGCTCAGGGCGGCGAGCCACGCGAACCATGCGCGAGTCGTCGCGCCGGCGAGACCGAGGCTTGCAAGAGCCGCGATGACGATGGGATAAGCAACGTAATCGGAGTAATAGCTGACCTTGCTGAGTCGCATCGAAAAATCCCCGCAGAAACGTGAGCCTCATTGGACCACGAATCCGCTCGCAGGTTTCTAGATAACAAGCGAGCGCACGCGTGCGCGGCGCGCTTTGTATTTTCTACAGCGCGGATGTTACGCCGCGATGTCGGCGAGGCCCTCGAGCAAGCGATCCAACTCCTCACGCGTGCTGTACAGCGACACGCCGGTGCGCAGCAGTCCGCCGTGATCGGCGAGTCCCAAGACCTCGACGGCGCGTGCCGCATAGAAGTTACCGTCCCAGACACAGATTCCGCGTTCGCCGAGGAAGGAGGCCGCCTCGGCCGCCGTGTGTTTCGCGAGCGTGATCGACACCGTCGGGGCACGGGCTCTCGAGGAAAAGTCAGGTCCCCAGATGCGCGTCCCCGGCAGCGAGGAGACCGCTCCATGGAAATATCCGGCGAGGCTGTGCTCGTATGCCGATATTCCGGTCATCGCATCGACGAGGCGTTCACGCAGAGTCGCGCCCTCGCCCCAGCTGGCGAGGTAGTCGATCGCGGCTCGCACCCCGGCGATCGCCGCGTGATTCAGGGTGCCGGTCTCTATGCGGTAGGGCGCCCCCGGATCCTGCGTGCTCAGCCGATCGGTCGGCAGCCGATCGAGCGCACCGGGCGCCGAATACAGAATGCCGACATGCGGACCGTAGAATTTGTAGGCCGAGCACAGCAGGAAATCCACGCCGAGCGCCTGCACGTCGACCGGAAAATGCGGCGCATAATGGACGGCATCGACGACCAGCAGCGCCCCGACCTCGCGGGTCAAGCGGCGCGCGAGCGCGAGATCGTTGACGGTTCCGAGCGCATTCGACGAGGCGCCCAGTGCGAGGAGCTTCGTGCGCCCCGTGATCTTCGCCGCCAGGTCTTCCGCGTCGAGCACACCGCGCGCCAGGAGTCGCACTTCCTTGATCACGGCGCCGTGTTCGCGCAAGCGCAGCCAGGGTCCGCGATTCGCCTCGTGGTCCAGTTGCGTGATCACGATCTCGTCGCCGGGCGTCAAGGTGCGGGCGATCGCGGCGCTCAGGGAAAAATTCAGCGTGGTCATGTTCTGACCGAAGGAAATGCAGCGCCCGTCGGTCGCCCCGAGGAACGTCGCGACGGCTTCGCGCGCCCCGGTCATACGCCGATCCAATTCCCGGGACGGCGGAAAATTGCCGTGCGAGTTGACGTTGCAGGTGGAGTAAACATCCTGCATCGCCTCGATCACGGATCCCGGCACCTGACTGCCCCCCGGACCGTCCAAGTAGGCCAGGGTCGCTCCCTGACCGCGCGGCTGGAGCGCCGGGAAATCCCGGCGGCTGCGCGCGGCTTCAGCGGTGGAATATGGCAAGTCGCGTCCTCACTTCAAGACGTAGGTAAAGTCGTATCCGGTCGGTGTCGCATCGCGTGGGTGCAGCTTCAATGTGCCCTTCGCGCCGACGTATTTGCCGGTGCCGCCGGTGACGGCGAACGTGGAATCGCCCTCGTCGGCGAACGGGCCCTCGATCGTGATCTGACCTTGCTTGAGGATCAGCGTCCAGAAGCATTCCCAGCTCTTGCCGACGACGACCCGCACGCAATAACCCTGGTCGCTGCCGACCTGGGTCTTGTCGTCGGCGTCGAAAACCGGGTTCGCGAAGGTCAGCAGGTCGCCGACCGAATCGCCTTTCGCGCCGATGTCGACGGTCGCCTCATTGACCGGGCGTTCGACGAGTTTGATGGTCTCGGCGGCCTGTGCGCTGAGTGAGGTGGTGAGGGCAACGGCGGCCAGCGCTGCGCCGGAAACGCAGACAAACATCTTCATACGAGACTCCTGTCGAATGGCGGGTAGCATAGAATGCAAGGCCGCCTGGCGCGATGCAAGGCGGTGATATTCAGTGGGAGTCCGGATCGATGCGATATTCATCTTTGGTCGGAAGAATCGCGGGCGACGGCGCGGATGCCTGGCGCACGCATCACGAGGCGCGGCTCGCGCGCGAACGCGGCGAAGACGTCATCCTTCTCAGTGTCGGCGACCCGGAGCTCGACAGCCCGGCGCCCGTGATTCAGCGTGCGATCGAGTGCCTGCAGTCGGGCGACACACACTACACCGCCGCCACCGGGCGGGAGCCTTTGCGCGCGGCGGTCGCCGCGCTGCATGCCGCGCGTACGGGACAGACCATCGGTGCGGATCAGGTGGTGTTCACCTCGGGTGCGCAAAACGCGCTGTTCGCCGCTTCGCTCTGTGTCGCCGGGCCGGGCGACGAGGTCATCGCGTTCGAACCGCTCTATCCGACCTATCCGGCAACCATCGAGGTGTCCGGTGCGCGCCTGGTGCGTGTTCCGGCCGCGGCCGCCAACGGTTTTCGCCTGCGGCACGAAGCTCTGCTCGCCGCCGTCAGCCCGCGTACGCGGGCGATATTCTTCGCCACCCCGAACAATCCGAGCGGTGTCGTCCTGAGCGAGGCGGATTTGGAGGTGATTGCCGAACTTGCCCGGCGCCATTCGCTATGGGTGGTGGCCGACGAGGTCTACGCCGGTCTCGGCGCGGAAGGCCGCGTGCCCGGTCTCGCCGCGCGCCTGCCCGACCGCGTCATCACGATCGGCAGTCTGTCGAAGTCACACGCCATGACCGGCTGGCGCGCCGGCTGGCTCATCGGTCCGCCCGATTTGGTCGGTCACGTGGAATCCTTGATCATGTGCATGCTGTTCGGCCTGCCCGGATTCATTCAGGAGGCGGCGCTCGTCGCCTTGCAGTCGGCGGGTCCCGCCGAGGCGATCATGCGGGAGTTCTGTGCGACCCGGCGTGATTTGCTGCTCGAGGGTTTGCGCGGAGCGCCCGGTATCGTCTGCAGCGCGCCAGACGCCGGGATGTTCATGCTCGTCGACGTTCGCGCCACGGGCATGAGCGGTTATGAGTTCATGCGCGGCTTGTACGAATCCGAACGCGTCTCGGTGCTCGACGGCGGCGCTTTCGGTGCGGGTACGCGCGGTTTCGTGCGGGTGTTCTTCGGTACGGATCCGGCCGCTCTCATCGAAGCCTGCCGCCGGATCCATCGTTTTCTCGCGCGCCAGCAGCGCGCACCAGCCCTTGCGCAAGGAGTGAGTTCATGACCCATCGAGCGATCATCGCGCATGCCCCGGGAACTGCCGAGGTTCTGCAGTGGAGCGAAATCGAAACAGCCGAGCCGGGTCCCGGCGAGGTGAGCATCCTGCAGCGGGCCGTCGGCGTCAATTTCATCGACACCTATTTTCGCACCGGCCTCTACCCCTGGCCGACGACCCCGCTGATACCCGGCAGCGAGGGTGCGGGGGTCGTCGAGGCGGTCGGCGCCGGGGTAACGCAATGGCGCGTTGGGGACCGGGTCGCTTATACATTTCCGCTCGGCGCTTATCGCGAACAGCGGGTGCTGCCCGCAGACCGGCTCGTGCGCTTGCCGGAGGCGGTGTCGTTCGAAGTCGCCGCGTCGGTGATACTCAAAGGCTTGACCGCACAATTCCTGGTCACTTCCTGCTTTTCCATTCAGCGTGGCGCCGCCGTGCTCGTGCATGCGGCCGCGGGCGGCGTCGGTCTGCTGCTCGGTCAGTGGTTGCAGGCGCTCGGCGCGCATGCCATCGGCACGGTGGGGTCCGCCGACAAGGCCTCGCTCGCGCGCGCCAGCGGCTATCGCGACGTGATCGAGTATGGTCGCGAGGATTTCGCCGAGCGCGTCCGCGACATCACGGGCGGCGCCGGATGCGACGTCGTGTACGATTCCGTGGGCAAGGACACCTGGCGCGGTTCGCTGAAGTGTCTGAAACGCCGCGGCACCTTCGTGAGTTTCGGGCAGTCGTCGGGCGTCATCACGGATTTCAAGATCGCGGACCTGGCCGCCGGCGGGTCCTTGTTCGCGTGTCGACCCACGCTGTTCGACTACATCGCGACCCGCGACGAACTGGAAAGCAGGGCGGCCGATTTGTTCGCGCGGCTCGCCGCGGGGCAGGTGCACAGTCACATCGGCCAGCGAATTCCCCTGGCGGACGCGGCGGAGGCGCATCGCCTGCTGGAGGCGCGCCGGACCGTGGGCGCAACGGTGCTGTTGCCCTGAGCGGCCTTGGCCTAAACTAGCAAGTCATGAGTACCAAACCCCAAAGACCGGCGTTCGGCACGGTGCTTACCTCGCACATGGCGGTCGCCAAGTTTCAGGACGGCCGCTGGAGCGAACACGTGCTCCAGCCGACGGCGCCGATCGAAATCTCCCCCGCGGCGCACGTGCTGCATTACGCCAGTACCTGTTTCGAGGGTTTCAAAGCGTTTCGTTGGGCGGACGGCTCCGTCCATGTGTTTCGCATGGACCGCCACATCGCGCGCATGCGGCAAAGCGCCCGTCATCTCGTGCTGCCCGAGCCGGACCCGGAGCAACTCGCCGCGATGGTCAACGCCGTCATCGCGCGCTGCCGGGAGGCAGTCCCCGAGGCGCCGGGCGCCCTGTATTTGCGGCCTCTCTTGTTCGGCACGACCGCCAACATCGGCGCGGCGGCGACCCCGGCGGTCGAGGCCTCGCTGATCGTCCTCGCGAGCCCCGTGTGGGATTATTTCGCCGGCGGCATGAAGCCGCTGCGCATCCTCGTCGACGATCGGAACACGCGTTCGGCGGCCCATCTCGGCATGGTCAAGACGGGCGGTAACTACGCGGCGGCCATGGGGCCGACGCTCGCTGCTCGCGCCCAGCATCAAGTCGATCAAGTGTTGTTCTGTCCCGGCGGTGAGGTGCAGGAGACCGGTGCGGCAAATTTTCTGCTGATTCGCGAGGGCGAGATGCTCACGCGCGCCCTCGACGCCACGTTCTTGCACGGGGTCACCCGCGACTCTTTGCTCACGCTGGGACGGGATCTCGGGTATCGGGTCGAGGAGCGAGTTTTCGGCGTCGAGGAGATGCTTGCCTGGGCCGCGAGCGGCGAGGCCGCCTTGTCAGGCACGGCCGCCGTGCTGGCCGGAGTCGGCACGCTGATCCACCGATCCCGCGAATATCCAGTCGGTACGGGTCAGGTCGGACCCCTGACCCAGGACTTGCGCGCGCGGCTCGTGGCGATCCAACAGGGGCAGAGCCCCGACACGCACGGGTGGCTGCAGGCCGTCTGAGGGCAACCCCCCGGGGCGGGATCGCCGAGCCCG
>Ga0116226_10000816_pt1 | contig 26945 bp, 25 predicted proteins | sample S1TSphfallax_FD_89692 | JGI IMG/M metagenome (GOLD analysis project Ga0116226, IMG submission 89692) | Host-associated microbial communities from peat moss isolated from Minnesota, USA - S1T2_Fa - Sphagnum fallax MG | ecosystem: Host-associated > Plants > Peat moss > Unclassified | place: USA... | reverse complement strand
TTATCCGCCAGACCCACCGCGCGGCCCAGGCGGGCGGCGGCGACGGCTGGACCAAGACCGTGGCCATGGCCTCCACCCTGGTGCGCCATCAGCTCTCCGATCATGGGCCGCTATTGCGTTATTCGGCCCTGTCGGCAGCGCCCGCGCCCATGCGCGCGCGACTCCTGGCGGCGTCGGACCGGCTGGCTGAGCGCTGCGCCGGTTTGATTTCAGACGGCGTGGCCGACGGCTCCATCCGCCCCGTCGATGCGGGTATAGCGGCTCAGATCGTCATGGGCATGGTCAATGCGGCGGCGGAGCTTTCCAAATGGGCCCCAGCCGCTACGCCCGCCACGGCGGCCGGCCTATTCGCCAAGCCGCTTTTCCTGGGCGTATTCTCGCCCTAATCTTCCGTATCGACCGCCGCCTGCATGGCCGCGCCATAGCGGGGGCCGACGACTGTCTTCGGGTTCACCAGAATCTCCACCTGTTCCATCGTCGCCGCGTCCAGCGTGATCTCGGCCGCCTTGGCGTTTTCCAGCATGTGCGCAGGCGACTTGGTGCCGGGGATGGGGATCAGCGTCTCGTCCTTCTGCAATAGCCAGGCGAGGCAGAGCTGGGCCGGCGTGCAGCCGACGGACTGGGCCAGGGCGGCGAAGGCGTCGTAGAGGGCGAGGTTGGCGGCGAAGGCGTCGCCTAAAAAGCGCGGCATGGTGTGGCGCATGTCGTGCGGCTCCAGCGCTGACATATCGCGCACGCCGCCGGCCAGAAACCCGCGCCCCACCGGGCTGAAGGCCACAAAGGTCACGCCCAACTCGTGGCAGGCGTCCAGCACGGCGATTTCCGGGTTGCGGGTCCAAGGCGAATATTCAGTCTGCAGCGCCGTAATGGGATGCACCGCATGGGCTTTCCGCAGGGTCGCGGCGGAGACCTCGGACAAGCCGATGGTCTTGATCTTGCCGGCCTTGACCAGGTCTGCCAGGGCGCCGACGCTGTCTTCAATGGGCACGCGCTTATCCCAGCGATGCAGGTAATAAAGGTCGATCACATCGGTCTTGAGCCGGGCCAGGCTCTCATCGCAGGTCTTTTTCAGCCGTTCGGGCGAGCCGTTCAGATCCCGCGTTTCGCCATCGGTCATGCCGCATTTCGACGCCAGCACATAATCATCGCGCCGGTCGCCCAGCACCTCGCCCACCAGACGCTCATTATGGCCAAGCCCGTAGACGGCGGCGGTATCCAGAAAAGTATACCCCGCATCGAGCGCCCCCTTCAGCACCCGCTCCGCCTCATCACGCGGCGGCGGCGAGCCATAGGCCTGAGACAGGCTCATACAGCCCAGCCCTATAGCGGACACCTGAAACGGACCAAGGGAACGAGTTTGCATGGGCAGGGCTCCGGAACTGAAGGCAAGCGCGGCTGAAAGGCCCAAGTCCGGGCGGCGGGTCAAGGGGGAGGGGCGGCCTTACCCATCTGCCAGGCCCATGACAAAGGCCAATTGCCGGCCCAGCGCGAGGCGGGCGGCGGCGTCGATCCTGCCGATTGGCGGCCCGCAGCGGTCGCGCCGCACCGCCACGATCTTGTCGACCATCACCTGCGACGGTTCCCGGAGGCCCGTTTCCCCATCGGCGGGTAGGGATAGGCGGTAGAGCGGCGCATCGCGTATCGTGCTGGTAAAAAGGCACACCAGAACACTGTCCGTTTCCGCTAGAAAATCCGACTGTATGACCACGGCGGGGCGCGGCTTTCCATCGTCGCCGCTGATCGCTACGGTGATGAGATCACCCCGTTTCACACGCCCGCATCATCCTGTTCTAGAGACGCGATGAAATCCAGCGCGTCGGCCTCCTCCGGCGCGCCCCGAAGCAGCGCGGCCTGACGCGCCGCTTCCGCGATAAAGCCCGGCGCGTGGGGATCGGGAACCCAGACGCGCAAAAGCTTCATGCCGCCCGCGCGGCGTCTGGCGCGGTAGCGCTGAAACTTGTCCGGCGTTTGCTTTCGCGCCGTGTCTGCCATGGCTGACCTAGCCTTAAGGTGATAAAGGCTGGTAGCGCGCTACTCCGCGCGTCACAAGATCAATCTTTTTCTGTTGTCGCCGGGATGAGCGGAATTAGTGGCAGACCATCGGCGCCCCGCAGGCGCACCCCGCGCTCATGGCGTTTGTACCGCAACTTCGTATAAGCGAAAGTGGGCAAGTTGTCGCTTTGTTCCGGCCCTGCGCCGACGCAATCGCCCACCTGAAGCGCCGATTGGGTGGGGTCACCGCCCGCCGCGCCAGGGCAGAAAGCCCGCGATCCATAGCGATGGTCAGCACTCGCTTTTTTGGGAGCGAGGCTTAGCGTTAGCGACTTTCACCCCGACTTGCGGGGCATAAACCTTACGAAATACCAATGGCCGTTCTAAATCGCCTCAAGCGAAAACCTCAGCGCTCGTCTCTATCTCTCGGCGCGTCTTCGCCTGCGCATTCGTAAGTCTCCACACAACCGCGAGAAAGAGGATAGCAGCCGTGGTGTCGATCATCTTTTCCGCGAGTTGGATTCGCGAGGCGATCATCAGACCCGACAGTGTGTGTGAACCGACCGCCGCTGCGCTTAAAGCAGATCCCGCGATGCTGGTAAGCACCCAGGCCGCCCACCAAAATGCGAGTAAACGAGGCGTTCGCGCCGAAGACCAAGTGAGAGGGGCGTGGCTTGCCTTCCAGATTTCCGTCATGTCCAGAAACGGCCTAAAGAAAGACATGCCGGGCACGGCATACCAACCGACCGCCCATCCCGGCTTACTCGACAGCCGCCGCGCGCCTAAAGCCCGCGCGTTAGAGGCCACACGGTAAATCCACATGGACGCCAGTACGTAGCACACCAAAAGGCCGAGGAGCCCCAGCGCGGTCGTATACCTTACAAACTGGTCGCTCGACCGGGCTTCGACCATCATGGCCGGCCCGCTCGAATATGTGTGGGATATCAAAGCCCCCACCACGCGCAAACGCCATACGGTTCCCACGCCCTGAACAAGGTTTAGCGTCACGTGCAAAATAATCGCGCCGCTAACGGCGAGAGCCAAAGGTTGCGCCGGTTTCCATTGATAGGTTTGCGCCCGGTACGTAGACGCCGCCTCTTCGAAAATTGGTTGTGAAATCGCACTGGAGTCCGTTTCGCTCATGATCGAGACCCCGGGGAGCACTTAATCTATCCGGCAACCACAACTGTTCATTCAGTTGCTAGACCGCGTAGATGACAAAAATACACTGAGGAGGTGAAGGCGTAAATAGTCGCGTATTTCCCCTCAAAATATCTCAAACAGCCCCGCAGCCCCCATGCCGCCGCCGACGCACATAGTGACGACGCCGTACTTGGCCTTGGTGCGCCGGCCTTCCAGCAGGGTGTGGCCGACCATGCGGGCGCCGCTCATGCCGTAGGGGTGGCCGATGGAGACGGCGCCGCCCCAGACGTTCAGCTTGTCGTCCGGTATGCCCAGCTTGTCGCGGCAATAGATCACCTGCACGGCGAAGGCCTCGTTCAGTTGCCAGACGCCGATCTCATCGACGCTCAGCCCATGGGCCTTGAGCAGTTTGGGTATGGCGAAGACCGGGCCAATGCCCATTTCGTCCGGGTCGCAGCCGGCCACGGCTATGCCGCGATAGGCGCCAAGCGGGGTGAGGCCGCGCCGCTCAGCCGCCTTGGCCTCCATTAGCACCAGGGCGGCGGCGCCGTCTGAAAGCTGTGAGGCGTTGCCGGCGGTGATGAACCGGCCTTCCTTCACAAGCTGGCCGTCCTTGAACACAGGCTTCAGCCGGGCCAGGTCTTCCAGCGTCGTTTCGGGGCGGTTGCCTTCGTCTTTCGAGAGCGTGATGTCGCGCTCGGACGTGGCCCCCGTGGCCTTGTCCACAACCGTCATGACGGTGGACATGGGGACGATCTCATCGGCGAACACGCCCTCCGCCTGGCCCTTGGCCGTGCGCTGCTGGGACTGCAGGGCGTAAGCGTCCTGGGCCTCGCGGCTCACGCCATAGCGCTCGGCGACGATCTCGGCCGTTTCCAGCATGGTCATATAGGTCTGGGGCAGGTGGGCGACGAGCCAGGGATCGGCGGCGCGGAAGCGGTTCATATGTTCGTTCTGAACCAGCGAAATAGAATCGAGCCCGCCGCCGAGGGTAATGGTCATGCCGTCGTCCAGAATCTGTTTGGCGGCGATGGAGACGGCCATGAGGCCCGACGCGCACTGGCGATCCACGCTCATCCCCGCCACGGTGACAGGCAGGCCGGCGCGCAGGGCGCACTGGCGGGCGATATTGCCGCCCTGGGCCCCCTGCTGCAGGGCCGCGCCCATGATCACATCCTCCACCTCGCCCGGATCAATCCCGGCGCGGGCGACCGCATGGCTGATCGCGTGGGCGCCCAGCGCTTGGGCGGGCGTGTTGTTGAAGGCGCCGCGATAGGCCTTGCCGATGGGCGTGCGGGCGGTGGAAACAATGACGGCTTCGCGCATGAACAGCCTCCCTAGAGCTCTATTTATTAGGCGCGCTTCGTCACGGTGAGCGCGCTTTCAAGTTTATGGTATGCTGCTTAGCTCAATCGTTATTTAAGATAAACGCCCATTATCGGATTATCGCCACGTCAGACGCCGCGATCAGCCGTTGCGCCGGGCGCAGGGAAAGGGCAAGGTGGGATAAGGCGTTCGACAGAGACGCCATCGGGTCAGGTCGCGCCCAAGCGGGCGTCCGGGCGATAAGGTCATAGGGAAGGTTGCGCGTTGGATTTTTCGCTTTCGCCCTCGCAGCGGCATTGGCTGGACCGTGTTCGTGATTTCATGTCCGAGCACATCTACCCCTCGGTGGACGCCTATAAGGCCGAGATGATCGGCTTCGGCGCCGACCGCTGGCGCACTCCACCGATCCTGGAGACGCTGAAGGCGAAGGCTAGGGCCGAGGGCCTATGGAACCTGTTTCTGCCGCCTTCGCCTCATCACGACAGCCCGGACTATCACGGCGCGGGCCTAACCAATCTCGACTATGCTCTGTGTGCAGAGGAAATGGGCCGGGTCGGCTTTGCGTCGGAGACCATGAACTGCTCCGCGCCCGATACCGGCAATATGGAGGTGTTACACCGCTACGGAAGTGCGGAGCAGAAGGCACAGTGGCTGAAGCCCCTTCTAGCCGGCGAAATCCGCTCCGCCTTCATGATGACGGAGCCCGATGTGGCGTCATCGGACGCCACCAATATCGAAACCTCCATCCGCCGCGACGGCGATCATTACGTAATCAATGGCCGCAAATGGTGGTCGTCCGGCGTGGGTGATCCCCGCTGCAAGATCGCCATCGTCATGGGCAAGACCGATCCAAACGCCGCCCGGCATGCTCAACAGTCTCAGATCCTTGTGCCGCTGGATGCGCCGGGAGTCGAGGTGGTGCGCATGCTGCCCGTGTTCGGGTTTGATGACGCGCCCCACGGCCATGCGGAGGTGATCCTTCGTGATGTCCGCGTCCCGGTCGGCAATCTGATCCTGGGCGAAGGGCGCGGCTTCGAGATCGCCCAGGGGCGGCTTGGCCCCGGCCGTATCCACCACTGTATGCGCACGATTGGCGCGGCCGAAGTGGCGCTGGAAAAGATGGTGCGTCGCCTGCAGAGCCGGGTCGCATTCGGCAGGCGCATTTCTGAACACTCGATCTGGGAGCAGCGGGTGGCCAAGGCCCGTATCGATATCGAGATGACGCGCCTTCTATGTCTCAAGGCGGCGGACATGATGGATAAGCTGGGCAATAAGGGCGCCCAACTCGAAATCGCCATGATCAAAGTGGCCGCGCCCCAGATCGCGCTCAGCGTGATTGACGACGCCATCCAGGCCCATGGCGGCGGTGGCGTCTCCAACGACTTCGGTCTGGCGGAATCCTACGCCCACATCCGTACGCTTCGCCTGGCCGACGGCCCGGATGAGGTGCACAACCGGGCCATCGCCCGACTGGAATTCAAGCGCTATACCAACGCCGAGGCCGGAGTTTAGGGCGTGGCCGCCGAAGCGCCCTTTGCGGGACTGAAACCGGTCGAGGCGCGCCATCAGTTTGACGAGGCGGCGCTGGCGCGCTGGATGGCGGATCATGTCGCCGGTTTCTCCGGGCCGCTTGAGGTGCGCCAGTTCAAAGGAGGGCAGTCCAACCCGACCTATCGACTGGACACGCCGGGCCGCGCCTATGTGCTGCGCCGAAAGCCGTTTGGCCAACTCCTGCCCTCGGCCCATGCCGTAGACCGGGAGTTTCGCCTGATCTCGGCCCTGCACGAGATCAAGTTTCCCGTCGCCCGACCCTATGCCCTGTGCGAAGACCCGTCTGTCATCGGGGCCATGTTCTACATTATGGAGATGGTGGAGGGGCCGATCTATTGGGACGGCGCCTTGCCGGGGCTCGATCCTGCGACGCGGCGCGCCGTGTATCACTCCCAGATCTCGACCCTGGCCCATCTGCATCAGGTGAAGGTCGACGCCGCCGGCCTGAGCGACTATGGCCGCCCCGGAAATTATTTCGCCCGCCAGGTGGAGCGGTGGACCAAACAGTATCGCGCGTCGGAAACCGAGACGATTGAGGCGGCGGATCGACTGATGGACTGGCTGCCCCGCACCGTGCCGGCCCAGGATCGCGTCTCCATCGTCCATGGCGACTATCGCCTGGATAATATGGTGTTCCATGCCGAACGGCCTGAAGTGGCGGCGGTGCTGGACTGGGAGCTGTCGACCCTGGGCGATCCCCTGGCCGATTTCAGTTATCTGTTGATGAGCTGGGTCATGCCGCCGGATGGGCGCAGCGGGCTTGCGGGGCTTGATCTGGAGGCGCTAGGCATACCCACCCAGGCCGAGGCGATAGAACTCTATTGCAAGATCACCGGCCGGGCGGGCGCGCCGGACCTGAACTGGTACTTCGCCTATAACCTGTTTCGCCTAGTCGGCATTTTGCAGGGCATAGCCGGCCGGGTGCGCGACGGCACAGCCGCCAGCCCGCACGCCGCCGACATGGCTAAGCGCACACCGCAGCTCGCCGAGGCGGCTTGGGGCTTTGCGGTCAAGGCCGGGGCTTGAAGGAGCGCGACCATGCACATCTTCGGTAAGATCATCGTTGTCACCGGCGCGGCCCAGGGCATAGGCCGGGGCCTGTGCGAGCGGTTTGCGCACGACGGCGCCGCTAGGGTGATCGCCGCCGATCTTCAGGCGGAAGGCGCACACGAAACGGCGCTCGCCGTCGGCGGGGCGGGCTATGCCTGCGATGTCTCCAAACCCGAGGCGGTGGCCGATCTTGTGGAGCGGGTGGAGCGGGAGCATGGGCCTATCGACCTGTTCTGCTCCAACGCCGGCGTACTGGATGTCGATCCTGATTTCGACAATGCGGCTTCAGCCAGCGACGCGGCCTGGGCCAGGTCTTGGGGCGTCAATGTCATGGCCCATGTCTACGCCGCCCGCGCCTTGCTGCCGCGAATGATCGCGCGGCGCCAGGGCTATTTCCTCAACACGGTCTCCGCCGCAGGTCTCCTTACCCAGATCGGCAGCGGCCCCTATTCCACCACCAAGCACGCCGCCATCGGATTCGCCGAACATCTGGCCATCACCCATCGGGATCACGGCATCAAGGTCTCCGTCCTCTGCCCACAGGGGGTGCAGACGCCGATGATCGAAGGCGCCGGTGAGCTTCAACCCGCCCTGCGCGACGGTGTTCTGACGACGGCGCAAGTTGCGCAGGTCGTGGTGGAGGGCCTGGCGGCGGAGCGGTTCCTGATTCTGCCCCACGCCATGGTGGGCGACTACATCCAGAAAAAGACAGCCGACTATGACCGTTGGCTGGGCGGCCTGGCCAAGATGCGCCGGGCGCTGAAGGCTCATTAGAAATGATTTGGGAGGACTGTGCGTGTCTCTGTTTGATCTGACCGGCAAGGTCGCCGTCGTCACCGGCTCCTCTCGCGGCATAGGCAAGGCCATCGCCCTGCGCTTCGCCGAGCAAGGCGCTCGCGTTGTCATTTCCTCGCGAAAGATGGACGGCTGCGCCGCTGTGGTGGCGGAGATCGAGGCGGCCCATGGCCCCGGCCGCGCCATCGCCATTCCCGCCAACATCTCCGCCAAGGACGATCTTAAACGGCTGGTTGAGGAGACTGAAAGCGCGTTTGGACCCATTGATATCTTGGTCTGCAACGCCGCCAGCAATCCGTATTACGGCCCGATGATCGGCATAACGGATGATCAATTCCGCAAGATTTTGGACAACAACATCTTGTCCAACCACTGGCTGGTGCAACTCGCCGCGCCGGGCATGATCGAGCGTAAGGAGGGGGCAATCATTATCGTCTCCTCCATCGGCGGGCTTAAGGGCTCCCCCGTCATCGGCGCCTACAACGTCTCGAAAGCCGCCGACATGCAATTGGCGCGCAACTATGCCTGCGAATATGGCGAACATAATGTGCGGGTGAACTGCATCGCGCCGGGCCTGATCCGCACGGATTTCGCGCGAGCCCTGTGGGAGAATCCGGCCCTGCTGGCCGCGTCGAACGCGACCACGCCGCTACGTCGGATCGGCGAGCCGGATGAGATCGCCGGCGCGGCCGTCTTCCTCGCCTCGGCCGCCGGTCGGTTTGTCACCGGTCAGACGCTGGTGGTGGATGGCGGCGTCACCATCGCCAGCCCCTCTATCGGATAAAGCGCATGAAAGCCCTGCTCAGCCTGGCGCCCGGCGGTCCGGAAACCCTGGTCCTGCAAGACCTGCCCACGCCCATGCCGGGACCGGGCGAGGTGCGCGTCCGTGTCCACGCCTGCGGCGTGAACTTTCCCGACTCCCTGATCATCCAGGACTTGTACCAGATTCGCCCCGCCCGCCCGTTTGCGCCGGGCGCCGAGGTGGCCGGTGTGATCGAAGCCCTGGGCGACGGCGTGGAGGGCCTGAAGCTGGGCGACCACGTGATCGGCTGGGCGGGCTATGGCGGCATGGTGGAAGAACTGGTGCTCCCCGCCGCCCGCACCATTATTATCCCGGATGCTATGCCCCTGGACGACGCCGCCGCACTTTTGATGACATACGGCACCTCCCAGCACGCGCTGAAGGACCGGGCGAAACTGAAGCCGGGCGAGACCCTGCTGGTGCTTGGCGCGGCCGGCGGCGTGGGCTTGGCGGCGGTGGAGCTGGGCAAGGCCATGGGCGCGAGGGTGATCGCCGCCGTCTCCTCGTCAGAGAAGGCCGCTCTAGCCAAGGCGCGCGGCGCCGATGAAACCCTGGTCTACCCCAAGGGGCCGTTCGATATGGAGGGGAAGAAGGCGCTGTCGGCCCAGTTCAAGGCGGCGGTGGGCGGCGAGGGGGCCGACGTGATCTATGACCCGGTCGGCGGCGATTATGCCGAAGCCGCGCTCAGGGCCAGCGCCTGGGAAGGGCGCTTTCTGGTGGTGGGCTTTCCGGCCGGCATTCCGAAGATTCCGCTCAATCTCACCCTGCTGAAGAGCTGCCAGATCGTCGGCGTGTTCTGGGGCGCGTTTGTCGCCCGCTTTCCGGCCAGGCATCTGGAAAATGTGCGCGAACTGCTGGACCTCTATGGCCGAGGCCTGATCCGGCCGGAGATATCTGGGCGTTTTTCCCTGGCGGATGGCGGAACCGCCATAGCCGATCTTGCCGCCCGCCGGGCGCAAGGTAAGCTGGTGGTCATGCTGGGCGTCTAGGCCTTGACACGCGGCGAAACACCGTCCGGGCGTCTGAGGGTTTTCGATTTTTCAGTATGGTCTGTGCATTCAATGATCTGTGAGGATTTTGAATGTCATTGTGTATATGCCCTGGCCAATTGAACGGAATTGCGCTTACACTGTTCCCCTAAAACAAGCGACGGCCGCTTAAAGGCCGCGCAGTCATAGGGGTGAAGCATGTTGATACGCACGCAAGCGCGCGCGACCGCGTCTGTTATGGTTTTGGCCTGCTTTCTTTTCGTCGGCGCGAATACGGCCTCAGCGCAAACAACGTCTCCAGCAACTCCAGCCGCCGAGGCGCCGGTTCCGACTGTAGACGCCATCGTCATTACAGCGCAAAAGCGGGTCCAGAGCCTGCAGGACGTGCCCATCGTCGTCACCGCCGTGAATAAGGCCTTACTGACTGATACGGGCGTTCACGACATCAAGGACCTGACCATCCTTGTTCCCGGCCTGACCGTAACGTCGTCCACCAGCGAATCTTCCACCAGCGCCCGCATTCGCGGCATCGGAACCGTCGGCGACAATGTGGGACTGGAATCTTCCGTGGGCGTCGTGATCGACGGCGTCTACCGGCCGCGCAACGGCGTCGGATTCGGCGACCTGGGCGATGTAGATCGGATCGAAGTGCTCAAGGGGCCGCAGGGGACCCTGTTCGGCAAGTCGACGTCGGCCGGCGTGATCAATATCATCACGGCCGAACCGACCTTCCTGTTCCACTCCAATGCGGAATTCACGGCCGGTAATTACGGCGCGGTCGGCGGCTCGGCCTCTGTGAGCGGCCCCCTGGTGCAAGACAAGGTGGCTGCCAGCCTCTATGTCGCCGACCGCCAGCGTAACGGCTTCTATACGGTGGACAACGGCTATGGTCCGCGCTCGTCAACCCAGGACGACACTCAGAATTTCTATAGCCTTCGCGGCCAGATCCTGGCGGAGCCGGACAATAACTTGAAGGTGCGCGTCATCGCCGACTATACGCACAGGGATGAACAGTGCTGCGCCGCCGTCTTGCTGCGCGAAGGCGAGACCCAGCCCCTTGTCGCGGCCTTGGCCGGCCCCGGCGGGGGCGAACCGGCGACAGCCAACCCGTTCAACTATACGGCCAGCCTGAACCGGCCCGATCCACAAGACGTGATTGATGAGGGAATTTCCGCCCAGGTCGATTACAAGATGCCCCAGATCAACGCCTCTTTGACCTCGATCACGGCGTTCAGGAATTGGAAGTCGCTGACCGGATCAGACACCGACTACAACAATGCCGACCTGTTCTATCGCCCCGGCACCAACGCCAACAGCGACGACTTCCAGGACTTTAGTCAGGAGATCCGCTTCGCCGGTACGGCGGGTAAGCTCGACTATCTGGTGGGCGGCTTTTATGCCAACGAAGAGCTGAATTCGAATTTCAGCCTGCTCTACGGCAGCCAATTCACCAACTATCTCAGCTTGTTGTTCAGTGGCGGCACCAATCCCGGCTTCCTACAGAAGACCTTCGGCGCCGTCTATACGCCCAATACGGGTTCGGTGGACCAGTATCGCCAGCGCGACAATACCTATGCCCTGTTCACCAACGAGACCTATCACATCACGCCCAAGCTGGATGTGAATATCGGTCTTCGCTACACGATTGATAATAAGGTGTTGAATTCAAACAGCACCAACACCAACAACGGCGCGGGCTGTGCGGCGGTGAACGGGGCCTATAACTATCTGGGCGATCCGGCCGCGCTTGGGATTGTCAACGCCGTCTCCTGCCTGCCCTTTATGGATCCGGCTTTCAACAATTTCAGCGATCATCAGTCGGAGACGGAGAATGAGCTGTCCGGCGCGGCCAAGGCCTCCTATCGCTTTAACCCGGAAGTCCTGACCTATATCTCCTATGCGCGTGGCTTCAAGGCGGGCGGCTTCAACCTGGATCGCGTCGCCTGCCCCAACTCCACCGCGCCGCAGTGTCTCGCCAATCCCGGCTCCCTTGCGCCGGTGCTGAACACCAGCTTCCCCGGCGAGTTTGCGGATTCCTACGAAATCGGCTTCAAATCCACCCTGCTACACCGGACCCTGCTGTTCAACGCCACGGCCTTTTATCAGCACTTCACCAACTTCCAGCTCAACACCTTCACCGGCCTCGTATTCGTCGTCAGCCCCGTGCCCGACGTCTACAGCCAGGGCGTGGATATGGACTTCGTCTGGCTGCCGACCCGCAACCTGTCCTTCCAGGGCGGGTTGACGGTGGCGGACACCCGTTATGGCAAGAGCAGTCAGGCGGCGCTTCTGGCGTCCAATCCGCAGTATCTTGGCTCGCCGGGCGAACGCCTGCCGTTCGCGCCGCTCTATTCCGGCTCCATCGCGGTCACCTATTCCCACCAACTGGTGGGCGACTATATGGGCAGCATCAATTTTGACGCCAAATATTCGTCGAAGTACGACACGGGCTCCGACCTCGATCCCGGCAAGGAGCAGTCGGCTTACTGGCTGGCGGACGGCCGGATTACACTGGGTCCCAAGAGCAAGATGTGGGGGATCGAGTTCTGGTCTCAGAACATGTTTGCTCAGAAGTATCTTCAGGTGGCGTTTGACTCCGGCTTCCAGAACTCTCCCACCAACGGCACGGGCGTACTGGACGCCTTCCTGGGCCAGCCGCGCACCTATGGCATGACGCTGCGCGCCAAGTATTGAGCGAGAGGGATCAAGCCCTCTAGGATGATAGCCTGCCCCGGATGTGACGCATGCGCGTCGGATCTGGGGCGGGTCTCGTCAGTTTAGCTTTGAAAGGTCCTGGCCATGGCCGCGGATGACGCGACGCAGACGACGAAGCTCGCCAAGCCGGGCGATGTTTTCCGTTGGGAAGATCCTCTGGATCTGCGCAGTCGGCTGACCGAGGACGAGCGGATGATCGCCGATGTCGCGCACGCCTATGCGCGCGAACGGCTCCTGCCGCGTATCGTCTCCGCCTTTGCGGAAGAGCGATTTGATCGCGAAATCGTGACCGAAATGGGCGAGCTGGGCCTTCTGGGCGTCACCCTGCCGGAGGTCTATGGCGGGGCTGGGGCCAGCCATGTGGCCTATGGCCTGGTTGCGCGGGAGATCGAAGCGATCGACTCCGGCTATCGTTCGGCCATGAGCGTCCAGTCCTCGCTGGCCATGTATCCGATCTACGCCTTCGGCTCCGACGCTCAGAAGGCCAAGTTCCTGCCCAAAATGGCTCAGGGCCGGCTCATCGGCTGCTTCGGCTTGACGGAGGCGGACGGCGGCTCAGACCCCGCCTCCATGCGCACGCGCGCCGACAAGGTGGGCGGGGGCTATCGCCTAAACGGGGCGAAGTACTGGATCTCCAACTCTCCCGTCTGCGATCTGGCGGTGGTGTGGGCCAAGCTGGACGGAGATATTCGCGGCTTTATTGTCGAGCGCGACTTCGACGGCTTCACCACGAATATGATCGGCGACAAGCTCTCCTTGCGCGCCTCCATCACCGGCGACATCGGCCTTGCGGATGTGTTTGTGCCGGAGGCGAATATCCTGCCAGGCGTGCGCGGCCTGCGTGGGCCTTTCTCCTGCCTCAACAAGGCCCGCTATGGCATAGCCTGGGGCGCCATGGGGGCGGCGGAGTTCTGTTTCCACGCCGCCAAGACCTATGTGGGCGAGCGCACCTTGTTCGGCCGCCCCCTGAGCAGTCGACAGTTGGTGCAGAAAAAGCTCGCCGACATGATGACCGACATCGCTCTGGGGTTCGAGGGGGCCCTGGCGCTGGGCCGACGCCTGGACGCGGGCGACTGGGTCCCTGAAGCCATATCTATGATGAAGCGCAACAATTGCGGCAAGGCGCTGGCCATAGCCCGGGAGGCGCGGGACATGCACGGGGGCGCAGGCATAACCGGCCAGATGCATGTGATGCGTCACGCCATCAACCTTGAGACGGTCAATACCTACGAGGGCGCCCATGATGTCCACGCCCTGATCCTCGGGCGCGCGATTACCGGCGAATCCGCCTTCTGAAGGCTCGGCCGAGAACAAGACGACCGGCCAGGATCGCGGCGATATTGCAACCTGACTGCAATGAATTCGCCATAGTGTGGGGTAAGCTTGAGTTTATGACTCCAGAACCTCTCGACCGCCCCCAGCCGCACATCCTGGTCGTCGACGACGATTCCGGGCTGCGCGAGCACATCTGCGCCTATCTGGCGGAGCATGGGATGTGCGTAGAGGCCGCCGATGGGGCCGAGGCGATGGAGCAGGCCCTAGCGTCAAAGTCGTTTGAGGTCGTCGTTCTCGACGTCATGATGCCGGGCGAGGGTGGCCTATCCATCTGTCGGCGTCTGGCGGCCCGCGGCGGCCCGTCTGTCATTATGCTGAGCGCCATGGGCGAAGAGGTGGATCGGATTGTTGGCCTCGAGCTCGGCGCCGACGACTATTTGGCCAAGCCCTGCAACCCGCGGGAGTTGCTGGCGCGAATCCGCGCGGTGCTGCGTCGGCGCGAAGAGGGCGGCCAGCGTACGTCCAAGGCCATGGGGTTTAGCTTCGCGGGCTTCAAACTTGACATCTCACGCCGCCAGCTCAGGGCGCCGAGCGGTGTGCTGGTCCTGCTGACCTCGGGTGAATTCGCCCTGCTCCTGGCCTTTCTCACTCATCCCAACCGGGTGCTGTCGCGCGATGAGCCGCTGGAATATGCCCGCGGCCGGGATACGGACGTGTTTGACAGAGCGATAGATGTGCAGATCAGCCGCCTGCGCCGCAAGCTCGACGCCTGCACGGATCGCGAGCTGATCCTCACTTATCGAGGTTCGGGTTATATGTTCGACGCCGCCGTCGTCGCCGCGTGATTGCGTCCGGCGTCGAGTCGGACGCACGCCTAAAGGTCAGGCGGCTCGGCCCCCCCTTCGCGGTCCAGGTCATGCTGCTGCTGGCCGCCGGCGTCCTGTTCGCCCAGGTCGTCACGACGCTTGTGGTGTTGCTCATCCCCCCACCGCGGCCCCAGGTAACGCCACTTCGCGACATCGCCGCCGCCTTGCAGGGCGGTTCTCTGACGACCCGGTTCGCCCGTCCTCTGGTGCGTCGTGTGGCGGTTGAACCGCCCATGTCGCCGGCGGCTTTCGGCCCCCAGCGACGGCGCGGCGACGCTCGAATGCGGAGCGAACTTGCGCAACTCCTCGGCGCAGACATTCAGAATGTACGCTTCGACAGCCAGCGCGGACCCGGCGCAGGGCGATGGCTTGCGCGCGGCCTGACGCCCGGCGGCGGACCGGGTCGATTTCGAGGCGGCGGGCTGCGTCGTCCGCCGCCAGATGATCTCTATAGCCCTCCGCCCCGCCAGGCCCCACCCCAGTCCTCGCCACGGGCGGGCGGCGGCGAGCCTGGTCCGGACCCGCCCCCCGCCGGGCGATTGCAGCCCCCGTGGGATGCTGATCGCCTGGTCTTCGCCGGGTTTATAGCGGCCGAGCGCCAGAGCGACGGCCGTTGGGTGATTGTAGAGTCTGCGCCGGAGCCGTTTCCCGCCGATTGGCAGGGACGCATCCTGCTCTGGCTGGCCCTCAGCCTGGCGGTTGTGCTGCCCGCCGGTTATCTGTTCGCCCGGCGGATCACGGCGCCGCTCAGCGCCTTCGCCGAGGCGGCTGAGCGGTTCGGCAAGGACCTGAAGGCGCCCCCTATCGCCCAGGCGGGACCGCCGGAATTGAACGCTGTCGCCCTCGCCTTCAACGACATGCAGGGCCGCCTGCGCCGCTATGTGGAGGATCGCACAGCTATGGTTGGGGCGATCTCTCACGATCTGCGGACGCCCTTGGCGCGAATTCGCTTCAAGCTGGAGCGCGCCGATGACGATCTGCGCCGATCCATCAGCAGCGACGTCGTGCAGATGGAGGCGATGATCGCCGCCGTCCTCGACTTTATTCGCGACGCCAGCGCCGGGCGACCGCGGGAGCCGCTGGATCTTGTGTCCCTGCTCGCCTGCGTCGTCGATGACGCCGCTTTAATGGGCGCTGAGACGAGCCTGACCAGCGACGTCGCGCCCGTGGTGGAGGCCGACGCCATCGCCTTGCAGGGCCTGTTCGCCAATCTGGTCGACAATGCAATCAAATACGGCGGATGCGCCCATGTGAGCGTGGAGATTGACGGACCCGATGTGCGGGTGCGGATCGTGGACAAGGGGCCCGGCTTGCCGGAGAGCGAGCTGGAGCGGGTGTTTCAGCCCTTTTATCGCGCCGATCCGGCGCGCAATCTCGACGTCGGCGGCATCGGCCTCGGCTTGGCGGTCGCCAGATCCGTCGCGCGGGAACATGGGGGCGATGTAACCTTGACCTCCGGCGGGCAAGGTCTTGTGGCGCAGGTTCAGCTTCCCCTCAGGGGGTCCCCTGCGTCATGAGGCCTCAAATGTTTACTTCCCGACCATTGCGGGGTCGAAACCCCTCCGAAATCCTCGCAAGGCTGCGCCGCGGTAGTTAGGTTGCGGCGTTGAGTCGGCGCTGCGCCGAACCTTGCTCCGGAAAGAGATCCCCGTGCATTTAATGGTCGCGACGCCCTGCTATGGCGGGCTGGTCACTCAGCGTTACATGCAGTCCATCTGCGCGTTGATGCAGTACGGCAATGTCCATGGCCTCTCGGTGGGGGTGGAGTTGCTGGGCTATGACTCACTTATTCCCCGCGCGCGCAACACCCTGATGGCGGCTTTTCTGGACCAGCCGGCGGCGACGCATCTGATGTTCATCGACGCCGATATCGGCTTTCACCCCGACCAAGTGGCGCGCATGCTGGCCTTCGATCAGGAGGTCGTCGCCGGCATGTATCCACTGAAGATCATCAATTATGACCTCGCGGCCTTAGATCGCGCCAGGGGGGGAGAGCCCCTGGAGACCGCCCAGCTTCGTTCTGTCGGCGCGCTGGAGGAGGGCGAGGCGCTGGTTCAGAATGACGGCTTCGCCACCGCCGTCTATGCCGGGACCGGCTTCATGCTGATCCGCCGCAGTGCGCTGGAGCGGTTGATGAAGGCCTATCCCGAAACGCGCTATACGGCGGCGCATAATCATGCTCGGCCGAGCCTTAGCCCCAACCAGTACGCCCTGTTCGACTGCCTGATCCACCCTGAGACTCGGGAATATCTCAGTGAGGACTACGCCTTTTGTCACCGCTGGCGCGCCATAGGCGGACAACTCTGGCTCGATACACAGAGCCAGCTTACGCATATCGGACCGCGCGAATTCCAGGGCGACGCCGGCCTTCGCTATCAAGCGAATGGAACGTCGACCCCGCTTGGACACTTAGTCAGTTCGACTCCGGGATCTTAACCGCAAAAAGGCCCGGCGCCGGGCGTCAGGCCTTGATCGGGATCGTTGGAAACGGCTCAGGCCGCCTTCATCAGCGACTTGGTCAAAAGGCCGATGGCGGCGTCGCGGTCGATCTGCTCAATCGCGGCGACTTCCCGGGCCATGCGATCCAGCGCAGATTCATAAAGCTGACGCTCCGAATAGGACTGTTCGGGCTGGTTGTCGGCGCGGTGCAGATCGCGAACCACTTCGGCGATGGAGATCAGATCGCCGGAGTTGATCTTGGCTTCGTATTCCTGGGCCCTGCGGCTCCACATGGTGCGTTTCACCCGGGCGCGGCCCTTCAGCGTGGTCATGGCCTTGGTCACCACGTCCGAGTCGGCCAGGGAGCGCAGGCCAGCGGCCTTGGCCTTGCGGGTGGGCACCCGCAGGGTCATTTTTTCATGGTCGAAGGTGATCACGTAGACTTCGAGCGAAAGGCCGGCGACCTCCTGAGTCTCCACCGCCGCAATCTGGCCGACGCCGTGGGCAGGATAGACAACATGATCCGCGACGGCGAAATCGGAAACGCTCTTTGTCATGGATAATCCTCTTTTAGGTCTCGCCCGACTTTACTGTCAGGGACAGGCCGGAGCCGGCGGCGGCCCGTTCATCAGACAGTAAAAAGGCGCGTCTCCCTTGGACAGTTTGTCCAAATTCGGTGAGACGAGAGACCTTAATCATCTGCGAAAAGGTTACCTTTGGAGCGTCTTGCAAGGCGCGCCAGATCGGACGGCCGATTTCAGGAAAGACGACATTGGCGCAAGATGCGTCGTCAACATCGTCAAGAAGCTCTTATAACACAGACTCGAGACCAAAGAAAGACGGTCCCGCGACGCCCCATTCGACCGCCCGAGCGTCGATGGCGACCTTGATGAGACGAAGGATCAGGAGCCTTTGCCGGGCGCCGTGCTGAAGTACTTTTCGAACTTGCCGGTTTCGCGTTCAAAATCGGTCCGATCCGCCGGCGGCTCCCCTTTTACGGTGATATTGGGCCAGACCCTTGAATAGGTCGAATTGACCTCCAGCCAGCGGCCGTCCGGCTCATCTTCCGTATCGGGCTTGATGGCGTCCACCGGGCATTCGGGTTCGCACACCCCGCAGTCGATGCACTCATCCGGGTTTATGGCGAGAAAGTTTTCGCCCTCGTAGAAGCAGTCCACCGGACACACCTCCACGCAGTCCATGAACTTGCATTTTATACAGGGGTCGGTGACGATGTAGGTCATGGGGCGGAGTTGGCGAAGCTTAAGGCGGCTGTCAAGCTCCGGCTCATTCCAGGCGGGGACGCCCTTGTCAATGGCGCGCCGCGCATCGGCCTTCCGGGCCGACCAAGTCCAGGTCGATCCACCATGCGCGCTTTCGCTCATTTGCTCGACCGTTTGTCGCTGACGACGGCGCGAAACGCCAAGCTCGTCCTGGTGCGCGACTACCTCGCCCAATGTCCCGATCCCGGCCGGGGCTGGGCGCTCGCCGCCCTCACAGGCGAGTTGACCCTGGATACGGCCAAGCCCGCCATGATCCGCCAGGCGGTGGAGCGGCGGATGGACCCGGTCCTATTCGGCTGGTCCTATGATTATGTCGGCGACCTGGCTGAGACGGTCGCTCTGGTCTGGCCCCAAAGGCCGCCGACCGACGCCCGCGAGCCGACGCTGTCTGAGGTGATCGACGCCTTGGGCCGCGCCGGCCGGGCGCAGACGCCGGCCCTTCTGGAGAGTTGGCTCGACACGCTGGAGGCACGGGGCCGCTGGGCCCTGCTCAAGCTCATCACGGGGGGATTGCGCGTGGGGGTTTCGGCGCGCCTAGCCAAGCAGGCGGCGGCCAATCTGGCGGCGCTGCATGGCCGGACGATAGACCTCAGCGAAATTGAGGAAGTCTGGCACGGCCAAAAGCCGCCCTATCGGGAACTGTTCGCCTGGCTGGAGGGGCGCGACGAGAGGCCGGCGCCGGTCGCCTCCGGCCGTTTTCGCCCCATGATGCTGGCGCAAGCCCTCGACGCGCCGGCGGATTTCGAAAAGCTCGACGCATCTGCTTATGCGGCGGAGTGGAAGTGGGACGGCATACGGGTTCAGGCCATTCGGGAAGGGGGCGTGGCGCGTCTCTACAGTCGCACGGGCGACGACATTACGGGCGCCTTTCCCGACGCACTCGAAGGCCAATCGTTCGAGGGCGTGCTGGATGGGGAACTTCTGGTGCGCCGGGAAGGTCGGGTGCAGCTCTTCGCCGACCTCCAGCAAAGGCTCAATCGCAAAACGGTCACGCCCCGGCTGATTGCAGCCCACCCCGCGGCCATCCGGGCCTATGACCTCCTGTCTGACCGGGGCGAGGATGTGCGCAGCCTGCCCTGGTCGGTGCGGCGGACGCGGCTGGAGGCGCTGGTGGCGGCGCACGGCGGAGCGCGGCTCGACATCTCCCCGCGCATCCTGTTCGAGACCTGGGACGATCTTGCGGCCCAGCGCGCCGCCCCGCCTCCCGGCGACGCCCAGGCGGCGGAAGGCGTCATGCTGAAGCGGCTGGACAGCGTTTATGAGAGCGGCCGCCCAAGGGGACCCTGGTTCAAGTGGAAGCGCGATCCTCATCTGATCGACGCGGTTCTGATGTACGCCCAGCGCGGACATGGAAAGCGATCCAGCTTCTATTCCGATTACACCTTCGGCGTATGGACCGACGACGGCCCTGATCGCGCCCTGACGCCGGTCGGCAAGGCCTACTTTGGATTCACGGATGAGGAGCTGAAACAGATCGACAAGTTTGTGCGCGATCATACGGTGGAGCGGTTCGGGCCGGTTCGGGCGGTTCGCGCCGGCGTCGACTTCGGCCTGGTGTTTGAAGTGGCGTTCGAGGGGCTGCAACGCTCGACCCGGCATAAGTCCGGCCTCGCCATGCGCTTTCCGCGCATTCACAGGATTAGATGGGACAAGCCTGCCGCCGACGCCGACCAACTTCGGACTCTTGAGGTTCTGCTTGCAGGTCTGGAGGCCCGCAGCGCGCAATAATATGTCGGACGCGGCCTAATTTTTTCAGGTTTTGTTTCAATATAGCAGAGAGTTAAGCTTAGGCGACGGACGGTATCGGCCAGGTCATAACCCTGACATTTCACAATAACATGCCGGGTCTAGCGAATGGGTCATGAACCTAGCTGGGCGGCGGGCCATGCCGAATACCGACGACGCGGCCTTGCGGCCCATCTTCCTGCACGGCTTGTGGCGCAGCGGGAGCACTTTCGTCTGGTCCAGATTTCGCGCCGCCATGGGCGCCTACAGCTATTTCGAGCAGCTTTATCCCGGCCTGGCCCGCTTGACGCTGGCGCGGCTTCAGCCTGAGCCCTGGCGCGAGGCCGTGGCCGCCAATCGCCACCCCAGGCTGGAAACGCCGTATTTTTCCGAGTTCGCTCCCTTCATATCGCGGCGCGGCGTTCGCGGGTTCCAGCGTCGCTTCGCCTTTGATCGGTTCGTCCTTGAGGCAGGCGATGAGCATGCGCCGCTTAAGGCCTATCTGCAGGGTCTGGTCGATTACGCGGTGCAGATGCAGCGGCGGCCGGTTCTGGGCTGTAACCGCACCTGGCTGCGCACCGGCTGGATACGAGCGGAGTTCAACTCCCACGATGTACATATAGAGCGGGACCCGGCGGCGATCTGGGCCTCCTATCGTCGGCATAGCGAGGGCGGAACCTACAACTATTTCACCAATCTGCATCTGATTGTGGAACGAAATGCCACTCACCCGCTGCTGGCGCCGCTGGCGGAGCGCCTGGATTTGCGCACGGGGCTGGATCGTTTGCGCAAGGCGCAAAAGGTCTATCCGCCTCGGGTCCAGGCTATGACGGCGGAGGAGAGCTATGGCCTTGTGTATTACATGTGGTCGCTGGCGCTCCTGTCGGGCCTGAACCATTGCGACGTGATCATTGATACGGGCGCGCCCAGGTTGGCGCGGCGGGTGGAGCGTCGGGTGCGCGAGCTGTGCGGGATGGAGCTGGATTTTTCGGGGCTGCGCCCCCTGTCGCCGCCAGATCTGACGCCCCTGCGACGGGCCGAGATCGAAGCGTCGGTGCGCGATGTCATGCCTTGGGCGACGCTGTCGGAAACCTTCGACCTTCATCGGATTCAAACGCGACTTCCCCAGCTTTCCGCCGCGAAGTCGGACATGGCCGGGCTGTTGCTAGAGCGGATCAGCCCCCGTCGGACGCGCGAGGTCGATTGGCTCAGAGTGAGCGACCGCCGCCTCGCCTGAAGCCGGCGCGGTCTTTTCCGTGGGGGCCTGAAAAGATGGCGGGCGCAGCGGCGCCTTGGCCGGCCGGCCGATACGCCACAGGGCGTAGGTCCAGACCAGGGCCGCCTCAACGAGACCCGCCAGACCGCTCAGGCCCGGTGGATCGAGGCTGGGTATGAATAGGGCCTGGCCATGGGCGCCCGCGAATAGGCTCCCCGCTGCGGCCCCAACGACATAGAGCAGGATCAGCGAGATGATGACCGTCGCGTCGCTACGCCCCCGCGGCCCGAATCGCAGGGCCGCAATGACGCCCAGGTCGCGAAGGAGAAAGGCGAGGCCCGCCAAGGTCATGAGCGCGCTAGGGCGGCCCATATCCCCCGCCCGCACGCCGGCGTCCCATACCAGGACCAGGATCGCCAGGGCGGTCGGCTCCGCGATCAGCGGCGCCGTCCAGACGATCCGGTCCGGCCGCACGCTCAAGACGGCGTCGATAAATTGCCGCGCCCGCACCCGATCCGCCGGTTCGATCAGCGCGCCGAGATAGGCCAGCGCCGAAAGGGCTGCGCCGGCGAAGGTCAGGCGATGCTCCAGCACGCTGGCGTCGCTGTCCGCCGGCGGGTCGAAGCCGGCGACATAGAGCGCAGCCAGCGCGACGAACAGGGCCCAGGCCCAGGGAAAGTTCCTGAGCTGAAGCTCAAGCCGCATCAGGCGCCAAGCCCAGCCGACGCCGAGGACGGCCGCTGCGATCAGACTGACGGCGGCGAAGCGAACCGGCTCATAGCGCCCACCCCACCAGATCAGGGGCTGGCCCGAGGCGGTCAGGGTTCCGGTCTGGATATGGATGGTCCAGACGGCGTGGGTATGGACCCAGACAGCGGCGCCGAGGACCAGAAGACAGAGCGTCACAATCCAGAGGCCGGCTGATCGCAGGCCGGGCGGCTTGCCGACGGCGCGGCTCTTGCGAATTTCAATCAGGCCCACCGCCAAGCCGCTCGCCTGCATGAAGACGCCCAGCCCAAGCGCGGTCAGAACCCAGAACAGGGCGTGCGACACGCTCGATATGCTGGCGAGCTGCAGGGCGGCGATGAGCAGGCCTGGCGCTGCGAAGGCCCAGGGGCGGGCGGCAGAGCCCACCAGCTTTCCCCAGGTCATGCTCCAGGCCGACAGCGCGCTGAGGCGCTGGAAATCCCAGGTGCGCGCATGTACCTCATCGGTCACGGCCGCCCGGGCTTCGCGCGGCGACCAGATCAGGGCGCCGATGACGAAGGCTAGACCGCCGGCGAACACAAAGGCGTGGGGATCGCGTCCCCGGTCGATCAGCCAGACCACAAGAAACAGGCCCGCCAGCCCAGCCCATCCGATGATCAGCCGGCGGGGCTGGGCGTCGAGCCAGAGATGGCGACGCAGTTCCGGGTTCATGCCTGCGGCCCCTGGTCTGAGGTCGTCTGATCTTCGGTCATTTTGGCGTTGGCGCTGCGATAGGCGTCTTCCAGGCTGGGCTTGATCGGGCTGAAGCCGGAGACAGGCAGGCCGGCGGCGACCAGGGCGCTTAGGGCCTGGGCTTCCGCCTCCGCCCCCGGCGTGAGGCGCAGGATCGCCGCGCCCTCTTCCAGGCGCTCTAGGCTCAAGTCGAGGGCCGCCAGCCTTGCCTGCAGATCCTCAACCGGTGCGGCGAAGACGACGCGGACCAGGGCGAAGGGCGGCGCTTCCGGCGCTTCATCGCGCTCCACGGCCTTTCGGCCGTCCGTCCGCACTACGCCGTCGCCCACCACCTGACCCTCACGCAGCATCAGCATTTCGGTGCAATAGTCTTCCAGCTCCGACAGGATGTGGGACGACACGATCAGGGTCATGCCGTCGGCGGCCAGGCTGCGGATCAAGGCCGACAGGCTGGATCGCGCGTCAGGGTCGAGGCCGGAGGCCGGCTCATCCAGCAGCAGAACCCTCGGGCTATGCACAAGGGTCTGGGCGATGGCCAGGCGCTGGCGCAGGCCCCGCGACAGGTGGCCGGCGAGGCTGTCCAGCCGGTCGCTCAAGCCGACCTTGGCCGCGGCGCTCAGAACGGCAGCCGGCGTCGTCGCCGCGCTGACGCCTCTAGACTGGGCGGCATAGATCAGGCACTGGCGCACGCTCAGCGCGTCATAGAGGCCGTAGGCGTCGGGCAGATAGCCGATGGCGGCATGCACGCCCCGGGGATCGACCTGGGTGTCCAACCCCTGAACCGTCACGACGCCGTCTGTGGGCGTATCCAAGGCTGCGATGCAGCGCATCAGGGTGGACTTGCCCGCCCCGTTGGGGCCGACCAGGGCCAAAACGGCGCCCGCGCGCACCACAAAGCTCACGCCATGCAGGGCCCGGCTGCTGGGGTAGTCAAACACCAGGGCCTCGACATCGATCATGGGCCAGGCCTCGCGGCGCGTGCGGCGGCGAGGTCTGCGGGCGTGTCCACGGAAATCGGCGCCTCATCAACCACGGCCGCCCAGATGTTCAGGCCCAGTTCCATGGCCCTAAGCTGCTCCAGCTTTTCGCGCTGTTCCAGGGGCGAGGGCGGTGCGGCGGTGAAGCGGGTCAGCGCCGCGCGGCGATAGCCATATATCCCGATATGCCGCCAGATTGGCCCCGGGCCATAAAGCTCGGACCGGGTGAAGTAGAGGGCGCGCCCGGTCTTCGCGCCCGGCGCCAGGGCCAGGACGGCCTTCACTACGTCGGGATTCGTACGGTCGGCTGGGTCCTGTTCCGGCGCTGCGGCGGTGGCGATGTCGCAGGCGGGCTCCCGCGCCAAGAGCGCCGCACAATCGGCGATCAATCCGGGCGAGACAAACGGCATGTCGCCCTGGACATTGATCACCGCATCGCACAGTCCTTCGGGGTCCAGCTCAGCCAGGGCCGCCATGATGCGGTCGGAGCCGGAGAGCAGGGCCGGATCGGTCAGGACGGCTGTCCCGCCGGCGCGACGCACCGCTTCGACAATCTCTACATCGCCCGCCGCCACCGCGACCGGCCCGATCTGGGCGGCCTGAGCCTGACGCAGCACCCGCACAATCATCGCCACACCGCCAATCTCGGCCAAAGGCTTGCCGGGAAGGCGGGTCGCGGCGAGCCTGGCGGGGATGATGATGTAGGGAGTCATGGATTGGTTAAGACTCTGCCAGTTGCACCTTGGCCGGTAGCGTGTAAGAGACCCCCGCGCAAGCTGACGGTCGCGAGGGCGTCGGCGATGGGCGCGTAATCGGAGAGTCTTAGAGCGACCATGAAAGACGATCTGCGTGGGAATAAGATTTTCGGCTCCATTCTGGCGGCCTTGCTCGTCGTCTTCGCCGCACGCGTAGGCGTGGAAAAGCTGTTCGAAACCAAACCGCCGGCGACGCCGGGCGACAAGATCGCCATTCAGGAAACAACGACGTCGGACGCACCCGTCGTGGATACCCCGCCGGATTGGGGTACGGTCCTGGCCAGCGCCGACGTCAAGGCGGGCGAGACGATTTCGGGCAAGTGCCAGTCCTGCCACAACTTCGCCAACGGCGGCCCCAACCAGACCGGCCCGAACCTGTGGGGCGTGATCGGCCGAAAGCCGGGCTCCCATGCGGGCTTCGCCTATTCCCAGGCCATGACCGATTTCGGCGGCAAGATCGGCGTGTGGGATTATCAGCACGTCTATGAGTTCATTACCGGACCCCAGGCCTATCTGGCAGGCACCAAGATGGGCTTTGTGGGGCTAAAGGACCGCCAGGATCGGATCAACCTGATCGCCTGGCTGCGCCAGCAAAGCTCCAGCCCCGTCGCCATTCCGGCGCCCAACCCCGCCGCCGCCGCGCCGGCTGCGCCTGCGCCCGCGAAGACCTAAGGCTCTTCCGCTTACGGCTCACAGCAAGCTCAGCCAGGCCTCAGCCAACTGCTGGAACAGCCGCTCCAGATCGTCTTTCAGGCGGGCGAAACGGGCGTTGGGCGAAAGACTCGATTCATTGAGGTAAAGGCCGCGATTTATCTCAATCTGCAGAGCATGGCGCCCTGAGCCAGGATCGCCATAGGTCTGTGTGGTATAGCCGCCGGCGTAGGGAATATTGTGGCCCACGGCATAGCCCATGCCTTTGAGCGCTTTGGCGACAAGGCTCGATAAGGCAGGCGCGCAGGCGGCGCCATATCTGTCGCCCAGCACAAAATCAGGCGGGCCCCGCCCGCCTGAGGCCCTGGCGGCGGCTGACGGCATGGAATGCCAATCTATTAGGATGGCCCCGCCAAAGCCTTGCCGGGTTTCGGCCAACAGCGCCTCCAGGGCCAGATGATAGGGCAGATGGACGGAGTTGATCCTGTCCAGCGCGTCGGCGACGCGAAGCTTGCGCGCATAGATCTCCTTGCCCTCGCCCACCACCTTAGCGATGGCCCCAAGGCCCGCGGCCACGCGGTTGGAGGTGGCGTTGGCGAAGGCGGGTAGGGCGTCTTCAAACATGGCGGGGTCCAGCTCATAAGCCTCCCGATTCAGGTCGATATAGGCCCGGGCGTAACGGGCGCAGATCAGGGCGAAGCCGAAGGCGGGGGCGGCGTCGATAAGCTGATCCACCATACAGTCCTCCGACCGGCGGATTGCGTCGGCGCCGAGCCGGGAGGCGGCCATGAGGTGAGGCGGATAGAACCGCCCCGAATGCGGCGACGTAAAAATCACCGCCGTTTGCAGGGGGACGGCGCGTTTCATGTCAAAGGCGGGCGGTCCGGCCAGGCTCGCGCCGTCGCGTGCGGCCAAGCTTTCCGGCGGGGCGTCATCGCGGGGCGCGGCAAGCCTGTCCATCGGCGCCATTATTCCGTCATATGGCGAGGGGTCAATGTGTCGCCGTTAGCGACCTCGTCTGATGAGGCGCGGTTTATCGCCGGTTTACAAACGGCAGGTATAGTCCGGGACTTAACTTGATCGGTAGTGCACATGAATCGCATCCTGCTCGCTGAAGACGACGACTCCCTGCGTCGTTTCCTGACCAAGGCGTTGGAGCGGGCGGGCTATGAGGTGCGCGCCTGTCCCGATGGCGAGACGGCGGTGGAGGCTTTGGATGAGGGGCCTTACGATCTTCTTCTCACCGATATCGTGATGCCCGGAATAGACGGGATTGAAGTCGCCAGAGTCGCCGCCGCGCGGGAGCCGGACCTGCGGATCATGTTCATCACCGGGTTTGCCGCGGTGGCCCTCTCCGCCGGCGACCGCGCCCCGGCCGGCGCCAAGATCCTTGCCAAGCCCGTCCACCTGCGCGAGATCGTCGCGGAGGTGGAGCGGATGATGGCCGCCTGACGCAGTGTCGGTCCGGCCGCTTTTAGGGCTAAGCCCCAGCTTGCCCGTACTCGCGGCGGGTGGTTTGGTCGCCAAGCGCCTTTGCTAGTCACGCCTGAGTCGCGGCTCTACGGGGAGAAACCATGATCCGAGCGCGCCGCGCCCGAATACTCGCGACCCTGGGGCCGGCCAGTCGCGCCCCGGAACAGATCCTGGTGCTGGCCAAGGCCGGTGTCGATGTCTTTCGACTGAATTTCAGTCATGGATCGCATGAGGATCACGCCAAGGCTTTCGCCGCCGTGCGCGCAGCGGAGGCGGAGCTGGATCGCCCATTGGGCGTGCTCGCCGACTTGCAGGGGCCTAAACTGCGGCTTGGAGTCTTTGCAGACAGCGGTGTCGAGATCGCGCCGGGCCAGGCCTTTCGCCTCGATCTGGATGCGGCGACGCCCGGCGACGGGACGCGCGTCTCCATGCCGCATCCTGAGCTATTCGCCGCCCTGCGGCCCGGCGCGCTGCTGCTGATT
>Ga0116226_10000815_pt1 | contig 26950 bp, 20 predicted proteins | sample S1TSphfallax_FD_89692 | JGI IMG/M metagenome (GOLD analysis project Ga0116226, IMG submission 89692) | Host-associated microbial communities from peat moss isolated from Minnesota, USA - S1T2_Fa - Sphagnum fallax MG | ecosystem: Host-associated > Plants > Peat moss > Unclassified | place: USA... | reverse complement strand
AGTTCAGACCGGGATTGGCGACACGAAGAAATTTCCCGAAGCGGGTAATGATGGCGGCCTGGGCCGTATCGACCGTGAAGAAGCTCCCCAGCACGCCGGACAGGGCAAACAAAGCGGCTAAGATCAGCGCGGCCCAATAGAAATAAGACAGCAAAACGGCCATGTCAGTCCTCTCTCTTACCCCTTAATAGAGTCCGCCCGCCTCCGGCTGGGGCACTTGCTGCTTTTGCGGTGGTGTCGTGGCCGCAGTGGTCGGCGCGGAGGCCACTGGCGCGCCCAATTCGCTGTCGGCACTCGGCAGGGTCGACGCGGCGGAATTGTCGGCGTTGTCCGGCACCATACCGTTGTCGAGGACCTCAACCTCGCCGCCGGTCGGCACCGTATCGGGCTTGAATGCCTCGTAGATCACACCGGTGTCGCCCGGCTGGGCGGGTTTGCCCGTCGCCGCATTGACCCTTACCAGACGAATGCCGGGCGGCACGCGGAAGGGCGTTGGCGGCTTGTCCTTGAGGGCCTGCATCATGAAATCCTTGAAGATCGGCGCAGCCGCGGTGGCGCCAGCCTCATGTTCACCCATGTCGATCGGTTCGTCGAAGCCGACAAATACCGAGACCACCAGATCGGGCGAGAAACCGACGAACCAGGTATCCTTGGAGTCGTTGCTTGTGCCGGTCTTGCCCGCCATCGGCCGGCCGATACCAGCCAAGGCATAGCGGGCCGTGCCGCGCTCGACCACACCCTCGAGGATATGCACCATCTGATAGGCGGTCATCGGATCGACCAGCTGTTCGCGGCTATCCGCGATATTCGGCATGTCCTGGTCGGTGTAGAATGGGGCATCGCAGCCGTCGCACGCGCGATCATCATGGCGATAGGTGGTCTTGCCATTACGATCCTGAATGCGATCGATCAGGGTAGGAACGATCTTCTTCCCGCCATTGACGATTTCGGCATAGGCCGCCGCCATGCGCAAAGGCGTCGTCTCGCCGGCTCCGAGCGCCATGGCCAATTCATGGGGCAGCTTGTCGACCACACCGAAGCGTTCAGCATAACTCGCGACCTTGACGATACCGATGGCGGCCGCCAGGCGGACCGTCATCAGGTTACGTGACTTCTCCATGCCGACCCGCAAGGTGGTCGGGCCCAGATACCCGCCATGATAATTACCCGGCCGCCATTTCGGCAGGCCAGGACCCTGATCGAACTCGACCGGTCCATCCAGCACCAGAGAGGACGGCGTATAGCCGGAATCGAGGGCCGCCATATAGACGAAGGGCTTGAAGGCCGACCCTGGCTGACGAAGCGCCTGGGTTGCGCGATTGAACTGGCTGCGCGCATAGGAGAAACCACCCTGCATGGCCAGCACGCGGCCGGTATGGGGATCCATCGCCACCAGGGCGCCCTCGATCTTCGGCGGTTGGCGCAACCCATAGGTGTCGGCGGGATAATGCTCCTTGCCGTCCTCGCTCTTGGCGACCGGTTCGACGGCGATCACATCGCCGACCTTGAGAACATCGGCAGGCCGGTGGACCGGCGGCCCAAGGCTCTGCCGGGGCGCCGGCGGACGCGCCCAATGAAGTTCGCTCATCGGAATATGGCCGCGCCGGCCATCGGCAAGACCGATCTCGGCCGCCGCGTCATTCACCTGCAGCACCACGGCGGTCACCCATGGCGCCAGGTCCGGCCGCGCGGTCAGGCGCTTGGTCCAGCCGGCAGTGACATCGATCACTCCGAGCGGCCCGCGCCAGCCATGGCGGCGGTCATACGCCACCAGACCGGCGCGCAGGGACTCGGTCGCGATCGCCTGCAAGGCCGGATCGAGGGTCGAACGCACCGCCAATCCGCCCTTATAGAGGGCCGATTCGCCATATTGGTCAGCCAATTCGCGCCTGATGTCCTCGGCAAAATAATCGCCGCCGGGGACCATCACCACTTCCTGCCGCGGCCGGATGGTGATCGGTTCGGCTTTGGCGGCCTCGGCCTCGGCATGGGTGATGTAGCCATCCTCTTCCATCCGGCCAATGACATAGTCCCGGCGATCATGGAAACTCTGTGGATTATGGCCGGGCGCCTTCAACAAGGAGGCCAGAAATGCCGCCTCGGGGATGGTCAATTCGTCCAGGCTCTTGTCGAAATAATCGAGTGCGGCGGCGGCGACACCATAGGAGCGGCCGAGAAAGCTCTCATTGAGATAGAGCTCGAGGATATGCTGTTTGGTGAAGGCCTGCTCGATGCGGAAGGCAAGGATCACCTCTTTGACCTTGCGCGCCATGGAGAGTTCATTGGTCAGCATGAAATGCCGGGCGACCTGCTGGGTAATGGTCGAAGCGCCGATCGGCCGCCGCCCGCTGCCGGAAAGCATATTCTTCACGTCAATCAGGCCGGACCGCAAGATGCCCATCGGATCGATGCCGGAATGCTGGAAGAAATTCTTGTCCTCAGCGGCGACGACCGCGTTGATGACACGCTGCGGCATCGCGTTGATCGGCACGAAGCTGCGCTTTTCCACCGCATATTCGGCAACCAGACTGCCATCGCCGGCATAGACCCGGGTGGTCACCGGCGGTTCGTAATGGGCCAGCTGGTGATAGTCGGGCAGATCTTTGCCATAATGCCAGAACAGGCCAAGCACACCGGCGGCGCCGACGATGGCCAGAAGAAACAGAGTGCTGAACAGCACCAGCAGGAATTTAAGGGTCGGTGGCATTATGAGCGTCGCATGTTTGTCGGCCTGACCAGAAAACTCTCGATCGCCCGGGCCAGGGCGGCGGCCAATTTGGCCCGGTATTCCGGACGACGCAACATCTGCTCGTCACGGTCGTTGGAAAGATAGCCGCTTTCGACCAGCACGGATGGAATATCGGGCGCCTTCAAGACGGCGAAACCGGCGAAGCGATGGGTGTTCTGCAGCAATTGGTGAGTATCCTTGGCCACTTCGCTGATCAGGCGATGGGCGAAGCCGGCCGAAAGATTCATCGACTCGCGCTGCACCAGATCGATCAGGATATTGGTGACTTCCGGCGACTCATTGGACAGATCGATACCGGCGACGATATCCGCCTTGTTCTCCTTGTCAGCCAGCGCCTGGGTCTCGGCGTCGGAGGCATGCTGCGACAAAGTATAGACTGAAAGGCCATGGATATCGGGATCGGTCACGATATCCGCATGCAAGGAAAGAAATAAATCGGCATTGGCGCTCCGCGCAATCGCCACCCGTTCGCGCAGCGGGATGAAAATATCCCGGTCGCGCGTCAGCACCACCGTCACTTTCCCATCATGCTCCAGGGCCTCTTTCAGGTCATGGGCAAGGGCGAGCACGATGTTCTTTTCATAGGCGCCCGACAAACTGGTGGCACCGGGATCGACACCGCCATGGCCGGGATCGATCACCACGATCGGCTTACCGGCATGACGTTCCTTGTGCGGATTATTTTGTTCGGCCGAGTGGGGCGTTTGGGGCAGCGATGGCGTCAACGGGAGGGCGACCGGCAGCGCGACCGGCGCAAGCTTTGGCGCCGGCGGTGACGCCTGAAGAATCGGCGGCAGGGTCCCCGCGGCGATCGGGCTGCGCCCGCCGCCGCTGGTTGCCTCGAGATCGACCACCAGACGATAATTTCCCGTGAGTTTGGGCGGAATCAGGAAAATCTTGCGAATGACCGCCGATCGACTGGTCTCCAAAGTCAGTCGGCCACTGCCAGCCTCGGGGATGGTGAAGGAGACGTGACTGATCAGACCGATCGGGCGCAGCCGCGCGCCTTCCGTATCAGCCCGCCAATCGAGCTCTGGCAAAGTGACGGCAAGATGACGGGGGTCGCTGTCAGCGGTGGGGTCAAAACTTACCGGACCGGTCAATTCCAGCACAACCCGGGTTCCGCCGTCATGATCGGCGGCACGTACAGCCAACACCGCCGGGCGATCCGCCGCCAGTGCCATCACACTGGGCACGATCACACTAGGCACGATCCATGCCAAGGCTATCAAAACCACCCTTAACACCCGACTATCCTCTCCGACTTAAGCCGACCATTTCTCATCCACAAATCCCAGGAACCAGCTTATAGCCCCTTACGGTGCCCAGTTGGAGCAAATTACCCGGCACCCCCTTAACAACATATTCACACCGGAGTGTCACACGGGGCGACCCGGCAAAAAACGATGTTAAAAGAAGGTGATTGCTCCCGGTGCGAAGCTGGGGTTATCCTGCAGACGGCGCGACTGCTGCGACTGGTTACGCTCCTCTGCGGGAGCGACGAGAAAGCGGCAGGGGATAATCATTGACGGTCTCTTCATCGCGCCAATCGTTCACAGATTTCGCAGCCGGGCGTGCAGCCCGCTAGGGTTTTTCTCGATATGCCTTTCGTCCAGACATCTTCCGCGACGCAGCATCAAGAGACCGCGGGCCGTTTCGGCCTTGCCGTTATACCCGCAGGATCGCGCGGACCGCGCACCGGCTTCGTTGGATCATTCCGACTCGCGATGGCGCCGAAGGCGCCCGCGGTATCGGCTCAATGGAGCTTTGGGTTTAATGGCAAAAAAGATGTTAATCGACACGACCCACGCGGAGGAAACCCGCGTAGTCGTCGTCAATGGGACTCGCCTCGAGGAATTTGATGTCGAGACTTCCACCAAGAAGCAATTAAAAGGCAATATCTATCTCGCCAAAGTCGTCCGCGTCGAACCTTCCCTGCAAGCGGCGTTCGTTGAATATGGCGGCGGTCGTCATGGTTTTCTTGCCTTCAATGAAATCCATCCCGACTATTTCCAGATTCCGGTCGCCGATCGCCAGGCACTGATTGCCGAGCAGAATGACGTGATCCGGCAAAGCTCGGTCGCCGCCGACTTCGATGATGGCGACGAGGAGGAGGCTCCGCCGCCGGCGCCCGAAGTGATGGTGATCGAAAGCGCGGGCGGCGCGGTGCCGGGCGGTGATGGAGGCGAGGAAGCATCAGCCCCCCGCCATGACTTCTCTCATGAAGAGATCACTGCCGGCGGGTCGCATGACCCCGTTGAAACGGCGCCGCACTCGGATGATGACGAATCCCGACATGATGAGCCTGATCATGACGAGGCCGGCGACGCACCGGCCGCACAGGACGACCCCGAGCGTCCGCGCCGGCGCTCCTTGCGCAGCTACAAGATCCAGGAAGTCATCAAACGCCGGCAGATCCTGCTGATTCAGGTCGTCAAGGAAGAGCGCGGCAACAAGGGTGCGGCGCTGACCACCTATCTCTCGCTGGCCGGCCGCTATTGCGTGTTGATGCCCAATACCGCGCGGGGTGGCGGCGTCTCGAGGAAGATCACCAGTGTCACCGACCGCAAGCGCCTCAAATCCATCGTCAATGAGATGGAGATACCCCCAGGGATGGCGGTAATCGTGCGCACCGCGGGATCCGAGCGCACCAAGCCGGAAATCAGACGCGACTATGAATATCTCCTCCGACTTTGGGATAGCGTCCGTGACCTGACCCTGGCCTCGACGGCGCCGGCTTTGGTGTATGAAGAAGCCAATCTGATCAAGCGTTCGATCCGCGATGTCTATTCGCGCGATATCGACGAAATCCATGTCGAGGGTGAGGAAGGCTATCGTCTGGCCAAGGATTTCATGCGGATGCTCACGCCGAGCCATGCCCGCAAGGTACAGCTCTATCGCGATCCGGCCATGCCGCTGTTCCACAAATATCAGGTGGAATCCCAACTCGACGCCATGCACAGCCCGGTCGTGCAGCTCAAATCAGGCGGCTATCTGGTGATCAATCAGGCCGAGGCCCTGGTCGCCATCGACGTCAATTCCGGCCGGTCCACCAAAGAACGCCACATTGAGGAAACCGCTCTCAAGACCAATCTCGAGGCGGCCGATGAGGTGGCGCGTCAATTGCGCCTGCGCGACCTCGCCGGACTGATCGTGATCGACTTCATCGACATGGAGGAGACCCGCAACAACCATACGGTCGAGCGGCGCCTGAAAGAAGCGATGGGATCGGACCGCGCCCGAATCCAACTGGGCCGGATCAGTCCCTTCGGTCTTCTGGAATTGTCGCGCCAGCGTTTGCGCCCAAGCCTGATGGAAAGCAGCTTCCTGCCTTGCCCCCATTGCGAAGGCACCGGCATGGTGCGCTCGGTTGAATCGGCGGCGATGCATGTGCTCCGCGCCATCGAGGAGGAAGGCGTACGACGACGCTCAAGCGAGATCACTGTCACCACCCATTCGGACGTGGCGCTCTATATCCTCAATCATAAGCGCGCCGAACTTGGCTTGATCGAGACACGCTACGGTTTCCGGGTATTCCTGCAGAGCGATAGCAGCCTGGTCCCGCCGGCGATCCGCATGGATCGGGTCAAGAGCGAAGTACCGATTGAGATCCCCGCCGCATTGCCGGCTCTGGTCGATGATGATCCGCGCGATTCTGAAATCGAAGACGAGGCCGTGCGGGACGAGGAGGAAAGCGGCACTGTGACTCCAGCCGCCGAACGGGCCGAAATCAAGGATGACAGCGCCGACGATGTTCGTCGCCGTCGCCGCCGTCGGCGTCGGCGCGGTCGTCGCGACGAGCAGGGCCAGCCGATCGCCGGCAGCGAGTCCGAGCAGGAGTCGGGCGACCAGGAAGAGGGCGAAGACCCCAATGGAACGCCCACGCTCCAGAGCGCTGACGACGTCGCTGGCGAAGTCGCCAATGACGCCGCCGGCAACGCGGAAGAGGGCGAACCGTCGAACGACCTGGTCGATGGACAGCCAGCGCCGCGCCGCCGTCGTGGCAAACGCGGCGGCCGTCGTCGCCAGCGTCGTCCTGGTGAAGCGCCGGTCGGTACTGAGGCTGGTGAAAGCACTGAAACCGCCGCAGACGACGTGGAAGAGACGAGCGACCGCCCCCCTGCCCCGATTGCCGAGCCCGCGCCCTTGACCGAGCTCGCTGTCGCCGAAACGGAAATGAAGCCAAAGCGCAGTCGCAGCCGTAAAAAAATCGTGCCGGAGTCGTCCCCAGAGGACATCGCGCAAGAGGACGTCGGCAACCTGCAGACCGGGTCAGAGATCCCGCTGTCCGCCGAGGCTAAACCGAAGCGAAGCCGCAGCCGCAAAAAAGCGGCCGAGGCGGAGGCGATCCCGGAAGCTTTGCTCGAACCAGTGGTTGAAGCAACGCTGGAGGCAGCATTGGAGCCGACGCATGCGCCTGCCGTCGCAGCCATACCCGAACCCTCGACGCCGATGGCGGAAGTCGCAGCAGAAACCACCGTGGTCGACCCGGATCAACCTGCCCGCAAGGGATGGTGGAACCGCTTCCTCTGACTTTCGCGATCAAGGGTGATCGTTGGGCGCGAAAGGCAATGAGCCAGGGAAAAGCGGCGCTTTTCCCGCTCTTGCGGAGTCAGCCCGGATCGCCCCCATCGAGGAAACGCCGGACTGTCGCCGCGATGTCCCGGACGATCTCGCCGGTTTGCGGGTCGGACTGACCGAAACGGTGTATCACTGCGGACAATTTCTCCAGCAATGACGGCAGAACCGGCCCCGGCGGAGATTTATCCAGCAGGGCCATCAGGCAGTTGGCGATGTCGGCGAAATGGTCATAGGCGCCGCCACGATAGCGGTGCTCGAAAGCGGCAGACAGCATCGACAGGCGGGCGGTTTCGGCCGCGACCCGCTCGGGAGCAGCGCCCGATCGCAGCATCAGGACAATCTTGCCGACGGAACGGCAGATGGCCCAGCAGCTGTTCTGTTCGCGGGCGCGCTGCAGATCATCCATTGCCGCCAAGACTGCCCGGTCAAGATCATCGGCGAGGTGCTTATCCAGCAGCTTGGCCCGCAAGGTGTTTGGTACCTCGGTCAGCTCATTGTCGTTCTGATCGGGACGAAGTCCGGCGCGGCGGGAGGGGCCGACATAATCGGCGGTGGCGACAAAATCTTTGCGGACGGCGGACAGTCCATTGAAGTAACCCAGCATGGCTGTCATCGATAGGGGTTTCCTGGCGACGCGATCGACGCCGGAATTGACGATCTGCCGGATCTCGGCGACCGTTGAATCGCCTGTGGTGGCCAGAATCATCGTGAAGGGATTGCGGCCGACCGCCTGTTGTCTGATCTGCTGGACCATGATCGGAAAGTCCATGCCGGGCAGGTCATTGGCGCAAATCACCAGATCGACCAATTGCCGGTCGAGATAGGCCAACAAGCTGCCGCTATCGCGGCAGACCTCAAGATCACGCAAGCCGCGACGGAACAAAGCGGTTTGGAAGGCGCTACGGACCATGCTATTGGTCTCGCAGAGCGCGACACGGACTCCGTTCCGAACCGGATAGTCAGCCTGCATCAGTTGGAACACCCTTTCTGGAGCCTGATGCTCTCTGGCGATGATCGTCTCCTATCGGATCAAGGCGGACAACTCTTTAAATTCCGCCGTCCCAGCCTGAGCCAACCATTCGAAAATGACCATCTCGACGGACAGCAGGGGAATGCCCTCCTGGCGCAACCGTCCCCAGGCCATGTGCTCACTCTCGGCGCGGCGGGACGCACAGGCATCGGCCACCACCACCGGGGTAAGACCGAGGCCTTTGAAGCCAAGCGCGGTTTGGAGGACACAGACATGGGATTCGATCCCGGCAATGACGATCTGCGGGCGGACCAGCGCCATAACCCCTTCCCGCAAAGCCGGATCAGCGGCGGCAGAGAAATGCATTTTCGCGAAAATGTTCTGGTCGACCATCTGCTGGCGCAGATCAATGATGGTGGGTCCGAGCCCTTTAGGATATTGTTCGCTGGCGATGATAGGCACGGACAGAGTCTGGGCGGCGCGCAGCAGCAGGTAGCAGTGATGGATAACCCGGCGCGGATCGGTCATCACCGGAACCAGACGCTCCTGCACATCGACGATCAACAAACAGGACTGGGCGCGGTCGAGAAGCATGGTTCTTTCTTTCAGCCGGTTCGACGCCCTCCGGCAGGGCTTGGGAAGAACCATAAATTGACAGAAGCGCGCTTCCCACTATTATCCGGCGCATCCTCAGATCAGATTATCCGGCCCCTTGCCGACTTTTTGCCGATATGGACACGTAACCTCCGATGAGTTTTGCCGAACTGGGCCTCAGCCCCGAACTATTAAAGGCCGTAGAAGAAGCCGGTTATACCACGCCGACGCCGATCCAAAAGCAGGCCATCCCGGTCGTGCTGATGGGCCGCGATGTTCTGGGCGTCGCTCAGACCGGAACCGGCAAGACCGCCGGCTTCACCCTGCCGATGATTGAAATCCTCGCCGGCAGCCGGGCCAAGGCGCGCATGCCGCGCTCGCTGATTCTCGCGCCGACCCGCGAATTGGCCTCCCAGGTCGCGGAAAATTTCGAGAAATATGGGAAATATCACCGGCTGACCATGGCCAAGCTGATCGGCGGCGAGAGCTTTGCCGACCAGGAAAAGCTGCTCGATCGCGGTGTGGATGTGCTGATCGCGACGCCGGGCCGGTTAATGGATCTGTTCGATCGCGGCCGTATTTTGCTGAACGACGTGAAAATCCTGGTGATCGACGAGGCGGACCGGATGCTCGATATGGGTTTCATTCCCGATGTCGAAAGAATCGTCTCCTTCTTGCCGAAAATCCGCCAGACCCTGTTCTTCTCGGCGACCATGGCGCCGGAAATCCGCCGATTGGCCGACGCCTTCCTGATGAATCCGAAAGAGATCTCCGTCGCGCCGGGCGAATCGACCGCCAATACGGTCTCGCATTTTCTGGTGATCTGCGATGAAATGGATAAGCGCGAGGCGTTGCGTCATCTGATCCGCGTCGAGGAAGTGAAGAACGCCTTCGTCTTCTGTAACCGTAAAAGAGACGTCGATATCCTCTATCGGTCGCTCGCCAAGCATGGCTTCGATGTCGGCCAATTGCACGGCGACATGGCTCAATCGGCGCGCACCGAGACCCTTGACCGCTTCCGCAAGGGGGAGGTCCGGCTGTTGATCTGTTCCGATGTCGCGGCGCGTGGTATCGATATTTCCAACCTGTCCCATGTCTTTAATTTTGATGTGCCGCATCACTCCGAGGACTATGTGCACCGTATCGGCCGCACCGGCCGCGCCGGCAAAGAAGGGCGCGCCTTCACCATTGCAACGCCCGACGACGCCAAATTCGTCGCCGCGATCACCAAACTGATCGGCAAGGAAATTCCCCGCGTGCCCGTCGAAGGATTGCCCGAACGCGATCTCGATGCCGGCGCCCCAAGCGGTGACAGCCGTCGCCGCGGCAAACCCGCCGGTCGCGCTGTCAGCCGAAGCCGCCGCCCCGGTTCGGACCGCCCGCCGGTTGACCGCGCCCCCGTCGAACGCCCGCCTGTGCTTTCGGAACGCATCGAGCCCGTTCCGGCTGAGGTGGTGGTGAACAGGCCCGAGCCGGCCCGCAACAACGCCCTCCGCCCCGAGCGCCCACGCCGTGGCGGGCGCTGGGACGAGGAAATCGGCGAATTGGCCAATCCCGACAAGGTGGTGGGATTTGGCGTGCATGTTCCCGACTTCATCCGGGTCGATCCGTGCCTTTACAGTCCGGCTCTGACGGCGGATACGCCAAGCGCGTCCCGGTCCTCGGCGTCGGAAGAAGCCACCGAGCGGGCGGCCAAACCCCGACGGCGGCGGAAAAAGGCCGACGCCCCAGCCGAACCGACATCCGAGCCGACCGCCGCTTGACGCGTCCGGTTGGCGGCATCATCCTCAGCCCATGACTGACTCCGCCGGCCCCCCTGACGCCAAAACTTTTCTGCTGGATCTGCTACAGGCGGCCTTGCGGGCGGCCGATCCGGCACAACAGATCCTGCATCATTTGCCGGCTCCCCCCAAAGGTCGGACCGTTGTCGTGGGCGCCGGCAAGGCATCCGGCGCCATGGCGAAAGGCTTGGAGGCCCATTGGCCGGGACCCTTGAGCGGGCTGGTGATCGTGCCCCATGGCTATGGCGCGCCGACCGAGCGGATCACCCTGGTCGAAGCCGCCCATCCGATCCCCGATGCCGCCGGCCAGGCCGCGGCGGCCCGCCTGATGTCGCTGCTGGACGGGCTGACCGAGGATGATCTGGTGATCGCGCTGATCTCGGGCGGCGGCTCCGCCCTGATGACTCTGCCTGCACCGGGCCTGACCCTTGAGGATAAGCGCATCGTAACCAAGGGTCTGTTGCTGTGCGGCGCGCCGATCCAAGACATAAACTGTGTTCGTAAACATCTCTCGGCGGTCAAGGGCGGCCGACTGGCTGCCGCGGCTTTCCCGGCCCGTTTGCAGGCCTTGTTGGTCTCCGATGTCGCCGGCGATGACCCGTCGGTGATCGCCTCGGGTCCGACCGTCGCCGATCCCACGACGACCCGGGATGCGCTCGATATTTTACGGCGCAGCAAGATCGAGATCCCCTTCGCCGTGTCGCACTTTCTCAAGCGTCCCGAGGCGGAAACCCCCAAGCCGGGCGACCCGCGGCTGGCGCGCGCGCACTTATCCATGATCATCCGCCCGAGCGATGTGCTGGTCGCAGCCGGGGAGCGCGCCCGCGAGCTTGGCGTGACGCCTATTCTGCTCGGGGATCGGATCGAGGGGGAATCCCGCGAAGTTGCCCGCGCTTTCGCCGGCATGGCCCTGTCTGCCGCCACCTATGGCCAGCCGGCCGCTTCCCCCTGCGTCCTGCTCTCAAGTGGCGAGACCACGGTGACCGTGACGGGTGACGGCAAGGGCGGCCCGAACGGCGAGTTCGTCCTCTCTGCGGCCGTGGCCCTGAATGGCGCCCATGACATTGCCGTCCTCGCCTGTGACACCGACGGCATCGACGGCGCTCTTGGTGCCGCTGGCGCGATCGCCACCGCCGATCTGCTGCCCCGCGGCCGTGCGCTCGGCCTCGACCCGCGCGCTTTTCTCGCCAACAACGACTCCGCCGGCTTCCTCGCCCCCCTCGACGCGCTGATCAAAACCGGCCCGACCCTCACCAATGTCAACGATTTCCGGGCGATCTACATCCCGCGCATCTGATGCGCTCTCAATCGATTATCTGTTGCGCGAAGAAGGCGAAGCTGACATTTGTGGCGCAAGCTCAAAAACTATTTCCAGATCGCACGCCGCTCAAAATATCTCCCGTTTACGGTTGTCATCAGAACCGTCATGCCACAACATCCTCATCGACGGGGAGCGATGGGCGATGGATGGGGCGGCAGAACTTTGGGCCATCGAGGCGCGCGGGCTGAAAAAGCGCTTTCAAAAGTTTGAAGCCGTCCGCGGCCTCGACCTGCAGGTCAGACGCGGTGAAGTGTTCGGTCTGTTGGGACCGAATGGCGCCGGCAAAACCACCAGCCTCGAAATGCTCGAAGGTCTGGTGCCGCCCGATGAAGGCGAAATCCGCATTCTCGGTCTCGATTGGGCGACCCACGGCAAGGCGATCCGCAGCCGGATCGGGGTGCAGTTCCAGAGCACGACGCTCGACGACAAGGTCAAGGTGCGGGAAGCCCTGGAAATGTTCGGCAGCTATTATCCGATGGCGCGGCCGGTGGCCGACCTGCTGCGCCTGCTGCAGCTCGAAGACAAGGCCGACGCCTACCAGATCAAGCTGAGCGGCGGCCAAAGGCAACGTCTAGCCCTGGGGCTGGCGATGGTCAACGATCCCGAGCTGGTCTTTCTCGACGAGCCGACCACAGGACTCGATCCTCAGGCGCGGCAAAGCCTGTGGGATCTGGTTCGCCAAATGAAGCAGGAGGGCCGTACAGTCTTGCTCACCACCCATTACATGGAAGAAGCCGAAGCCCTCTGCGATCGGGTCGGGATCATGGATCGCGGCCAGATCCTGCAAATGGGGACACCGCGTGAACTGATCGCCAGCCTCAACCAGCCCAGCACTGCCGAGATCGAATTTCACGGGGCGACGCCCGACCCTGCCCTGTTTGCCGCCAGATTGGGCCTGCCGGTCGACGCCCAGCCCAATTTCTGGGCGGTGGCCCTGGCCGATCCGAAGCGCGATCTTCAGACCCTGCTCGCCTGCATCGAGGCGCTCGATCTGCCGATGCAGCACCTTCATGTGCGGCGTGCCAGCCTGGAAGACGTTTTCCTGCAGCGCACCGGTCGCAGCCTGCGCGATTGACGGAGACCATCATGGCTTTGCGTATTTTTCTCAGTCAGGTGCGGATGGGATTGAAGCTTTATCTTCGCATCCCGGCGGCGATCTTCTGGGTTTTCGCTTTCCCGGTCATCATGCTGATGGGTTTGGGTGCCATCGCGGGTGGCGGCGCTACGGGAATTAAGCTGGTCTGGGCCGGCCCACAATCGCCGCAAGGAGCCGACCTGTTCCTGCACCGGGCGTTGGAGGAACGTGGACTGACGGTCGAACTTCTGACCGCGGATGCTGCCGAGACACGCTGGCAAGGGGGCAAGCTGCCCGCTCTGCTCGAGGGCGACCAGGGCCATTACAGCTTGCGGCTCAACAGCTATCTCGGCGCGCAAGGATCACAGATCGAGGCCCTGGTGCAACAGGCCTTTCTGATCGCCCAGGCGCGTGCGGCGGGCGCCCCGGAGCTGGCGCATATTCCCGTCAGCCTGAGCAGCCCCGGCGGCCATCATGACGGACCCTATGCCGCCTATCTCCTGCCAGGCCTGATGGGGCTCAATCTGCTGATGATGGGGATCTTCTCGACCGGTATGGTCGATGTCACGCTGCGCGCCAAGGGCGGCTATAAACGCCTGGCGACCACACCAATGCCCCGCTCGGTCTATCTTGGCGCTCAGCTCTGCGTCCGGCTGATCGTGGTGTGCCTGTCGGCGGCGCTGCTGATGACGGTCGGCGCGCTGCTGTTTGGCGTTCATAATCAAGGAAGTTATGGCGCGATCCTGGTTTTTCTGCTGGTGGGCGCGGCCTGCTTCATCAGCCTGGGCTATCTGCTGGCCAGCTTCGCCCGCAATGTCGAGAGCTATAACGGAATCGCCAATCTGGTGTTCCTTCCCACCATGCTGCTGTCTGGGGTCTATTTTTCGCTCGACGCGGCGCCAAATTGGCTGCAACGGGGCGCCGATTTCCTGCCGCTCGCCTCTCTCTTGCGGTCGCTGCGCGCGGTTTTCAACGATGGGGCCAGCCTGGCCAGTCAGGGTGCCGGCCTCGCCATTATGGTCGGCTGGACAATCGTGCTATTCGCTCTGGCCAGCCGGCGTTTTCGCTGGGTGTAAGCCGAATTCCGGAGATTGAGAAATGCGGATCATAATACGACTTCTGGCCGCGCTGGCGATGCTGTGGGGCCTGGTTCCGGCGGGCGACGCGATCGCGGCACCGATAACCACCCCATCGGGACTGCAGATCGTCGATATCAAACCCGGCACCGGGCCGGTCCCCCAGCCGGGGCAGATCTGCGTCGTCCGCTACACCGGTTGGCTGTGGCAAAATGGGACGCGCGGCAAGAAATTCGACAGCTCGGTCGGTCGCGGTCCGTTCGAATTTCCGCTCGGCGAAGGTCATGTCATTGCCGGATGGGATGAAGGGGTCGCTTCCATGCAGGTTGGCGGCAAGCGCAGCCTGATCATTCCGCCCGACCTCGCCTATGGCGCCGAGGGCGCTGGCAATGGCGTCATCCCGCCCAATGCGACACTGATTTTCGAAATTGAACTGCTTGCCATCAAGGGTTGATCGAGAGCATCAGAGACTTCAGCCACCACACTTTCGATATCGGCGCGATGGGCGGCCTGATTGGCGTAGAAATTGTCGATATCCCCCACCCTACTCCGACAAAAACGGCTGAACCGTATGTCCGTGATGCAGCGGACCATGACCCTGGCCGAGGCCCGGCGCCGTTTCGATTGCCCGACGGACATAGGCGCGCGCGCGGGCGATCGCCGCCGTCAAGGCCATGCCGCGCCCCAGCCCCTCGGCGATGGCCGAAGCCAGACTGCAGCCGGTACCATGGGTATGATCGGTGGCGATGCGCTGTCCAGGGAAATGATGAACCTGGTCTGGCGTCACCAGAATATCGACCAGTTCGTCGCCCGGCAAATGGCCGCCTTTGACCAGCACAGCCGCCGGACCGAGGGCCAGCAGGGCCCGGCCGGCCTGCAGCATAGACAGAGGGTCATCGATGGTCAGACCGGTCAGCAAGGCGGCTTCGGGTATATTCGGTGTCAGCAGGGTGGCGCGTGGGATCAATTGGCAGCGGAGCGCGCCAAGCGCGTCGTCATCGAGCAGCTTATGGCCGCCCTTGGCGACCATCACCGGATCGACGACCAGCGGCAGATGCGGCGCCTTCTCGGCGATCATGGCGGCAACCACCTCGATCACCGCCTCGTTATTCAGCATGCCGGTCTTGACGGCATCGGCGCCGAGATCATCCAAAAGCAAAGAGATCTGTTGCGCGATGAAGCTCGGCGGCACATCGAACACACCGAACACGCCTTGTGTGTTTTGCGCCGTGAGGGCGGTGACGGCGGTCATGCCGTAACCGCCCAGGCCCATCACGGTCTTGAGATCGCCCTGCAGCCCGGCGCCGCCGCCCGAGTCCGATCCGGCGATGATCAGGATGCGGGCGAGTGACATCGCGCCGCGGCCGACTCGATGGCATGGATGATGCTGTCGACCAGCGTCCGGATGACTTGATCATCCTCGCCTTCGGCCATGACACGGATCAGCGGCTCGGTTCCGGAACGGCGGATCAACAGTCGGCCCCTGCCCTCGAGCTCGCTCTCGGCGGCGCGAATCGCTTGGCGTACCCTTGCCTCATCGAGGACGAACGCGCTCTTGTCGGCCGGCACCCGCACATTTTTCAAGGTCTGCGGCAAGGGTTCGAACAGCCGCAATACCTGACTGGCCGGACGGTCGGCGGCGATCAGCGCCGCCAGGACCTGCAAGGCCGCCACCAGACCATCGCCCGTGGTGGAATGATCGGCCAGAATCACATGGCCCGATTGCTCGCCGCCCAGATTGAATCCGTCACGGCGCATCTTCTCCAGCACATAGCGATCACCGACATTGGTACGGTGCAGATCGAGCCCTTCATTGGCCAGAAAGCGCTCAAGACCGAGATTGGACATGACGGTGGCGACGACGCCCCCGCCCTGCAATTGCCCGCTGCTGTGCCAGGCGCGGGCGATCAGCGCCATCACCTGATCGCCATCGATCAACTGCCCGCGTTCGTCGCACAGCACAAGGCGATCGGCGTCGCCATCGAGCGCAATGCCAAGATCCGCGCCATGGGCAACCACCTGACTGCGCATGGTCTCGGTGGCCAGCGAACCGCAATCGCGATTGATATTGAATCCGTCCGGGGTGACGCCAACCGGCACGACATCGGCGCCCAATTCCCACAGCACGGTCGGCGCCACCTTATAGGCGGCGCCATTGGCGCAATCGATGACGATCTTCAGCCCATTGAGACGAAGGCCTCGCGGGAAAGTGCTCTTGCTATATTCGATATAGCGGCCCAGCGCGTCATCGAGCCGCCGCGCCCGGCCCAGCCGTCCCGGCAGGGCGCGGTGCTCAGCCAGACCATTTTCCATGAAGGCCTCGATGGTGCTCTCCGCATCGTCAGACAATTTGAAACCATCAGGGCCGAACAGTTTGATGCCATTATCCTCGAAGGGGTTGTGCGACGCCGAGATCATCACGCCGAGATCGGCCCGCATCGAACGGGTCAAGAGGGCCACCGCCGGCGTCGGCAACGGACCCAGAAGTACGACATCCATCCCCATCGAGGTGAAGCCCGCCGTCAAGGCGGGTTCGAGCATATAGCCCGAAAGCCTCGTGTCCTTACCGATCACGACGATATGACGATGGTTGCCGCGGGTGAAATAATGGCCCGCCGCCATGCCGAGACGCATCGCGGTCTCAGCCGTCATCGGCTCGCTATTGGCGGTTCCGCGCACACCGTCCGTGCCAAATAACTTCCGGCTCATACTCTGGTCCTCACAGGCTGGGCCCATCCTGGCCGAGAATCTCGCGGCGGATGATCGAGATCGGCACCAGCCCAGCCGACAGAAAACGGTCATGGAAATGTTGCAGCGAGAAATTCGCGCCCTCGGCGGCTTCAACGTCGCGGCGCAATTTCTGAATCTCGAGCTTGCCGAGGGTGTAACTGTAATAGCCGGGATCCTCGGTGCCGCGCCGCGCCTCCTTATAGGCCTCCGCCTCGGGCACCGCGCAACGATCGCGCATGGCGGCGGTGGCTTCCTCAAGGGTCATGCCTTGCACATGCATCCTGATGGAATCCACCAGCCGGCAATCGCGCAATAGCGCATCGCTGAGCTCGGCCAGTCTGGCTCTGGGATCATTGGCGCTCAGGCCGGCATCCAGCATCATCTGCTCGCTGTAATGCGCCCAACCCTCGGTGGCGCTGTAGGACTGGATCGCTTTACGGATGGTCGACCATTCGGGATGGGCCTTGAGATAGAGCCCCTGCACGAAATGCCCGGGAAGCGCCTCATGCACCGACAGATTTTGCAGCATCGGCCGATTCCACAGCTGCAGAAATTTCTCCTGATCGGCCGGCGAGTCCTTACTGTCGGGCGGGGTGATATAATAGTAGCTCTCGGTTGCGCGCGTCTCGAACGGGCCCGGCCAATCCATCTCGCCAAACACCACCGCACGCTGGAAATCGGGCGTCTCGCGCACCTCGGGCAGCAGCGGGAATGGCAGGGTGACGATGTGCTTTTCCTCGATGAAGCGCCTCAATCCGGCCAATTGATCTCTTGCCGTCGGAATCAGGTCGGCCGCGCTCGGGTGATCGGCGCCAATATCCTCAAAGGCGCGCTCGGGATGGGCAGGATCGATCTGCCGGGAGACAGCGTCATAGGCGGCACGGTCGCGCGCCAACTGGGCCTCGCCGGCGGCCAGGACCTGCTCCGGCGTGGCGGTGACCAGATCCGCCTGCAGCAGCCCGACGAAGGACTCCCGACCCAAGGCGAATTGTCCATGCGCGCTCGGTTTCTGTTTCAGCAGGAAAGTCTTGAATTGGCCGAAGGCGGCTACCGCCTGTTTGGTCGATGCGGCAAGATTACGCTGCAAGCGATCGTCTTTGACGGAAGCGAAGGCGTCGGGAATGTTATGCTGCAGAAAATCGACCGCGCCGGCGAGATTTTCGAGCGCCAGGTCGATATAAATCGGCGGCATGTTGCTCAGCACCGCGGTTGCCTGTTTGAGCAGTCGCGGGACCTGACTTTCGCGCGCCACCACCCGTTTCAACCGGTCGGCCGGCGGTGCGAAAGACCTCGTCACCAGGGCGTTGATGGAAGACAGGGCCAGGCCGACATACTGGTCGGGATTGCGGCGCCACATCTGAATCGTGGTTTCCTCAAGCAGCTGGCCCTGCAGCCAGGCGAGAAAAATCGTCCGATCATCCTGTTCGAGCGGGCTCATGGTCGAGCCATCGAGCGCCTCGACGGCGTTCACCGCGGCTTGCAGCCGCTGCACGCTGTTCTGATGCGCTTTCGCATCGGCCTCGTCCAGTTGACCATCGAAATCATGGATCCCCATGCTGGTGGCGAACGAGGGCGAGGCCTTATATTCCGCAGCGAAAAAGGCGTCGCTGAGGGTCGCCAGCGAGGGTTCGGCAGCACAAGCCGGACGGCTCACCGCCAGAATTATCAATAAACCCAGCACTGCTGTTCTCATTCCTGTCTTCCCTCTTGTCATTTTTTCGTCTTTATCGCCCGCCACACTGCCACGGCCTGCGCTGTCTCGGCAATATCATGCACCCTGAGAATCTGCGCCCCCTGCTCTAAGCCGAACAGAGCGGCGGCGATCGAGCCAGACAGGCGTTGATCGGCCGGCTCGCCCCTGCTCAGGGTGGCGATGAAACTCTTGCGCGATACGCCCAGCAAAAGCGGTACCGAGAGCGCATGGTAAAGATCGAGTGTGGCAATAATCTGGCAATTATGCGCCAGACTCTTACCGAAACCGACGCCCGGATCGACACACAGGCGATCCTGCGCCATGCCGGCTTCGCTGCAGGCCTCCAGGCGCGCCCGCAGCCAATCATAGATCTCGAGCGGCGCATCGTCATAGCGGGGGTCCCTCTGCATCACCTGCGGATCACCCTGGCTATGCATCAGAATGATCGCGGCATCGCTCCGCGCGGCAACCGCCATAGCGCCGGGGTCATGGGTCAGGCCCGAGACATCATTGATGATGCGCGCGCCTTCCGCCAGCGCCGCCTCCATCACCGCGCCATTGCGGCTATCGATCGAGACCAGCAAGCCCTCGGCGACCAACCCCCGGACAACCGGGACAATTCGGGCGATTTCCTCGTCTATCGCGACCGGCGCCGCGCCGGGACGGGTCGACTCGCCGCCAACATCGATGATGTCCGCGCCTTGTTCGGCCAAATAGAGGCCGTGCCTGATCGCGGCATCCGTCGCGAGATAACGGCCACCGTCGGAAAAACTGTTGGGCGTGACATTGAGAATGCCCATCAAGCGAGGGCGATCGAGCGCCAGACCGGCGAATTGCCGCGGTGACGATCGGGACAGCTGCCTCGCGATATGGGCGGCAAGGTCGGCGGATTCGCCCAGCGCCCAGCTGTGGAACGCCTCTGCATCGCCGTCAAAACACTGAAAATGGCCGCCCGCACGCAACCACAGGCGCCAAGCTGACTCCCTTCGGGTCAGGAGAACCGAATGTTCATAGGGGGGAAAAACCAACCCCCGCGGCAAGGCGGGGGTTGGGGTCACCATGGGAGCATCGGAAATCTCCGGATCACGCTCCAGGTTGGGGCTCCGCGCCAAAGCCGGGCTGAATGCCGGTGGTCGGCACGGAACTGCGGCGCGGCGGGGTGGTCGGCTTGTTGCCGGCATCGTCCGAACCGACGTCACGGGTGATCGGCTCACCGCGCAGCAGCTGGCCGATTTCATCCCCCGACAGGGTTTCGAATTCGAGCAAACCCTTGGCCAGGGTGTGCAGCTGATCGAGATGCTCGGTCAGGGTATGACGGGCCCGCACATAGGCGGTGTCCACGATCAGGCGAACCTCCTCATCGATGGTCTTGCTGGTCTGCTCCGAGACATTCTTGTGGGTCGTCACGGAGTGACCAAGGAACACCTCCTGATCATTCTCGCCATAGCTGAGCGGTCCGAGCTTGTCGCTCATCCCCCATTCGGTGACCATGCGTCGCGACATGTCGGTTGCCATCTTGATGTCCGAGGACGCGCCGGTGGTGACCTTTTCCTTGCCGAAAATCAGCTCTTCGGCGATCCGGCCGCCCATCGCCACCGCCAGATCGGCGTTCAGCTTGGCCTTGGAGATCGAAATGCGATCGCCTTCCGGCAGGCGCATGACCATACCGAGCGCCCGGCCGCGCGGAATGATGGTCGCCTTGTGGATCGGATCGGACTCCACTTCATGGATGGCAACCACCGCATGACCGGCCTCGTGATAGGCGGTCAGCTTCTTTTCCTCATCGGTCATCACCATGGAGCGCCGCTCAGCACCCATCATGACCTTGTCCTTGGCCGCTTCGAACTCAGCCATGGTCACCACGCGCTTGCCGCCGCGCGCCGCCAGCAGAGCCGCCTCGTTGACCAGGTTGGCCAGATCAGCGCCCGAGAAGCCAGGCGTGCCACGGGCGATGACCCGCGCATCGACGTCAGGCGACAAGGGAACTTTACGCATATGGACGCGTAAGATCTTCTCGCGCCCGGCGACGTCCGGATTGGGGACCACGACCTGACGATCGAACCGGCCCGGACGCAGCAGCGCAGGATCGAGCACGTCGGGACGGTTGGTGGCGGCGATCAGGATGACCCCTTCGTTGGACTCGAAACCATCCATCTCGACCAGCAGCTGGTTGAGGGTCTGCTCGCGCTCGTCATTGCCGCCGCCCAGGCCGGCGCCGCGATGACGGCCGACCGCGTCGATTTCGTCGATGAAGATGATGCAAGGCGCATTCTTCTTGCCCTGCTCGAACATGTCACGCACGCGGGATGCGCCGACACCGACAAACATTTCGACGAAATCCGAGCCCGAGATGGTGAAGAAAGGCACATTGGCTTCACCGGCGATAGCGCGGGCCAACAGCGTCTTACCGGTGCCAGGCGGGCCGACCAGCAGACAGCCCTTGGGGATCTTGCCGCCCAGGCGCTGAAATTTCTGCGGATCCTTGAGGAATTCGACGATCTCTTCCAGTTCCTGCTTAGCCTCGTCGATACCGGCGACATCCTCAAAAGTCACTCGGCCGGTCTTCTCGGTCAGCAGGCGGGCTCGGCTCTTGCCGAAGCCCATCGCCTTGCCGCCGGTCGACTGCATCTGCCGCATGAAGAAGATCCAGACGCCGACCACCAGGAGCATCGGCAGCCAGGACAGAACATAGCTCCAGAAGGTCTGGGACTCGTCGCTCTTCGGCAAGGCCGAGATCTTCACATTGGCCTGGCGCAGCTTCTGCACGATGCCATTGTCTTGCGGCGAGAAAGTGGAAAAACTACGGCCGTCGGTGAAATGTCCGTTGATGGTGTCGCCCTGGATCGTGACATCGGCAACCCGCCCGCTTTCCACTTCCGAGAGGAAATCGGAATAGGCATATGAGGCATTGCCATGGCTGGTCGAGCTGTTCTGGAAAAGATTGAACAGTGCAGCCAGCAGCACAGCGATGATGACCCACAGGACCAAATTCTTGCTGAAATTCATATGTGCCATCCCCAGTGTCCTGCCCCATCATCCACCAAGCGGAAACTGGAACAAGCAGGCCACTAAACATTTTAAGACTTCTGTTACGCTTAAGAATGTCCCAAAGACATCCTTACGACTAACAGCCAGCCCATCGCCGCCAGACTTCTCTACATAGTGCTTTTGACCGGCGTAACAAGACGGAAAGCCGCGCCAGCCAGCGGAAAACTTGGCGTAAACCCCCATCTCTCGAGGACAACGCCACACCCGGCAATCCCATATCCTACGGGCGGCACCGCCAAAATGCCACGTTTATCCATGATAACCGGCAAACTGGCCAGGCAGTGCGGCGGAATTTCCGACCGATTGGCCAGCGATCGGCAGAGTTTCGCCCCCGCCGCCCCCGCCGCCCCGAGCCAGAAATCGCCCTCCGACCGGCTCAGCACGCTGAAGCGACGGTCCCAGACCGTCCAGTCGCCGGCGCGCAGGCGAACCGGCGGCGCCAGAGCGCGGTTTTCGCGCGATAGCAGGATCCGCCCATCCTGTGGCGTCACGAGACAGCCGGCGAGAGAGCGTCTTTTGGTCAGTCCCTGCCCCGCAATCATTTCCCACAGCGTTTCCAGTCCGGCCAGACGCGGCGGAAAGAGCTGGCCGCCGACGGTACGGGTAAGGTGAGCCAGCAGTCGCAAGCCAAGCTCGGCCGGCGCGGTCCGTAAAATGGCCGGGTCGAGCCAGGCGAAGCCGGCGGGATGGATCCGTACCGCCGCCACCGCGAGGTCAGTGGCGGCCAATTCCAGAGCGTGGCGCGCGCGTCCCATCTGGGTGGCGGTGACCGCCAGACGTTGGGTCGGGATGCTCTGCGCGGCGACGATCTTCCGCCAACGTACGCGGTCGAAGCGCAGCGCGTCATTGGAGGGATCTTCAAGCCAGTCCTGTCTCCGCGTCGACAGATAATCGCGTAAGGCGTCGCGCGGCATGGGCAGGAAGGGCCGCAAAATCTGCAAATGCGGCAGGAGCGCCGCCGGTTCCATCGCCGCCAGGCCGTCGACGCCGCTGCCGCGGGCCAGCCGCAGCAGCAGGGTCTCGGCCTGATCGTCGCGGTGATGAGCAACCAGCAAATGCATCACATGATGGGCGCGGCACCAATCGCCCAGCAAACGATACCGCGCCCGCCGCGCCGCTGCCTGCAGACCGTCGGCGTGGGGTTCCTGATCGAGCCAAGGCAGAATGCGATGCGGGATGGCGCGCGCCGCCAGCCATTTACCGACCGTCAAAGCCTCCCGCGCCGAGGCGTCGCGCAGACGATGATCAACGGTGAGCGCGATGGCCTGACCGCCCCGGCCTTTCGCCCATTCCGCCGCAAGCAGGATGAGGGCCATGGAATCGGCGCCGCCCGATACCCCCACCGCCAGCACCGGCTCGGACTCGAACGGCCCGAGGGGCGTCATCAGATCGGCGAACAGCGCCGTCGTGAGAGAACGCCCGTCGCTCAACAGCCCTGCTTCTGACGCTCCGCCGTGGCCTGCCGTTTCAGGCTGTCCGAGGCGTCCGGATATTCGCTCTGGAAGCGATGCAGGGCAGCGCAGGCCTCTTTCTTCTTGTTGAGATTGCCCATCGACAGCCCGACCTTGAGCAGGCTTTCGCTCGCCTTGGCCGATTTAGGATATTTCTGGTAGGCGTCGAGAAAAATCACCGCCGCCTGATCATAGTGGCCCTGCGCAAAGGAGATCTGTCCCAGCCAATAGGCGGCATTGCCGGCCAGCGGGTCGCTGCCATGCTGCGCCAGGAACGTCTGGAAACCCTTGGTGGCCCCGTCATAATCCGCATTGCGCAGCAGCAGGAAGGCGCTGTCGAATTGTTCGGCCGCGGTCTTGGTAGCCGGCGCGACTGGTGGCGATGTCACTGCGGATGGCCGATCGCCCGGTTTGCCGAGGAAGCCGGGGCCTTCGCCCGGCACGAACTCGAGCGAGCCCGGCTTGGCGGCATCGCCGGCTGGGGGAGCGATTGGGGGAGCAACCGGGGGCAGGCTACCGGCGCCGCTCTGCTTGTCCTCCAATTGCTTGAGGCGGAACTCCAGATCGGACTGGCTGCGCTCGAGCTTCGCGCTCAATTGGCTGAGGGCGAACTGGTTCTTCTCGATCTGGCCGGTCAGGTCGCGCATCTGGTCTTCGAGCTTGTTCAGCCGGTCATCCAGCATGCCGTAGGCGCCATTGGCGACCGGGCCATTATCGCCGCCGCCCGACGATGCGGCCGGGCGCCCGCCCTGCCCGCGATAGACCTGGCTTTGCAGAGTGTTGAGATCGCGTTCCAGCCGGTCGAGCCGGTCGATCAGACCGCGCGTGTCGCTTTGCGCCAGAACCGGCCCAGTCAGCGGCATGGACAAAAGCGACAAAAATATCACAAGAGCGGGAATTCGCATGAAGCACCCTGTAGCGGGAATCATTGGGGCGTCTGTCAGACCGACAGACGCCCCAATTTAACGCAATAAGGCTTCAGAAGAAGTCTTTATTACTGAATGACGCCGACATCGCGACGGTTCTGCGCCCAGGCCGCTTCGTTCGAGCCGAGCACCGCGGGGCGCTCCTTGCCGTAGGAAACGGTCTTCAGACGGGTCGCCTGGATGCCATTGGCGACCAGGAACTCTTTGGCCGCATTGGCGCGACGCTCACCGAGGGCGAGGTTGTACTCACGCGTGCCGCGCTCGTCGCAATTGCCTTCGATCGTCAGCTGATCATTCGGGTACTGCTTCAAGAAAGCGACCCACTTGGACAGCTGATCCTTGCCTTCCGGCTTCAAGGTTGACTTGTCGGTATCGAAGAAAACCCGATCGCCGACATTCTTGACGAAGTCAGCCTGGCTGCCCTTGACGAGGCTGTCAGTCTGTGTCTGCATCTTGGGCGGGGGCGGAGGAGTGGCGGTCGAGACCTCATTAGCCTTCTTCGGCTCATCACTGCTGCAAGCGGCCAGCAGAGCCACGGCGGCAACCACACACAGGAAACGCATCTTCATTTTACTATTCTCCCCCTCTAATGGGATGGGTCGGTTTCATCATTCGGACTTGGCTGAAAGGCATCGCCGCTGCTTGCGATCCCTTCCATGACACCTAAGTTTGGTTCCGCTGCAGCCGCCAAATTCCTTATGGCGACGGACTATACTTTCGACTCCTTAGGGAATCAAGGGGGACCAAGCAGGATCCGAGGCGTCAATCGGCGTAACTATCTGACGCTCGTTGTAGCCGGTCAGATCGATGCTGTAAAGCTTTGTTGCACCGCCATGTCCTTTTGAATCAGTGGGATTCTGCTTCCAGTACGCCAAAACACGGCCATTGGGAGCCCAAGTCGGCGCCTCGACCAGGAAGCCCTGGGACAAAAGCCGCTCGCCGGTGCCATCGGGGTGCATAACACCAATGAAGAATTGTTGACCCACCTGCTTAGTAAAAGCGATCAAATCGCCGCGTGGCGACCATACAGGTGTGGCATAACGGCCTTCACCGAAGCTGATCCGATGCTGATCACTTCCATCGGCATTCATAACATAAAGCTGCTGAAAGCCGCTGCGATCTGAATTGAAGGTAATCTTGCTGCCATCGGGCGAATAGCAGGGCGAGGTATCAATATTCGGATTATTCGTCAGGCGGGTGGTGTGGCGGGTCCGCAAATCCATCTCATAAATGTTGGTCGCGCCGTTTTCCGCCAGGCTCATGATCACTCTGTTACCGTCCGGTGAAAAACGCGGCGCGAAGGTCATGCCGGCGAAATCGCCCAGCAATTCCCGCCGGCCGCTGTCGAGATGCAGCACATAGACGCGCGGCTGATCATGATAATAGGACATGTAGGTGACTTCGCGCTGATTGGGCGAAAAGCGCGGGGTCAGCACCATCTCCGAGCCATCGGTGAGGAAACGATGGTTCTCGCCATCCTGGTCCATGATCGCCAGACGCTTGATCCGCTTCTGCTGCGGGCCGGCCTCGGCGACATAGACGATCTGGGTATCGAAATAGCCGTCCTCGCCGGTGATCCGCTTATAGACGCTATCCGCGATCATATGGGCGATGCGGCGCCAGCCTTGCGGGCTGGCATTGAAGGCCTGGCCGATCAGTTGCTGTTCGGCGAAGACATCCCACAGACGGAATTCAACCCGCAAATGGCCATCTTGCGCCCTCTCGACCTTGCCCTGCACCAGGGCCTGCGCGTTCAGCGCCTTCCAGTCGGCGAAGCGCGGCCCCTGCATCAGGGAGTCAGGGGTCTGGATGAAGGCCTTGCGGTCGACCGGCTTGAACAGGCCGGAGCGCTCCAGGTCGGCGGCGACGACGTTGGAAATATCGCTGCCGAGCTGGATCTCTTCGGGTGAGGCCCCGGCCAGCGGCGAAATCGCGATCGGCATGGGTTGGGCGTTGCCCTTGGTGATGTCGATGACGACGTCGGCCTGGGCGGCGCTGGTCAGGCCGATCACCAAAACGAGGGTCAGGCGGGCAAAAATACGAAGAGTCATCGGGCCATGCTCCTTGGGTCGAAATTGATCGTCATATCCGGACTATTGCGAAACAGATCCGGTCGCGTCGGTGGAACTTTCAGAGGCGATGCCGCCAGGACGGCGCGCTTCGCGGCATCGGCGGCGGCACGATAGAAGCTGTCGCTGTTATACCGGGCGCGATCAACATCCAGATCTGCGCTGACGACGCTGCCATCGGGCAAAACCCTGATTTTCACCGCCACCTGCAGCGTGTCGGCGCCCTTGGCGCCCAGATCGACATTCCAGCGCGGCCAGATTTGCGCCGCCACGAAATTCTTCTCCGTGGTGGTCGGCTGGGCGGTCAGATCGCTCAGCGGCGAATTGACTGTCTTGTTGGCCGCGACCGGCGGCGCCGGGGTCGGCGAGGATGGCGCCGGTTTGGCCGGCTGGCGCAATTTGTCGACCGATTTCAGCAATGAGGCGAAATCATCGGGCGGCGGCGGCTTCTTCGGCGGCGGCTTGAGATCTTTCAGCGGCTCCGGTGGCGGCTTGGGCTGCTCTTTCGGTGGCTCAGGCTTGGGTTTCGGTGCCGGAATCGGCTCCGGCACCGGTTCGGGCGGGATCGGCTTGGGCGGCGGCACCGGTTTGGGCGGTTCCGGAGGCGGCGGTTTCACCGGCTCGGGCGGGATCGGCTTTGGTTCCGGCTCGGGCGGGGTTTCCTGTTTTGGCGGCTCGGGCGGCAATTCCTGCGGCTTAGGCGCCTCGACCTGGCGGGGCGGCGGCGCCGTCTTGTCGGCGATGGTGTCGACCTCGACGACAAAAGGCTCAGGAATTTCGGGCGGCGGGCTCATTAATTCCGGCAGGCCGAACAGCACCAGCAGCGCCAGCATTCCGTGCAACAGGAAGGAGCAGATCAGCCCGGCGCCGAGATTGTCAGCCGACT
>Ga0116226_10000814_pt1 | contig 26951 bp, 23 predicted proteins | sample S1TSphfallax_FD_89692 | JGI IMG/M metagenome (GOLD analysis project Ga0116226, IMG submission 89692) | Host-associated microbial communities from peat moss isolated from Minnesota, USA - S1T2_Fa - Sphagnum fallax MG | ecosystem: Host-associated > Plants > Peat moss > Unclassified | place: USA... | reverse complement strand
TCGCTGAACCCCTGAAAGAGATCGCCTGACATGGATTCGCTGACCCAGACCAGCACGCTGCAGCTCAGCCGTTTGGCCAACCCGGTGATCCACGGCATGTGGGCCGGCACGGAACTTACGAAGCTGGAATTGCTGACCATCGCCTCGTTTCTGCGCCACGGGCATGAATTTCATCTCTGGGCCTATGACAACATCGAAACGCCGCTGCCCGAGGGCACGGTTCTGCGCGATGCGACCCGGGTGCTGCCGCGCGACATGCTGTTCCGCAAGCGCAAAATAGACCCGGAAACCGGCATCGGCGAAGGCAGTTTGAGCGGCGTCTCCTCCGATCTTTTCCGTTACCGCGTGCTGCACGACCATGGCGGGGTATGGGTGGATATGGATGTCACCTGCCTGCGCCCCTTCGATTTCGAAGCGCCTTATCTCTTCCGCAGCCATCGCGTGGGCTGCGTGGGGAGCATCATGAAGGCGCCGCGCGGCTGCCAGCTGATGGCCAAAGCCTATGAGGCGACCGCCGCGATTGCGAATGAAGACACGCTTTGGCTGGACCCGCTGCGGATATTAAGCCAGCTCGTGCAGAGCGAGGGTCTGGAGGGTTATGTGCGGGACGATATCGCCAACCCGGATATGTGGAGCGAGTTTATCCGCCCGCTCACCGAGCGCTATATCGCTCCGCCGGAACATTGGAGCGCCATCCATTGGATGAACGAGTTCTTCCGCACGCTGAACCGCAGCGATGGAAAGTATAAAGGCCGGCAGATCGTCGACTATACGCCGGATAAGGAGAACCCCCGCCCCGGCAGCCTGCTACATGAGCTGTATCGCGCCTATGGCTTGCTGGACCCGTGGGACGAATATGAGAGTTCGGCCCCGGTTTACGCTGCTGCCGCCATCGCGCTCCCGCCACCGGATGCGGCGGTGGATATTCTGGTTGCCAGCCTCACCCGCGGCGGAGCGGAGCGCATTGTGGTGGAGACCGCCCAGGCGCTCGCCGCGGCGGGCATCGCCACCACCGTTTACGTGCTGAGCGAGGTGCAGCTGGATTACACCTTGGCCGCTGCGCCCAACCTCACCCTCAAGCGCCTGAACGGCAGCCGCCAGGCGAGGCTGCGCAGCGTGGCGCTGGACCTCGGCCAGAGCGGCCGCAACCGGCTGCAGACCCATCTCATCCCCGCCGAGGACCTCGCCTTCCTCTGGACCTTCGGCATCGAGACCATTCCCGTCATCCATAATGCCCGCCCAGGCTGGCGGGATACGCCGAGCGCCTACAACCATCCCAATGTGCCCGCCGTGGTCGCGGTGGCGGATAGGGTGGCCGAGCAATTGGCGGAATCCGGTCTGCAAAAGCCGGTGGTAACGCTGCGCCATGAAATCCAGCGCCGCCCGGAAGTGGGCAAGCTTGCCGCACAACGCCAGGCCATGCGGCGGCGGCACGATATTCCAGACGATGTCCTGCTGATCGGCATGGTCGGGCAATTCAAGCTGCAAAAATCTTATCCGCGCGCCATCCGGGTACTGGCCGAATTGCGGAAGGTTCTGCCCGCGAAACTGCTAATCATCGGCAGCTGGGACCATGAATACGGCTCCGGCCGCGCTTCCTATGAGGCGACGATGCGCCTCGCCGTGGAGCTGGGCGTGGTCGCGGATGTCATGACGCCCGGCAATCTGCACCCCGTGGAGCCCTATTACCCGGCCTTCGATATTTTCCTCAGCACCAGCGTTTATGAGGGGCTGAGCATTTCACTGCTGGAAGCCCTCGCCCATGGCTGCAAGGCCGTGATTGCCGATGCGGGCGGCAACCGGGAAGTCCTGCCGCCCGATGCGGTGCTGGTCGAGGATGGCAACGACATCATAGCCTATGTGGAAGCCTGCCTGAATTTCGCGAAGCTCTCACACCGGGAGGTGCCGGTGGCGCCGCTCGAGCCGGACCTCGTGCCGCGCCTCTGGAGCCTGCTGGCGCCGCAATTGCCGGCTTCGCCCACGCAATCCGTGCTTTTCCTCAGCAAAAACCTCAATATCGGCGGACCGCAACGCGCACTCGTGAACTTGCTGCAAAATTCCGAAGGGGATTGCAAATGGATTGCGGGCGTGACCGGCGCCACGCATCCCGCCCATGTCACGGCGCTGGCCGAGGCGCAGATCCCGGTGCTGTCTGCCGCGGGCAATACGCTGGCCGGGCAGGCGCAGAGCGTGATGCACTGGCTGCGCAGCTACCGGCTGGGCACGCTCTGCTTCTGGAATGTGAACGCGGAGCTGAAACTCCTGCTCGCCAAGCTGCTGCGGGACGAACCCGTAAGACTGATTGATGTCAGCCCGGGCCCGATGCTGTTCGACGAGCTGGAGGGCGCGCAATCCTTCCAGCGGCGTATCGCCTTTACCCAGGCGCAATATTTTGCGCGGCTGGACCATTTCGTGGGCCTGTATGAAGGCGGGTTGCCGCCTGCGGAAATTTTCCCGCCCGAGAAAACCAGCATTATTCCACGCGCCGTAGCGCCCGCGCCCTCCTTCGTGCCGCTGCCGCCGCCCGAATTTTTGCTGCCGCCGCCCTTTGACGCAACGCTCGCCATCGGCACGTGCTGCCGGATTGTGCCCGATAAACGGCTCGAATTTCTCCTGCAAATGATGGACGTTCTGGCCCCGGTTCTGCCCGGCGTCAGCCTCTCTATCGTCGGCGGGCCGGATGCCAGCAGTGCTGAGTATTTCGAGGACGTTCTGAACAAGGCCGCGAGCCGCCCCTCGGTGCGCTGGCTCGGTCCGCATTATACGGTACAACCTTTCCTGCAACAGTTTCAGCTTTTCGTGATGGTATCGGACCGGCAAGGCTGCCCGAATGCCTCGCTGGAAGCCATGGCCATGGGCCTGCCGGTCATCGCCAACCGTTCCGGCGGCACGGCGGAACAGGTCATCGACGGCGTTACGGGATATTTGGTTGAAACGCCGGAAGAAATGGCACAACGTGTCCGGCAATTATTGAATAATCCGGCTGAACGCCGGCGCATGGGCCAGGCCGCACGCGACCATGCGCTGACGAATTTTTCAATCGATGGGATGAGCGCGGAATATCGCTGGCTCCTCCAACAGGATTCTGGGCAGACGACATAATGGACGACATCACGATGGAGCGCGAAAAATGCTGGTTTTAACGATTGGCCTGCCGCCGCAGCGCAACCGCTGCGGCACGCTCACTTTGGCGCGGGAGGAGGGCGAGGTGCTGATCGACGCGGTGCCGGTGGCAGGGCTGGCCAGCAGCGCGCTGGCAACACGGCACGGCAATGCGGCGCGCTCGCCGGAACTGCCCTATGGCAACGCGCCCAACGGCACCTTCAAGCTTGCCGGCATTTACGCCTCGGGTGACCGCACCCGCCTGCCGGCGCGGCATTTCGGGCCGCATGGCATCATCGCGCTGCAGGCCGTCTCGGGCCAAGCACTCATCGCCAAAAGCGCCGGGCGCGGCCCGCTATTGATCCATGGCGGCCCGCCCGGCCCGCATGAGAGCCTGCGCAGTACGGCGGGCGCGCTGCGTCTCGCCAATGCGGACATGCTGGCGTTGCGCGCCTTGCTGAAAGAGGATTCCGAGCTGAGCTGCCTCTGCTTCACCGATGATGAAAACGCCTCCGCCCTGGCCTATGACGATCCGCATTGCAGCCTATCCGAGCGGCTCGATCCGAATCTGCTGCTGCCCGCCCCGCCGGTTACGCAGATGGCTGCCCCGACAATCTCCCGGCGTGGGGCAATACGCAATGCGGGCGCCGCCTTCATTGTGCCGCTGACCTTCATGGCGGCCATTCCGGAGGTAGGACTCGCACAGTCCTACTAACGACCCGTCTTCACGTCAGACAAATCTGTGAGGACACATATTGCCCGAACGCATCCCGCCGGAAGCTCTCTAGCGGGATAACGCGGCGCTGGCTTGGCCGGTTATAGATTTCCACCTTCACCAGCCTTGCTTCCATCACCTGATCGCTGCCGGAGCGAAACCATGGGCGAAGCGAAATGCGCCCGATATACATCACCGGCACGTAGAGCCGCACCCGCCAATCCGTTGCATCCGCCTGGAAATTCCCGTTATCCGAAAACCAGAGCCGGTTCGGCATGTTGTATTCCGCCTGCGCGGTAAGCCAGTAGGAGGCGGTGCCGCCCACCGAATCCGCCCGCACGGTCACATCGATCGTGGTATAGCTGCTTGCCTCCGTTTCGCAGAATTGTTCGATCAAACCCGGCCAGCGCGGCAGAAAATGGAAGAGCCGGATGAGATGCGCCAGGCCGCCTGCGATGAGGCCGGAAATCATCGCGGTCTCGTCCTGGGATAATGCTCCCCTGGCTATTGCGAACGCATCCTCAAATGCGGCGAAATCCGCCCGTAGCGCCGCACATTCCGCACGCACACGCGCCACCAAAAGAAATAAATTGCAAGCTGAGACATCATCCTCCGGCACTAAATCGCGCAACCTGCCTAGCGCCACCATCATTCGCGCGTCGTCAAGGCCGAATTCATTGCGTAACGCGGAAGCATCAACGCTCTCCTGCGGAGCTGGCTTTTGGGATTTCATCATTTCAAGCGCTGCGGCGAGGGCGGGAATGCGCCCGGCTTCAAGCGCATATCCCAGCTCCGCAAGCTGCACCCGGAATTCCTGGCCAGACCATAGCGCGGAGGTCAGGCTGAACGCGCCACAAGCGACATCCGCCATGAACGCCCGGACACGGTTGGCGACATGCCAACGATGCGTCCTATCCGACAACGCTGCCGACTCGGCCTGCACAGCCGGCAAGGCGTCCGACCCGTTGACTTGCAGCCGCCGCGCGACGCGCAATTTCGCCTCCATCGCGCGCAGCCCCCAATGCATGGCCGCATCCGGCGGATAATGATCCTCCAAAATCATCGCGCCCACCGCATCGTTTATACACGCCGGCGCGAGACGCAGGCGTTTCGCATCCTGCTGCCCGAACCAGCCCTGACGGCGCAGCACATCCGCGACATACCTCCCCACCGCGTCATGCACCTTGGCGGATGGATGCGCATCCGCCTCGCTCACCTGCAAATCCTCGTTCGGGAAATTCCGGTCGTTCAGATGCGCGCAGCTATCGATGAATAGAAGATCACGCGCCACGCACAAGCCGCGCAATATTTCGGCAGTACGCAAGGCTGGGGGATAATTCCAGAAATTATAAAAACACACCGCAACCGGGAGCGAGAACGCCTTTGAATACGCCGCGATATCATTGAAACACGCCGCCACCGCCTGCCCGAAAGGATGCGTTGCCTCCCACAGCACATCCCGGGGTTCGGCATAGGCAAGCTTGTAGCTGCGCCCGAACAAATCCGCATCGTTGCTGCACAGCACGAGCACAACGCCATCATAGACCTGCGGGAGCGCCTTGAAGCTCAGCCAGTTATTCCAGAGATTATAGCCGCAGACGCCAAGATTCACCGCCTCCACGGCATCGCCCGGCATCAGCTCGTTCATCCTGCGCTCCACCTGCGCCGGCAAGGTCGCATCCGGCGGAACGCCCTGGCCATAGGTGAAAGAATCCCCGATGAAGGCATAGCGCCGCACTCCCGCGATCCGCGTGGCGGGGCAGACATCGCTTCTTCCCTCGCGCACGCGCATGGCGTTAATGCGGGTAGAAAAATTCAGGGGGTGCGGCATCGCGCGGCGCTTCAGGCGCCAGATCCGGCGCCCGCTCAACCGCAACACGCATCGCCGCCTTCAGCCAGTCCGGCGCCGCGGATTCCTCAACCCGCGCGGCTGCATGTTTCAACCGCGCCGCCCAGTCCATTTCATCGTATCCCCTTCGCATCCCTAAACCTTTGACACGAGAAAAGGCCCCATCGCCAGAAAATCAATATCGGTGCCAAGAAAGCATTTTATCGCATCGTCCGGCGTACAAACAATCGGTTCGCCACGAATATTGAACGACGTATTGATGAGAATCGGCGTGCCCGAGATATCTCCAAATGCCTTAATCAGTTTATGAAATAAGGGGTTTTGCGCGCGCGAGACCGTTTGCACCCGTGCGGTGCCATCCACATGCGTGACCGAGGGAATTTCCGCAGCCATCTCTTCCCGCACCTGGGGCGTGAACAACATGAACGTGCTTTCACCATCAAGCCTAAAATAATCCGCCGCCGCCTCTTCGACCACCGCCGGCGCAAACGGCCTGAACTCCTCCCTGAACTTCACGCGCAAATTCAAAATATCCTTCATATCGGCAGCACATGGATTGGCCAGAATACTGCGCGCCCCCAGCGCACGCGGGCCGAATTCCATCCGGCCCTGAAACCATCCGACGATTAGCCGGTTGTGAACCATAGCCGCGACGCGCGCACAAAGCGTATCTTCATCCAATTTTTCATAGTCCAGGCCGAATTTATGCAACGCCGTCAGCATCTCGGCTTCGGTGAATTCCGGCCCCAGAAATGTGTGATGCGCCGCCGGCGTTCGTGGCGCGTGCAATACCTCATGGCTCGCCCATAATGCAGCCCCCATCGCCGCCCCCGCATCTCCGGGTGCCGGCTGAATAAAGAGATTTTTGAAACCGGCACGCTGTAGAATACGCGAATTTGCCACGCAATTCTGTGCCACGCCCCCGGCCAGACATAAATTCTCGCTGGTTTCCTGCGCGCGGCAGAACCGCGCCATCGCCACCAGAATATCTTCGGTCACTTCCTGCAACGTTGCCGCAATGTCGCGATGGCGTTCCTCGATCGGCTCATGCGCCCGCCGCGCCGGCCCCAGCAATTCTTCCAGCGCCGCAGTAAACATTTTTCCGCCGCCAAGCATGAACGCGAAATAGGGCAAGCACAGCGCGAAGCTGCCATCCGCATGCGTCGTGATCAGCTTTTCGAACGCCGTCCGGAATCGCGGCCGACCGTAGGAGGCAAGCCCCATCACCTTATATTCGTCGTCATTTACCTTGAAGCCGAGATATGCGGTAAGGCTGCTATAGAACAGGCCCAGCGAATGCGGGTAATGCATCTCCCGCCGCTTTATGATCTGTGCGCCATCCCCATAAAACTGCGCGCTTGTCGCCCATTCGCCGACCCCATCCACGGTTAGAATCGCCGCCTGCTCAAAGGGCGAGACATAAAAAGCGGATGCGGCATGCGAGAGATGATGCTCACAGAAATAAACCGGCCCTGTAAAATCCAATGTCTCGCGAATGACCTGTTCGGCCAGAATCCCCTCATCAACCAGTCCGGAAAACTGTGCCGTAAAATACGCCGCGGAATCGGGCAGGCCGGCTTTGGCAAACTGAAGAACCCGAGCCAGCTTCCGCGCCGGTTTTTCGTAAAATGCAATCGCATCCAACCCGGAGCTGCTGGCTCCGGCCGCCTGAAGACAATACGCCGCAGCTTGCGCGGGAAATCTTGCATCATGTTTCACCCGGGTAAACCGCTCCTCCTCCGCCGCCGCAACGGGCCGGCCGTCGCGTACCAGACAGGCCGCGGCATCATGATAATTATACGAAATACCTAATATATTCACGAAGTCTCGGATGCCTTGGACATGGCGCTCAATGAGCTAATACAGATCATTCGGATCGACCTTTTTTTTGTCGCTGATGATCCATTGCGAATGCGGTGTGTCGCGTTCGACCGGCGGTGGCACGCCTCCCAGAATCTTTAACGCCGCCGCCAGCCTTTTTTTGGTGGACTCCGCCTCGTCCGCAGCCATCAAACCCTCCCTGAAGCACGGATGTCTGAACGGTTTGAAGCCATTCCCCGTCAGGCCGGCGCCGAGGCGCGGCTCTGGGCACAAGCATATCCCAGGATCGATGCGTTTCCCAAAGTAAAATATGCCGCAGCAGCAAAGTTTTCGGCCGCGGCGCGAAGAGGCGCTTAAACCACGGCCTCCAGCGCTGCCTCCGCGGCCAGCCAGTCCTGCTCCGCGCGATCCGTCTCACGTTTAATCGCGGCGATGCGCTGGTTGATATAGGTGAGATCCTTGGCCTTGCCCGCCGTGTAGATGCCTGGGTCCGCCAATTTCTTCTCCAGCAAGGCGCGCTCGGCATTCAGCTTGGCGAGGCGCAGCTCGGCATCCTTTACCGCCTGGCGAAGCGGCGCCGTGCGGCTGCGCGCCTCGGCCTTTTCCTGCTTGGCGTTTTTGCGGGAATTCTCGCGGGAATGGTCACGCGATCCGCCACCGCTGCTGGTGCTGCCCTCGGTCACGCTCGCCGCATAGGAGGCAAGGTCGCCCTCCAGCGCCGTCACCTTGCCATTTGCCACCAGCAGCAGCCGGTCGGCCACGAGGTCGACGAGATAAGGATCATGGGAGATCAGCAGCACCGCACCTTCAAAATCTGCCAGCGCCCGCACCAGCGCGTCGCGGGCATCAATGTCTAGATGGTTCGTCGGCTCGTCGAGAATGAGCAGATGCGGCGCATCCCGCGTGGCGAGCGCCAGCAGCAAACGCGCTTTCTCGCCACCGGACATGGCCCCCACCTTCGTATTCACCCGGTCCGCATCCAGCCCGAAGCGCGCCGCCTGGGCGCGAACCTGCGGCGGCGTGGCTTTGGGCAAAGCGCGGGAGAGATGCTCATAAGGCGTCTCTGTCATCACCAGGTCTTCCTCCTGGTGCTGCGCAAAATAACCGACCCGCAAATTGCCCGTCCGGAACTGCCGCCCGGCAAGCGGGGCAAGCCTTCCCGCCAGAAATTTCGCCAAGGTAGACTTGCCGTTGCCGTTGGTGCCAAGCAGCGCAATGCGGTCTTCCATGTCCACGCGCAGCGAGACGCCGGAGAGCACGGCCTTGCCGTCATAGCCGATATCCACATTGTCCAGGCTCAGCATGGGCGGGGCAAGCTTATTGGGCTCGGGGAAAGAGAAGCGTGTGACCTTGTCCTCCACCACGGATTCAATCTGCGGCATCCGTTCGATCGCCTTGATCCGGCTCTGGGCCTGTTTGGCCTTGGTGGCGGAAGCGCGGAAACGGTCCACGAATTTCTGCATATGCGCGCGCTGCTCGGCGGCGCGCTCGGCGGCGCGGCCGAGCTGCAGGGCTTTTTCGGTTTTAATGCGGATATATTCGGCAAAACCGCCCGGGGTGAGGGTGAGCTTGCCGCCATCCAGATGCGCAATCGCTTCCACCGCGCGGTCCAGCAGCTGGCGGTCATGGCTCACCAGCAGCACTGCACCGGGGAATTTGGCGAGATATTGCTCAAGCCAGAGTGTTGCTTCGAGGTCCAGATGGTTCGTCGGCTCATCCAGCAATAGCAGGTCAGGTGCGGCGAACAGCACGGCGGCAAGGGCGACGCGCATCCGCCAGCCGCCGGAAAAGCTGCTCATGGGCCGGGTTTGCCATTCGGTCGAGAAGCCAAGGCCGGAGAGGATGGAGGCGGCGCGCGCCGGGGCGGCATCCGCCTCGATGGTCACGAGCCGGTCATGGATTTCGGCGATGCGCTCGGGCGCGGTTTTCGGGTCTTCAGCCTCGGCCAACAGCGCGGCGCGCTCCAGATCGGCCTTCAGCACAACCTCAAGCGGGGTAATATCCCCGCTCGGCGCTTCCTGTGCCACGTAACCCAGCCTCACGCGCTGCCCAAAACGGATGCTTCCCCCATCGGCCGAGATTTCCCCGGCGATCAGCTTCAGCAGCGTGGATTTGCCTGCGCCGTTGCGGCCGATCAGCCCGATGCGCCGCCCCGGATCCACCATGAGGCTCGCCCGCTCCAGCAGATTCCGGCCCGCAATGCTGTAGGAAACATTCTCTAGACTTAAAACGCTCATAAGGGTTGCTGTACCTCGCTTGCCTTGGGTTGCACACCCCGCTATTGCCCCGGCCAGTCCCCACATTAGGCAGAGCAGAACCATGGCAACCGAACGCACCCTCTCGATCATCAAGCCCGACGCGACCCGCCGCAACCTGACCGGCAAGATCAACCAGAAATTCGAGGATGCCGGGCTGCGCATCATCGCCAGCCGCCGCGTGCAGTTGACCCAGGCGCAGGCAGAGGCTTTCTATGCCGTGCATTCGCACCGCCCGTTCTTCAAGGATCTGGTGAGCTTCATGATCTCCGGCCCGGTCGTGGCGCAGGTGCTCGAAGGCGAGAACGCCGTACTGAAGAACCGCGACATCATGGGTGCCACCAATCCGGCGAATGCCGAGCCCGGCACGATCCGCAAGGAATTCGCGGAATCCATCGAAGCCAACTCCGTGCATGGCTCGGACGCGCCGGAAGCGGCCGTGACCGAAATCGCGTTCTTCTTCGCCGGTATTGATATCGTCGCTTAATTCACCCCATGCGCGGCTGGAGCTTCCTGGGCTCCGGCCGTCTGGTTATTTACGAGGACCGCTAGGTTGAGCCGCGAGGCCTGATTTTTCCGCCGCCGCAAGCCTTTTATCCTTCGTCCATAGAAGCGCGCCTTGCGTCAGCCGCACGGAGGTCAGCAGATGCGCGTCGATATAGCCCAGCCCGCGCCCGAACAGCGTTTGTCGATCGACAAACAGCCGCACCTCGTGATCCATCGCGACATCGATCTCCGGCAGCGCCGATAATTCCGTCAGAATAGGCATCCGGGGCGAGAGTCCGCCCATCGCCAACATCCCCGATGATGAAGGGATGAACCAGGATGCGGCATTGTTCCAGATAGATAACCAGCGCCGGATCGGCGCGGCGCAAATGGTCAATCCAGACCGACGTATCACCTCCGCATCAAATATAGCATCAAATGATGCGATATTTCTTGCCTATTTCGTCCGTTTGGCCTTCCCCACCTGCCGCGCCCGGCCAATCGCCAATGTTTCCGCCGGAACGTCCTCGGTAATCGTCGAGCCCGCCGCAATCAGCGCGCCATCCCCGATGCTCACCGGGGCCACCAAGGCGGTATTGGAACCGATGAAGGCCTTCGCGCCGATTTTCGTCCGGTGCTTATGCGTGCCGTCGTAATTGCAGGTGATCGTGCCCGCACCGATATTCGTCGCGGCGCCGATCTCAGCATCGCCGATATAGCTGAGATGGTTCACCTTGGCCCCCGCACCCAGCGTGGCCGCCTTGATCTCCACAAAATTGCCGACATGCGCCCCCGGGCCGATATCCGCACCAGGCCGCAGCCGCGCATAAGGGCCGATGGCGGCACCTTCCTGCACGATGCAGTCCTCCAGATGCGAAAACGCCTTGATCTCGACACCCGCCCCCACCCGCACGCGTGGGCCGAATACGACATAAGGACCGATCGAGACATCCGGGCCAAGCTCGGTATCGGCGGACAGAAACACGGTCTCCGGCGCCAGCATCGCGACACCCGCTTCCATCGCCGCCGCGCGCAGGCGCTGCTGCATCGCGGCCTCGGCCAGCGCCAACTCGGCGCGGGAGTTCACGCCCATGCATTCGGAATAGGGCGCCTCCAGCACCGCGACCTTCGCCCCCTCGGCGCGGGCAATGGCGACAATATCGGTCAGGTAGAACTCGCCCTTGGCGTTCTCGGCCCGCACGGCGGCGAGCCAACGGCGCATTTCCGTCTCCCCTGCGATCAACCCGCCGGCATTGCACAGCGCGATGCGCCGCTCCGCCTCGCTTGCATCGGCATATTCGACGATTTTGGCGACATAGCCGGCCTCCATCACCAGCCTGCCGTATTTGCCCGGCTCCGGCGGCGTCATGCCGAGGAGCACAAGCCCGGCATCCCCTGCCCCGGCGCGGGCCAGCAAAGCGCGCATCGTATCGGCCGAAACCAGCGGGTTATCGGCGTAAAACACCGCCACCGCGCCATCGCCAAACTCATGCGCCGCCTGCAGCGCGGCATGGGCAGTCCCCAGGCGCTCAGCCTGCACCACCACGCGATGCGGCGCGGCGAGCTTCTCGAGCACCGGCATATCGGGACCGATGACGACGACGATCCGGTCGAACACGGTCTCCGCCGCAAGGATGAGATGGCGCAGCATTTCACGCCCGGCGATTTTATGCGCGGCCTTGGGTAGCGCGGATTTCATCCGCGTGCCGAGCCCGGCGGCGATGATGACGGCGGTGCTTTCGTTCATTTGGCCTGCGCGAAGGCGGCGGGGGCCAGAATTGAATTCTCCTGCGCCACCGTCACGCCCAATTCGCGCGCCTTTACAAGAAATGCCTGCCAGGCCGGGTCATGATGCATTGCCTGCCGGCGAGCCTCGCGGTCCGCCTGACTCTCATACCCCCACAAATGCACGACCTGATGCAGCCTGCCCTCGATGCTCGTATACCAGCCCAGGCAATTCCCCAGATATTGCTTCTGAATCGGCCAGGCTTCCCGCTCATACAGCGCCACCCATTCCGCCATGCGGCCCGGCTGGAAGGTGTAGGTTCGCATATCAACAATCATGGCCTTGTCCTCAGGCTTGTTTGAGGTCGATCAGACTCTTCCGGATTTTCCGGCTGCGGATGATCTTATCCTCGATATATTCCGTGTCGCCCCAGCGCACGGCCCGCGCCATGGCCTGCGCGTCCTCGGAGAAGCGCGAGAACATCTCCAGCAGCGCCTCCTTGTTGTTCACAAAAATATCCCGCCACATCACCGGGTCTGAGGCGGCGATGCGGGTGAAATCGCGGAAGCCGGATGCGGCGAATTTCAGCACCTCGCCCCGGGTCTCGTCCGCCAGGTCATCCGCCGTGCCGCAGATGGTGAAGGCGATGAGATGCGGCAGATGGCTCACAATGGCGATGACCCGGTCATGATGCGCAGCGCTCATGCGCGCCGTCTCGGCCCCCAGAATTTTCCACATCGCCTCGATTTTTTGCACCGAAGCCGCGTCGGCCTCATCGGGCGGCGTCAGCAGGCTCCAGCGGCCCTTGAACAGATCCGCCAGCCCGGCATCCGGGCCGGAGAATTCCGTGCCCGCAATCGGGTGCGCGGGGACGAAGTGCACGAATTCGGGCACCAGCGGGCCGACATCGCGCATCACGGATTGCTTGGTGGAGCCGACATCCGAGAGGATGCAGCCGGGTGCCAGATGCGGCGCGATGGCGGCGGCAAGCGCGGCATAAGCGCCGACCGGCGTGCAAAGGATCACGCAATCCGCGCCCACGACCGCCTTGGCAGGGTCCGCCTCATACATATCGCCCAGCCCCAGCGCCTCGGCGCGGCACAACGCCTCTGTGCTCGCGTCACAAATCACGATCTTGCCGGCGATACCGCCATATTCCCTTGCCCCGCGCGCAATCGAGCTGCCGATCAACCCGATCCCAATGAGGGTGAGACGCTGGAAAAGCGGTTCAGACGGCTTGGCTGCAGACCGCATAGATTCAGACATGGACAAACTCATTCAGTGCTCCGGCGACGAGGCTGCACTCCTCATCCGTGCCGATGGTGATGCGCAGGCATTCCGGCAATCCGTAGGATTTCACATTGCGCACGATGATCCCGCGTTGCCGCAGGAAGGCATCGGCGGCGACAGCGCGGGCCGCCGTGCCGAAATCGACCAGCAGGAAGTTCGCCTCGGAGGGATGCACGTTCAGCCCGGCCTGGGTGAGCCGTGCCGCAAGGCGCGTGCGGGCCTGGCTGTTATGGGCGCGGCCATGCGCCACCCAGCCCGGTTCGGACAGCGCTGCCATCGCCGCAGCGGCGGCGGTGATGCTGACATTGAAGGGCGGGCGCATGCGGTTCAGCACATCCACAATCGGCGCGGGGGCGTAGGCCCAGCCGAGACGCGCGCCGCCAAGGCCAAAGATTTTCGAGAAGGTGCGGGTCATCACTGTGTTCTCGCCGGCATCCACCAATGCGCGGCTCGCGTCATATTCCACATGGTCGACATATTCGGCATAGGCCGCGTCGATCACCAGCAGCACATCCCCCGGCAAGCCCGCACGCAAACGAGCAACTTCGGATTCGGGCAGTAGGCTGCCGGTAGGGTTATTGGGATTCGCCAGAAACACCATGCGCGTACTGGGCGAGACGAGCGCCAGAATGGCATCCACATCGGTAGTGAGGTTCCGCTCCGGCGCCTTCAGCACCGTGCAGCCGGCAAGCTTGCCGGAAATCTCGTAGATCGAAAACCCGTGCGCGCTCATAATCAGCTGGGTGCCCGGGCCGCCATAGGCCTGGATCAGCAAGGTCAGCAGCTCGTCCGATCCGTTGCCGCAGACGATGCGCGCCGGGTCCATCCCGAAAGCCGCGCCGATTGCCGCGCGCAATTTGGCCATCCCGCCATCGGGATAGCGGTGCAGCTGCGCCCCGGACTCCGCCAGCGCCGCTATGGCGGCGGGCGGCGGGCCGAACGCACCCTCATTGGAGGACAGTTTGATAACGCGGGTCACGCCGGGAATAGCGGATTCGCCGCCGACATAAGAGGCGACGGAAAAAACTTCCGGCCTCGGGCGCGGCCCGCTCACAGGTTTTCGCTCAGCGGCACGGCATAGCCACCGATGACGACCGCCGGGGCATCCAGCCCGGCAATGGCCGCGAGTCGGGGGTCATTATCCTCCAGCAGCCCTTCCACCTCCACCAGCGCGCTGATTCGCGCATCGCCCGCCGCGCGCTTCACCCAGACGGAACCCGGCATGAAACCGGCATCCTTCAGCGACGTGGTGAGTTTGGTGCGGGAAGTATCGGCGGCCAGCTCAAGCACGATCAACCCACGGTCATCGCCGCTCGGGTCTGGGCGGGTTGCGGCCACTACATAGGCTTCGCCCAGCGGCAGCCCCTCGGCGCGCTTGGTCCAGAACGGCAGTTTGGCAATCACGAAAAGCCTGGGCGCGACAGTGGAGGTCAGCATCGGCCACCAGCCGCCATGCGCCTCGTCATCCTCACCGGGCGGCGGCAGCACGGCGAGCTGGGCGGTATCGCGCGCCAGATCCGCCAAGGTTTGCGCGGGGTTGTGGTGCCGGCGCGTCGGGGTCAGCGGCCCGAAATGCTCGCGCGCCAAGGCCAGCCGGTCCTGCCCGCCATCGCCGTCGCACACCGCCATGGTCTGCCCGCCCTCAATGATCAGCGCCGCGCCGAACATCTCCCGCCAGAAACGCACGATCGCCTGTGGCGGCAGCGCGCCCCGGTGGCGGGCCAGCAGACGGCGCAGAATAATCGCCTCCCGCCCGGCGCGGATTTTCGTGCCGGTCTTGCCGCCGGAACGGGCGACGTTCTCCACCACGGCGGCGCGAACCATCAGCAAATCATGGATCTGATCGTCAAGCGCATCCAGCTGCGCGCGCAATATGGCCAGATTGTCCAAAAGGGGAGCGGAAACATTCATCGCCCGAACTGATACCCAATTGCGCGGGTGCCGCCAAGCACGCACAGCGCCCTATCGCGGCCCAGGGATTGCACGCCGGGTGCGGCCAGCGCATATCCCGGAGCGCAAAATGGATCAGTCTTCGCCGCCGCAAGAGATACAGCACCAAAGCGTCACCTTCGAGGAGAGGCTGACCCTGGATTGCGGCCGCCATCTGAACCGCTTCACCATCGCCTATCGCTGCTATGGCACGCTGAATGCCGATCGCAGCAACGCCATCCTCATCTGCCACGCCCTCACCGGGGACCAGTATGTCGCAGAGCCGAATCCGGAGACGGGCAAGCCCGGCTGGTGGGAGCGGGTTGTGGGCCCCGGCGGGCCGGTGGACACGAACGCGTATTTCGTCGTCTGCACCAATGTGCTCGGCGGCTGCATGGGCACAACCGGCCCGCGCAGCCCGCATGAGGACCATCCCGGCCAGCCCTGGGGGACGGATTTCCCCGCCGTGACGATCAACGACATGGTGCGGGCGCAGAAACGCTTCATCGACCATCTCGGCATCGAGAAACTTTTCGCGGTCGTCGGCGGCTCCATGGGCGGCATGCAGGTCCTGGCCTGGGCGGCGATGTATCCCGAACAGGTCTTCGCGGCCGTTCCGGTCGCCGCCGCCGCCTACCATTCCGCGCAGAACATCGCCTTCCACGAAATCGGGCGCCAGGCGATTGCCGCGGACCCGTTCTTCTATGGCGGGCGCTATTGGTCCGAAGGTGTTACGCCGGAGCGCGGCCTCGCCGTCGCGCGCATGACGGCGCATATCACCTACGTTTCCGAGGCGGCGTTGACCCGCAAATTCGGCCGCAAATTGCAGGACGCCGCGACCCTCTCAGAACTCGGCGAGCGCTTCGAGGTGGAAAGCTATCTGCAATATCAGGGCTCCAGCTTCGTGCGGCGCTTCGACGCGAATTCCTACCTCACCATCACCCGCGCGATGGATTTGTTCGACCTTGCCGCCGGACATGAAAACGGGCTGGCCGATGCCTTCAAAGGCACGCGCTCGCGCTTCCTGCTGGTCTCATTCAGCTCGGACTGTCTGTTTCCCACCGCGCAATCGCGCGCCATTGCCCGGGCGCTAAACCATGTTGCGGCGAACGTGTCCTTCGTGGAGATCAAATCCGATAAAGGGCATGACGCGTTTCTGCTGGATGAGCCGGATTTCCACCGCACCTTGCGCGGGTTTCTCTCGGGCTGCGCGGAGCATGCCGGGCTGAAATGACCACGCAGAAGAAAATGCGTCTGGACCTGGCGCTGATCGCCGGCATGATCGCGCCGCGCTCGCGTGTGCTGGATATCGGCTGTTCGGACGGTACGCTGATCGACCATCTCTTCCGCACCCTGCAATGCGACGCGCGGGGGCTGGAGCTGGATATGGATGCGGTGACCCAGGCCGTGGGGTTTGGTCTGCCGGTGATGCAGGGCGATGCGGATACCGACCTTGCAACCTATCCGGACGGCGCGTTCGATTATGTCGTGCTCTCCCGCACGCTGCAGGCCGTGGAGCAGCCGCGCGAGGTGCTGCGCCAGATGCTGCGCATCGGCACCCATGCGATCGTGAGTTTTCCGAATTTCGGCCATTGGTCGCTGCGGCTGCAATTGCTGCTGAACGGCCGGATGCCGATGACCAAAACCTGGAGCCGGATGTGGTACGAAACGCCCAACATCCATCCCTGCACGATCCAGGACTTCTTCCAGCTCTGCAAGGCCGACGGCTATAAGGTGGAACAATGGCTGGCCGCCGACGATGAAGGCGCACGGGCGCCATGGCGGCGTTTTCCAGCGCTGGCCAATTTGTTCGGCGAGCAAGGATTGTTTCTGCTACGCAAGGCTTGATCTAGAGCCGGATGACATTAAAGCGAATTGTTTTGCGATCCGATTTAATGTCTGAATCCGCCTCTAAATCACAGCTTAGAGGGCGATTCAGACATTAAGTTGAACCGCGAGCGGTTCATCTTAATGTCATCGCCCTCTAACGAAATCGCTCTGGAAACGTACCAAAACAAAAAGGGCCGGCACGTCGCCATGCCGGCCCTTTTTACCCATTTGAGATCACAACCCTGCCTACTGGTCCTTCGTTGCGATTCCGATATTCGTGATCCCTGCCTTGCGGGTCAGGTCCATGACATCCATGATCTGCTGAAGCTTCGTGCCCTTGTCGCCCGCCACGATCACATCCGTATCGCTCGTCGCCTTCACGCCTTGCAGATACGTCTCCAGCGCATCAGGGGTCATCACCTGATCCTTCACATGCATGGCGCCGGATTGGTCGATGATGATCACGACACTCGTATGCGGCAGCGGCTGCGCCGTCGAAGCGCCGGGGAGCGAGAGCGTGACTCCTGAATCCGGGATCATGCGCAGGACGATCATGACGAAGAACACCAGCAGGAACATCATGATGTCGATCATCGGCACGATTTCTAGCCTGGGGCGTTCACGCTCCGTATGGCGGCGTCTACGCATGATTTACACCCCTGCTTTGACGCGCGACGAGGCGCGCACCATCGGCTCGGCCACGGCGCCCAGGCCCTTGCCGTGCACGCGGTTGATGAGGATCAGCTTGATCAGCTCCAGCTGGTGCGAAATCTGGCGCGTGAGCGAATTGAAGTAATTCACGAAATACACCGCGATGATCGCGATCAGCAGGCCGGCACCGGTCGAGATCAGCGCATCTGCGATGCCGCCGGTCACTTTCGCCGGGCCGGCATTGGAGGCCAGCACGTTGAAGGCCTGGATCATGCCGATGATGGTGCCGAACAGGCCGAGCAGCGGGGCGATGGTGACCGATGTATCCAGAACCCAGAGCAGGCGGTTGATGCGCGGCTCGGCAGTCAGGATTTCCTCTTCCAGATGCATTTCCATCTCGTCGGCATCTTCCCCGCGCGAGGCGATGGCGGTGCTGATGAGATGCCCCTGCAGGGTTTCAGCCGATTGATCGGCAAGCAATTGAAGGCCGGGGATATTCTGATAAGCCACCTGGCGCAGCTTATTATGGATGTCCCGGCCCTGGCGGAGTATTTTCTTCAGGAAATACAACCGCTCAATGCTGACGGCCAAGGTGATGACGAGCAGGATTGGCATAATTGCCAGTAATCCGCCCGTAAGAATAACCAGCCTGATAAATTCACTCATAAAACTGTCTCCGAATAACGCTGTTAAAGTCTATGCAATTGTGGTGCCGCGCCGATAAGCGCAGCGGTATAGCTATGCTGTGGTGCCCGGATCAACTTGGCCGTATCGTTCATTTCGACGATCCGTCCTGCGTTGAGCACAGCAATGCGATCCGCCATGTAGCTCACCACGGCGAAATCGTGACTGATGAGTATGTAGGAAAGCGCCTGCTCAAGCGCGAGGTCTTTCAAAAGATTAAGTAACATGGCCTGGGTGGAAACATCCAGGCTTGACGTCGGCTCATCGAGCACAATCAGCTCGGGCTCGGCAGCCAGCGCACGGGCAATGGCGATACGCTGCGCCTGCCCACCGGATACGCCGCCGGGCAATAATGCTGCCATTTCCTTGTTCAATCCCACACGCCCCAGCAGCGTTTCCACCTGCCTGCGTTCCTCGGCGCGGGAGATACCGCGTTTGAGGCGCAGCGGCTCGGCGATGATGTCGCCGATTTTGATGCGCGGGTTCATCGACTCTCTAGGATCTTGAAAAACCACCTGAATCCGCCTGCGCTGGGTGCGTTTCGCCGCCCCGCGCAAGGGCGAAAAATCCTCGCCGTTCAGCAGCACATGGCCCTCATACGGGATCATCTGCAGCACAGCCCGGCCCAATGTGGATTTTCCGGAGCCGCTCTCGCCCACCACGCCCAAACATTCACCACGGCCAAGGGAGAAGGCAATTTCGCTCAGCGATGGCGGCAATTTGGTTTTTCCGCCGAACCAGCCGCTATTTCCCGCATAGCGCACCTGCAGGTCCCGCACTTCAAGCTGGGATGCAAAATTGCGGCCCGTCGGCTTCTCGAGCGTTTCGGCATAGGTGATGCGATCCGTCAGCGGAAGCGGGAACAGGCAAGCGGCCGCCGTCCCGCCATCGCGCAGCGCCGGCGGGTAGGCGGCATCGCATTGCGGCTGATGATAGGCGCAGCGCGGCGCGAAGCGGCAGCCCGGCGGCCGGGTTTCCGGCTCCGGCAGATTGCCCGGAATATTCTGCAGCCGCGCCTGCCCCACGCGCGCGACCGAACCCAGCAGCGCCTCGCTATACGGGTGGCGGGGATGGTCGAAGAACGCCTTGGCGGCGCCCCATTCCACGCTCTTGCCGGCATAGAGCACATGCACGGCATCGGCATGTTCCTCCACCACCGAGAGATCATGCGTGACGAACAGCACGCCCATATCCAGCTCGCGCCGTAGCCGGGCAATCAGCGCCATGATCTGGCGCGCGATCAACGGATCGAGCCCGGTGGTCGGCTCGTCGGCGATCAGCAATTTCGGTGAGCAGGCCAGGGCCATTGCGATCATCACGCGCTGGCGCATACCGCCGGAGAACTGGTGCGGATAATCATCGAGCCGCTTCGCAGGATCAGGAATGCCGACTTCGCCCAACAACTCCAACGCACGAGCCCGCGCCGCGCGCGTGCTCCCGCCTTTGTGAACGAGCCAGGCTTCCTGGATCTGGCTGGCCACGGTGCGCGAAGGATTAAGTGCCGCCAAAGGATTCTGGAACACCATGCCCACATCGCGCCCGCGCACGCGGCGCATCGCGGGTTCCTGAAGGGTGAGCAAATTTGTCTCGCCCAGCCAGATCTCGCCCTCACGCTTCGCCTTTTTCGGCAGCAACCCCATGACCGAGAGCGAGGCGATGGTTTTGCCCGAACCGCTTTCCCCCACCAGCGCCAGCATTTCTCCGGCCTTCACGGTGAGGTTCAGCCCATCCAGAATGGCAACGTTGCGGCCGCCGCGCGGCAGAGAGACAGAGAGATTCTTAATATCGAGCACGGCGCTCATCGGTTGTTACCCCAACGCTGCAAAAGCCCCTGGCCGGTGAGCGAAGCCGCGAGCAGCGAGCCGAACACCAGAAGGCCGGGGGGAAGGATCAACCACCACGGATCGAGCGCGATGATATCCAGGGCGGATTCCAGCAGGCTGCCCCAGCTCACCTGCGGCGGCTGCACGCCAAGGCCCAGAAAGCTCAACGCGGAAAGGGCAAAAACCGAATCGCCGACCATGAACGTGCCGTTCACCACCAGCACCGGCGCCATCACGCGCAGCAAATGCACGCGCGCGACATACACGCGGCCAGCTCCCATCTGCTCGGCCGCCAGCACAAAATCCCGCCCGCGCTGGGCCAATGTTTCGTTGCGCACCAGCCGCGCCAGGCCCGGCCAGGAGATGAAACCGAGCAGCAAAATCAGGCTCGTATTGTTCAGCGTGACCAGCGAGGCGAAGAAGATCAGGATGATGAGGCTGGGCAGCGCCAGCACCGCATCCAGCAGGCGCATCATCAACCGGTCGACCCAGGCCGGGGCAAGGCCCGAAGCAAGGCCGTAGGTAACACCGACCACAAAAGCCAGTATCGCCGCGGGCAATGCAACGACAAGTGTGGCGAACCCGCCGGAGAGCAGCAGCGCCAGCTCGTCCCGTCCCAGCTCATCCGTGCCGAAAGGAAACGCCCAGCTCGGGGCTTCCAGCGCATGGGCCGGGTGAATCGCATAAGGGTCCACATGGTACAGGAAGGGAGCGGCGAAGCCGATGAAGAGAATCAGCCCGGAAATCACCAGCCCTGTCACCAGCGTGGAGCGCTGGGAAATCCAGCCGAGCCAGCGCGCGAACGGTGCAGCCGCCATGCCGCCGGCGGTGGCGATCTGCTCACTCATAGCTGGCACGCGGGTCGAGAAGGCCATTCACCAGATCCGCCAGGAGATTGCCCAGCACGGTGAGAATGCCGATGATCAGCACGATCGCGATGAGGATGGGATAATCCTGCGACAAGGCCGAACGCCACATCAGCCAGCCCAGACCAGGATAATTGAAAACAGACTCCACAATCACACCGCCTGTAAAAATATAAGGGAAAGACAGACCCAGAATGGTTACCAGCGGGCGCAGCGCGTTGCGCAGCACATGGCCGAATAAAATGGCGGGAAAGCTCACCCCCTTCGCCCTGGCCGTGCGCACGTAATCCTTCGCCAGCTCCTCATGCACCGCCTCGCCGAAATAGCGCGACAGCGAAGAGACGGTAAGCAAGGTAATCGTCGTCACCGGCAGCACCAGATGCGCCGCATAGGAGGCAATGGTCGGGCTGGGCAGCCGCAGATTTGTGATGCCGCTGGCAGGCAGCCAGGGCAAATCCACCGAGAACCACAACACCAGCATGGCGGCCACAAAAAACGCCGGCAGCGCATAAAAGCCAAGCTGCAGACCACCGATAATCTTCGCGGGCCAGCGCCCGAAATACACGCCCTGCACCAGCCCCAGCAAAATGGACAGCACCGTGCTCACCACAATGGAGACGGTGTAAAATACCAGCGTGTTCAGCTCATACTGCCAGAGCAGCTGGCCGACCGGGCGGTTGAGCAGATAGGAATAGCCCAACTGCCCCTGCGCCAGATGCCACCACCAAATGCCGTATTGCTTGAGCAATGGCTGATCCAGCCCAAGCCGCGCGTTCAAATTCGCAACGGAAGCCGCCGTCGCCTTCTGGCCGAGGATGGAATAGGCCGGGCCGCCGGGTGTGAGATGCACCATGAAGAACACCATCGTCACCAAAATGAAAATGGTGAGCGTGGAGGAGGCAAGCCGCGTGGTGACCATTTTAATCATGCATGTGGTCCTTCTGGCGTGCAGTAGAGCTGGTCTGGGTAATAGTTGTTGTACGCGTCAACGAAATTCGCAGCACCCTGAAGATTTTTGCGGACCAGCAAGGTCACCTGCGCCGTCTCCATGAAAATTACCGGCTGCTGGGCGCTGGCATAGTTTTCATAGGCATAAAGCCCGGTCATCCCCGGCGTATCCGTGCTTTGATCGATCAGCCTATCCATCGTAGCGTCGGAATAGCCGCCGGAATTCTCGAAGGAATTCGTTTTGAAAAGATCTTCACCGGTGGGGTAGCCGCCAAGGTCCTGGCCCAATCCGGCGGCCTGCCAATCCGAATTCGGGTTGTTGAGCAGCGCCAGAAGCTGGTTGAACTCGATCTCGCGAACCTTCATCTGGATGCCCACCTTGGCCAGATCCGATTGCATGAACTCCGTCATCTGCTCGATCATCGCATCGCCGGAGAGCATGAGATATACAAAGGAGAGCTTCACGCCATTCTTCTGCATGATACCGTCCGGTCCCGGCGTGTATCCGGCTTCTTTCAGCAGCGCCCTCGCCTTTGCCGGATCGTAGCCCACCGGGTAGTGCCCCGCCTTCATCTCCGGCGAGAGGAATGTCGGCGGCTCAGGCGGCACTGGGCCGTAAATTTCCTCGCCCAGCCCATGATCGATCAGCTGGACCATCCCCGCCTCGTCGATCGCATCGGCGATAGCGTCGCGCACCCGCACGTCCTGGAGAAACGCGACTTTTGGATTATGCAAATTCAGCTGGGATTCATTATAACTATCGGCCGGCGGCAGCGTCACAAGGCGGATGCCGGGCAGGTCCTGCACCGCATCCCATAACGCGACCGGCGCATTCGCCATGTCGAGGTCGCCAGATTCGACCCCCTGGACCTCGGCGCCGTCACTTTCCAGAAATTTGAGAATCAGCCGCTGGAAATGCATTTTCGGCCCCTCATAAGCCGGGTTCGGCGCCATGATGAGATCGAGGCCGACATCCAGCCGCACGGTGCGCAGCGGGCCGTCGATGACATTGAAAAACGCCGGTGAACTTTGCGCCTGAAAAATCTGGTCGAGCGAATATTTGCCCCAGGAATGTTCCGGCAGTGGCAGAAGCTGGCCCAGGCCATTATAAATAAACCAGGTCGAATTGACCCGGCGCTTCAGCACAACCTGGAACTGCGTCGGGCTGATAATGTTGAGCGATTTGATGATATCCGGCATGCCGCCTGCGCCATAACCAACATAGGTGGGGCCAAGCTCTTTAATGAGCTTGAAGGTATACGCGATATCCGTGGTCGTGACCGGCACGCCATCCGACCAATGCCAGGGCCGCAGCGTGACATTATAGGTCGTGCCTTCATCGGGCGTGGTAATGGAACTTGCGAGGCTGCGCGACCAGTCGATCTGTCCGGTCGACCCATCCAGCCAGATGAGCCCCAGATACATCATCGACGCGGCTTGCTGATTATAAAGCGAATCGACCAGCAGCGGGTTGAACGAGGTGATATCGGCACTCGATGTAATGCCAAGCCCGGTCGGAATCACGATGGTCCCGCAATCGCCCTTCACCTGGGCCTGCGCCGCGGGGGCGAGCAGCAGGAGCGCCAGAAGGCCTGAAAACGCCGCGAACTTGCCCGCAAAAATATTCATCGCGCGGTGCAATACAGTTTCTCAGGCGCCCAGTTGCCGAGCGGGTTGATGAAATCCTGCACGCCGTGAATGCCATCGCGCACCAGCACGGAATATTGCTCATTCGGCAAAAACACCACCGGCTGCTGCACGCTCGCAAAATCCTGATAGGCGAACAACCCACCCATGCCCGGCGTATCGGTGCTCTGGTCGACGATCTTGTCCATCTGCGGCGAGGCGTAGCCATTATTGTTCAGATAACCGCCGGTTTTGAACAGATCCTCGCCCGTGGGATAGGCGGAAATATCCTCGGCGATCAGAATCGCCTGCCAGGCCTGCGGCTCGTTCACCATCTCGGTCAGCATTTCGTTAAACTCCACCTGGTGGACTTTCATTTCAATACCAACTGCGTGCAAATCCTGCTGCATCACCTCGGCCATTTCAATGCGCAGCGGCTGCCCGGCCGGAATCTCCAGCGTGAAGGAAAGCCGCACGCCGTTCCGCTGCACAATGCCATCCGGCCCCGGCACAAAACCGGCGGAGGCGAGCAAGGCGCGGGCGCGGGCGGGGTTGTAGCCCACGCCATACTGCCCGGCCTTTGCCGCGGGAGAGAGAAACGTATCCGGGTAGGGTGGCACCGGCCCGTACGTCGCCACGCCATGGCCGTGCATCGCAAGGCCGATCACCTGGTTCTGGTCGATCGCATCCGCGATCGCCTGGCGCACGCGGATATCGGCAAAATACGGCGTTGCCTTGTTCAGCATGTTCGGCACCAGCTCATGCCAGGAATAGGTCGGCGGCAAGGTGGCGACCGTATTGCCCGGCAGGCTCTCGGCTTTATCGAACAAATCGAAAGGAATGTTGCTCATGTCCAGGTCATGCGACTGCACGGCCTGCAATTCCTGCCCCTCGGAATTCTCGAATTTCATGATGAACCGGTCGAAATGCATTTTTGCACCGCCATAGAGCGGGTTCGGCACAAACTCGGCATCCACGCCAACGGTCAGTTTTTTCAACCGCAGCGGGCCATCCACCACCGAGAAAAACGCAGGCACGCTCTGGCCCTGCCAGATTTCATCCGTGTTGTATTTGCCCCAGACATGTTCCGGCAAAGGCTGTAATTGCACCAAACCATTGAGAATGAACCAGTCGGGGTTCACCGGATGCTTGAGCGTGACCGTAAAATGCATCGCATCCGGCGCAGTGATGGAATCCACGATCATCGGCATGCCGCCGGCGCCATAGCCCGCGTAATTCGTGCCATAGGCTTTGATGAGCTGAAAGGCGTAGAGCACGTCCTTCGAGGTGACGGGCACCCCATCCGACCACGCCCAAGGCCGCAGCGTGACGTTATAGGTTTTCCCATTATCCGGCGTGGTGACCGAGCTTGCGATGCTGCGGGAATAATCGATCCGGTGATACCGGTTGATCCAGATCAGCTGCTCGAAAATCAGATCGATCGCTTCCTGATTATATTCGGAGGTCACGAAAAGCGGGTTGAAGGAGGTCACATCCGCCCCGGGGCCAATGCCGAGGCCGGGCGGAATCACGATGGTGCCGCAGCTGAGCGGGTCCCGGCCCGGCGATGCGAGAGCCGGGGAAATCGTAAAACCGCAAGCAAAGCCAACAGAAAGAAGAAAGCGCCAAAACCTCATGGGAGGGATTGACCTGAAACGGCGCACGACGGCAAGAGCCGTCGCTGATTTTTCATCACACAACATTTTCGGTAAAATTCAAAGCGCCCCGGCGGAATTTTGCTCCGCCGGGGGTGGCCTCTGGAGACTTAGAATTTCGCCGTCAGCTGCACACTGATGGACCGAGGCGAGCCGATGAACCCGCTCGAGAACTCCGGCGTGTAGCTGTAATAGCCGTTCAGCGGATCTTCCGAGCTATACTGATAGACGTAGTATTTTTCGCCCAGCAGGTTCTGCACGTTCAGCTCCACGTTGACCTTCTGCACGTTCTTCAGGTGAACCGGCAGGTCATAACCGAGCAACAGGTTAACGATGAAGTTCGGCGGATTGGTCACATGGGTGTTGGTCGTCGTCGCACCATTCAGCGGGTTTGGCGTTACAGCCGGCGAGGTCGCGGTGGCCGCCGAGCCGTAAGGTTGAGCCCGCAGGTCATAGGTTTCGTATTCCTGGCCGGTATACTGGCCAGCCAGACGGAACGAATACGGGCCTTGATCGTAATCCACGCCAACATTGGCGGTGGATTGCGGCGTGTTGGAGACCGGTGTTCCGGTGAAGGAATACCCGAATTGCTCCTGCTGCAGCGTCACGAAGCCAAACGAGCTCTTGGTGTAGATCGCCCGGTTGACGGAGCCATTGGCATAAACGGACAATGCCGGGGTAATCCGGTATTCCGCCGCAGCCTCAAGCCCCCGCAACAGATAGCCGCTGGTATTGGCATAATACTGCTGGTTGGTGACGAAATCTTCGAAATACGCGAAACCATCCGCAATCGACTGGTAGTAATAGTCGAGATTCAAATACAGGCGCGGCGTGTCGTACCGAATACCGCCCTCATAGGTGCGAACAAGCTCAGGTGTCGGCGCCGTTGTGCCACCGGCAAGACCGCTAGCGGAACCAGCCGCGTAATCCGTCGTCGGCGCAAAAAGTGAGCCCTTGCCGAAGCTGCCATAAGCCACGAAATGGTCTGGCAGATTATACGAGATGCCGACATACGGTTCGCCGACCTTGGTGAAGTTCTGAAGCTTCTGCGGATTGTAGATACCGTCCGTCACAACCTGAATATGGCTGCTGTAGGCGGCATCAACCTTACCGCCGATCAGAATCTGCAGTTTGTCGTTCAGCAGCGTAATCTTGTCCTGGATGTAGGCGACATAAACGGAGCGCTGAAATCCGCCACCGAGCGTGGAGGAGTTATAGCCGTCGATCTGGTTGGCCTTGGCGCCGTCGCCGCCATACCAATACTGATCCGCCGGTGTGCTGCTATCCTTTGCCAGCAAGCCGCCAATGGTGATCGTGTTGTGATCGCCCGCAAAAATATTCAGCTTGGGGTCGATACCGACAGTATTTTCATGTTGAGTGACATATTCATCGGTCTCGCCGGCGGCGGCAGACCCGAACGCAGCGACGGGATCATAGGTGAAGTAGCCCGGCGAATAGAAACTGGTACCAGGGCCGACCGGGCCGAAGAAGTTGAACGGTGTCTGAATATTCGCGAGGTAAGCACCGTTCAGCGAGTTATCCTCAGAATCGTAGCTGTCTTCCTGGTTGGCGTTATGCAGATAGAACAATGACCCGTCGAAAATCATATGCGGGTTGATATAGGTTTCGTCACTCAGAATCGTCGTGAGGAACTGGCCCGCCTGGTTGTAGAAACCTTCGCTGGTCGGGAAGTTG
>Ga0116226_10000813_pt1 | contig 26959 bp, 23 predicted proteins | sample S1TSphfallax_FD_89692 | JGI IMG/M metagenome (GOLD analysis project Ga0116226, IMG submission 89692) | Host-associated microbial communities from peat moss isolated from Minnesota, USA - S1T2_Fa - Sphagnum fallax MG | ecosystem: Host-associated > Plants > Peat moss > Unclassified | place: USA... | reverse complement strand
GTCGACATCGTGCAGGAACAGATCAAGATTGCTGCCGGCGAAAAAATGGTACTGCGTCAGCGCGACATCGAGTTCCGCGGCCATGCGATCGAATGCCGGATCAACGCGGAAGACCCGTTCAAGTTCACCCCCTCGCCCGGACGCATCACCTCATGGCATGCGCCCGGCGGCCCCGGCATCCGCGTCGACTCGCATGCTTATAACGGCTATTTCGTCCCGCCGACCTACGACTCGATGATAGGCAAGGTGATTGCATACGGCGCGACCCGCGAACAAGCCATCAAGCGCATGCGCATCGCGCTGTCGGAAATGGTGGTTGAGGGTATCTCGACCAACATTCCGCTACACCGCGAACTGATGCTGGACGCGAAGTTCGTCGAAGGCGGTACCAGCATTCACTACCTCGAGAACCGACTTGCAGCCAAGCAGCAGTCGTCTCCCGAGGACGCTTGAACAGCGCCTTACCGAGCCCCACGCCATGAGTTTCAGAGAACTGGTGGTCGAAATCGACCGTGAACACGCCGAAGCCCTGTCGGACGCCCTGTTGGATCTGGGCGCTCTGTCGGTTTCGGTGGAAGACGCGGATGCCGACACGCCGGACGAGCAGCCGATTTTTGGCGAGCCCGGTATAACCCCGGAACGCGCGGCATGGCAACGCTCGCGCGTGGTGGCATTGTTGCCGCAAGAGCATGACGCCGATCTGATGTTGGCCGCCGCAGCCAACCAGTTGGAGCTGGCTGCGTTGCCGTCGCGCACGGTGCGCGAAGTGGCGGACCAGGACTGGGTGCGCTTGACCCAATCGCAATTCGAGCCGATTCCAATCGGCCAGCGCATTTGGGTCGTGCCTTCCTGGCATGCGGCGCCCGATCCTGACGCCTTGGTGCTGGAGCTTGATCCGGGTCTGGCTTTTGGCACCGGCAGCCACCCGACCACCCGGCTTTGCATGGAGTGGCTTGAGCAGCATGTGACGCCGGGCGAGAGTCTGCTCGATTACGGTTGCGGCTCCGGTATTCTCGCCATCCTGGCGCAGAAATGCGGCGCCGAGCCGGTGATCGGTATCGACATCGATCCCCAGGCGGTGGTGGCAGCGCGGCAGAACAGCGAACGTAATCAGGCACCGGTCAGTTATGGTCTGCCTGACACGCTGGGCGCCGGCAATTTCGATATCGTCGTCGCCAATATCCTGTCCAATCCGCTGAAATTGATGGCGGCGATGTTGAGCGCACGCGTGCGCGAAGGCGGCAAACTGGCGCTGTCCGGTATCCTGGCGCGTCAAGCCGACGAGGTTGCTCAGGCCTATCGGCCCTGGATTGCGCTGGATGTCTGGCGTGAACTCGATGGCTGGGTGTGTCTGAGCGGCACGCGCTGAGGCCGGACCGTACTGCGGCGCTATCGCGTCATGCCGCTCGATTTGAAATTCGAACACACGGTCGGCGAAATCTTGCTGCACCCCCTGCAAGGCACTCGTTAAACGTGCAAAAATAGCGGTGCAATGCGGGCTGGGCTCGCCTTGCGCTTCGCCCGCGGGCGGTGGTTCGCCGTGCGGCTCGATGCGGGGAACCGGCCGGTCGACGCGCCGCGCCCGGCGCGTCGCGCAGCTCCGCGGCTCCATGAGGTTCAACCGGCTCTGTTTATCGTGCTAGCAACGCGTTGTCCGAATTGTCAGACGGTGTTCGCGCTGAAACCCGCGCAGCTCGAAGTGAGCGGCGGTCAAGTACGCTGCGGTCATTGCAATACCCTGTTCGATGGTTTGCGCCATCGCACTTCACTGTCCGAAAGCGCCCCGGCGGCGTCTGGAGGATCGCCCCACGCCTCCGCCCTGGAAGCGCGTCGCTCGCTGCTGGCGCGCCTGAGCAGCCGCACCGAACCCGCCAGTGGTTTGAATGCGGCAGAACTGACCCTCAAGTCCCACCCCGATCGACGTGCCGCGAATGCCGCTTCGGCAGCGCCTGGCGCCAATCGCAACACGGCCTTGCAAGCCCGTAAAAACGGACAGCCCCCCAGCGGGAAAGCCGATCCGCGGCAACGGCAAGCCCAGGCGCAACGGCCCAAACGACGGATTTTGCGTGCCTTCACCGGCCCCCTGATCTTTCTTTTAGTGCTTGCCTGTGTGCTGCAATATGCGTGGTGGCAGCGCGAGTATTTCCGCATCGTGTGGCCACCCAGCGAGATCGCCTACCAGACCTTCTGCCGCTTGACCGGCTGCACGATCTCGCCCGCGCACGATATCGACCTGTTGCAGATTTCCAATATGTCGCTGCGGCAGCTCGATGATCCCAAGCATCTGGCACTGCAGGTCTCGATCCGCAATCGCTCGTCGATTCCGCAAGCCTACCCGTCGATCGAATTGACGTTGACCGACGCGCAAGACAAAGCCAGCATTCGCAAGGTGATTGCGCCCGCCCAATACCTGAATGCCGACACCTCGGCGGACAGCGGCATCAGCGCGCACGCCGAGCGCACGCTGCAAATGCGCGTCGATACGGCCACGATCCCGGCCAATAATTATCGCGTCACCATTTTCTATCCCTAAGCGCGCGGGCCGGCCACGCCATCCTGGCGTATCCGCGGCCCAAGCGCCCATCCGTCGCCCGCGCGACGCAAGTCAGGAGTTGCTATGAGTCAAGTCACCCTCGGCGGTAATCCGATCCAAGTCGACGGCGCTTTTCCGGCCAAAGGCCAACATGCGCCGTCTTTCGCTCTCGTCAACGTCAAGCTGGCTGACGTCAGCCTGAGCGATTTCGCCGGTAAGCGCAAAGTGCTGAACATCGTGCCCAGCCTGGATACGCCGACCTGCGCCACGTCGACGCGCAAATTCAACCAGGCGGCGTCGAGCCTGGACAACACCGTGGTTTTGGTGATCTCCGGTGATTTGCCGTTCGCCGCAGGCCGCTTCTGCACCACCGAAGGTCTGGAGAACGTCGTGCCGCTGTCGACTTTCCGTAACCACGATTTTGCCCGCAACTACGGCGTTGCCGTCTCGACCGGGCCGCTCACCGGCCTGACGGCGCGTGCGGTGGTGGTGCTAGACGCGGACGATACCGTGCTGCACGCCGAACTGGTCAGCGAAATCAAGAACGAGCCCGACTACGACGCCGCGCTCGCCGCCTTGAAATAATCACAGCACCTGCGCTGCACCGGACGGTCGACATGTGGTGAGGCGGTGGACCACACCGCCTCACCACGTGTCGACAGGCGCACTTAATGAGATAATCGGGCGATATCTCAAGCGGTATAGACCTCCGGTCGTCCGCGTCACCCACTCATAAGGATATGTCACCTTGGCTACCTTGATTTGCGGCTCCCTCGCCTACGACAACATCATGACTTTCGAGGGGCGTTTTCGCGAACACATCCTGCCCGAGCAGATCCATATTCTGAACGTCAGTTTTCTGGTGCCGACCATGCGGCGCGAGTTCGGTGGTTGTGCCGGGAATATCGCATATAGCTTGAAGCTGCTGGGTGGCGAGCCGCGCATTATGGCCACGCTGGGTGAAGTGGACGCGCGCCTGTATCTCGATCGGCTGGCTTCGCTCGATATTCCAGCGACCTACGTGCGCGTGCTGCCCAACACCTATTCGGCGCAATGCATGATCACCACCGATCTGGACAACAACCAGATCACCGCATTCCACCCCGGCGCGATGATGGAATCGCATCAGAACCGTGTTTCGGACACAACCGGCATGACGCTTGGCATCGTCGCACCGGACGGCGCGCAAGGCATGCGTGAGCATTGCGAGCAATTTGCGGCGGCTGGGATACCGTTCGTGTTCGATCCGGGTCAGGGTCTGCCACTGTTCGACGGCGCCGCCCTGCGCCACATGATTGAACTTGCGCGCTATGTCGCGGTCAACGACTACGAAGCGAAATTACTGGAGAACAAGACCGGCTGGACTATCGCCGATATGCTGGAACGCGTCGATGCGGTCATCGTGACACTGGGCGAAAACGGCGCTGAAATTCACCATCGCGGCGGCGTGGAGCAAATTCCGCCGGTGCGTGCTGAGCGCGTGATCGATCCGACCGGGTGCGGCGATGCCTTTCGCGGCGGTCTGTTACACGGCATCGAGCAAGGTTGGGACTGGGCCACCACCGGCCGCCTCGCAAGCTTGCTCGGCTCGCTTAAAATAGCGCATCACGGCCCTCAGAACTACGTCCTGACCCGGGCCGAGATCGGGCAAAAATTCGAGCAGGCATTTGGATATCGCCTGCCCTCATCTGGAGATTGAAATGCAGAAGATCATGCGTGGCACGCTGGCGATCGGCTTGCTGGTCGCGTTGATGTTGCAAGGTTGCGCTTATACCAACAGCTCGCCCAACGTCTACAACGGCTACCAGACTCAAACCGAGCAAACCGTGCGCATGGGCACCGTGGAAAGTGTGCGGGCCGTGAAGATTCAAGCCAATAACGGTCAAAGCACCGGGCTTGGTGCGGTCGGTGGCGCTGCCATCGGCGCGGTCGCCGGGAGCCAGATCGGCCATAACGGCGGCTCGCTGCTGGCCGGTGTCGTGGGCGGTATCGCCGGCGCAGTGGCGGGTAACGCCATCGAAAACGGCATTGCAGTGCGGGATGGCGTGGAAATCACCGTGCGCCTCGATGACGGCGATCTGCGTGCGATCACGCAGGAGAGCAGCGGCGAAGTATTCAATGCCGGCGATCGTGTCCGCCTCGTGTCTGGCGGCGGTGTGACGCGCGTCACCCACTAAGGGGCAAGCCACACCCGGCCGCGCCACATGGTGCGGCCGCCTTAGTTCACCTACGTGCTGGTCCCGAGGGTGCGAGCCACAACGGTCGGGTCCAGGCCCGGTACCGTCAGTTGTATTCGCTTACGGCGATTACTCTGGCCGGACTTCAACACGACCTGCTGACGCGACAGACCCAAACTGTTCGCAATCCACGCCAACAAGGCTTCGTTGGCACGGCCGTCGATAGGCGGCGCATGCAAGCGCACTTTCAAAGCGCCATCGTATTCCCCCATGCTCTCGGTCTTCTTGGCGTTGGGCTGCACGTGTATCTCCAGCAATACGCCAAGCGCATTGGCACGGCACCATTCGGGCATCGCGTTCCTTTTCAAGCGGGCAAAGCGGCTTAGCCCAGATTAGCGTCCTCGCGGCCTTGCGTCCTTACGTCCTTACGTCCTCGACTCGCGCAGATAAAAAATCCCGCCGACCGGGTGCCGGTGGCGGGATATTTGAAGCTGCCGAGGTGTGGTGCACGATACAACCCGTACGCCACCCCAGGGCATCACATCACGGCAGCGACACGCATATTGCAGCGGATCGCGGCGCGCTTACGGACGGCTGCCGGTCGGGAACGGCCAAGCTGCTGCCGGGTTCAAGGCGGTCTTCACACCCGCTGCCGGTGCCGGCGGAACGACCGAGGTCGTGGCAGGCGCTGCGGCCGGTGCTGCAGCCTTCTTGACTACCGCTTTCTTCGGAGCAGCCTTCTTGGCAGGCGCTTTCGCAGGCGCTTTCTCTGCCTTTGCCGGGGCCTTCTTAGCTACGGCCTTCTTTGCAGGCGCAGCCTTTTTCGCAGGGGCAGCCTTCTTGGCAGGGGCCTTTTTAGCGGCAGCCTTCTTCGCAGGCGCAGCCTTCTTGGCGGCAGCCTTCTTCGCCGGGGCCTTCTTGGCGACAGCCTTCTTCGCTACAACTTTCTTGGCGGCAGCCTTTTTCGCCGGAGCCTTCTTGGCGACAACCTTCTTGGCCACAACCTTCTTCGCTACGACCTTCTTAGCTGCGGCTTTCTTGGCCGGAGCAGCCTTCTTCGCGACTACTTTCTTGGCTGCAACTTTCTTTGCCGGAGCCTTCTTGGCGACGACTTTCTTCGCCGGAGCGGCCTTCTTCGCTACCACTTTCTTAGCTGCGACTTTCTTTGCCGGGGCCTTTTTAGCGGCCGGCTTTGCTGCTACTTTCTTAGCAGCGGGTTTCTTCGTGGCGGTTGCCATTGTTTTCTCCTTCAGTTTCAGATGAGAGTCGAACCGAACAACACCTTTCGTCAAAACCCGCTTTCACGCGAGGACCTGCTCTCGCCACAAAGCGGGCTATTCATCGGCATACGCGGTTCCAGCATGCTTATGCTAATGAATGCGGTAATGCGCGCAGCTCACCGACACCGGGAGCGCGCGCCATAACGGATCGATGGCTTGCCGTGACAAGCCGATCCGCATGTTTGAACGAAATTGCCGATCTACGCACCCCGCCGAGGGCGGGGTGACGAGGCGCTGCAAGGTCTTGCACCAGTGTGCGGCGCTCATCTCATGCCGCGTCAAACCGGTGGAAGAAAGCGCGCTCGTAACGAGCTGCGGCTGCGTTTTTTCGAGGGAGTACTGACCCGGCCCAGCTAAAGGGCTTGCAAAGTGCATATCGTCGTTTTGAGCCCGAAGGGCCTTACTCATGCTTTGCATCAGGTGACTCGCATCCCCCGTCCAGTGTGTGCGGCATGGTTGCATGCCGGCCGTATTCTCATCATCCGAAGCGCACGCAGCAGCGGCATCCATCCGCTGCGACGTTCAACCTCACTCAAGGTGGCGGGCCCAGGGCCCGCGCTTTAACTTGCGTTTAACTCGCGCGTACGATTTATTCCCAGCTCAGCGCACCGCCAGTTTGGTATTCGATCACACGAGTCTCGAAAAAATTCCGCTCTTTTTTCAAATCGATCATCTCGCTCATCCACGGGAACGGGTTTTCCTCGTTCGGATACAAGGGATCGAGGCCAATTTGCTGGCAACGACGGTTGCAGATGAAGCGCAAATACGATTTGAACATCGAAGCGTTCAAGCCCAGCACCCCGCGCGGCATGGTGTCTTCAGCGTAGCGGTACTCAAGCTCGACGCCTTGCTGGAACAGTTCGCGGATCTCGTTGCGGAACTCGGGCGTCCACAGTTGCGGGTTTTCAAGCTTGATCTGGTTGATCAGGTCGATACCGAAATTGCAGTGCATCGACTCGTCGCGCAGGATGTATTGGTATTGTTCGGCGGCGCCCGTCATCTTGTTCTGGCGGCCCAGCGCCAGAATCTGCGTGAAACCGACGTAGAAGAACAGGCCTTCCATGATGCAGGCGAACACGATCAGCGACTTCAGCAGTTTTTGATCGTTTTCAAGCGTACCGGTCGTGAAGGTCGGGTCCGTCAGGGTCTGAATGAACGGAATCAGGAACTCGTCCTTGTCGCGAATGGCCGCGACTTCATGGTACGCGTTGAAGATTTCGCCTTCGTCCAGGCCCAGCGACTCGACAATATATTGGTAGGCGTGGGTGTGAATCGCCTCCTCGAACGCCTGGCGCAGCAAATACTGGCGGCATTCGGGCGCGGTGATGTGGCGATAGGTGCCCAGCACGATGTTGTTGGCGGCAAGCGAATCGGCCGTGACGAAGAAGCCGAGGTTGCGCTTGACGATACGGCGCTCATCTTCGGTCAGACCGTTCGGATCTTTCCAAAGCGCGATATCGCGCGACATATTGACTTCCTGGGGCATCCAGTGGTTCGCGCAGCCGGCCAGGTATTTCTCCCAGGCCCATTTATATTTGAACGGAACCAGCTGATTGACGTCGGTCTGGCCGTTGATGATGCGCTTGTCGGCAATGTTGACGCGCGCCTCCGACACGACAGGGGCGACACTGACCGGTGCGGTTGCGACATCGTTTGCAAAAACCGCCTGCGCCAACGACAAGTGAGGCGCATTGTTTTGCGCATGCGTCGATGCGAGCGTCGACGCTTCAACGGCTGCTTGCACAGATTCACGCGCTGCATGACTCTGCATTCCAGTCGGAGTTACTGCGGCAGTCGTCTCGTCGTCCCAGCTAAGCATAATTTTTCACCTTCATTTCAAATCGGTTTGTACCATCTTTTCACGTGCGACAAAAGAGCGTACACGCGAAAAAACTCTTTTTGCCCTGCGCATTGCAACGTTCATACAACACTCGTGATCGCATCACCTCGATTCGCGCGCGGGCGATCACTTCGATATTGCTTCGAATCGCGACGAAAAATACCACGTCGCAATACTTCGATGCGGTGCCTGCGATGCGTCGCTCGCGACATTTCTGACGCCGAAACTTCGCAATTTTTGCGGCTTGTTGTACGCGCGATGGATCGATGTCTCGGCGTATTTTGCAGCGCGCAAACGCTGTGAAATAGCTTTAAAAATCGGATCGAATCGCGCTCAATCTGCTAGGTGAAGGCACCTGACACCGCACCCTCACCAATCGCTTCATCACACTATTTATAGTAGTCCAATAACGTCTCCGACACAACATATAGTAGTCAGACAGCTTAAGGTGAAACGCATCGCTCACCGTTTTTGGCGCTGCGTAGCGCCCCCGCCGCAAGCGTGCGCGGAAGGACTGGGCGCGCACTTGGCACAGGTCGAATCCGTCTGCGCCCGGGCGCACCAACTGGCGCATGCGCGGTTGTGACGCAGTGGCAACCGACACCGAGTGAGAAGTCATGGCGACAGTTGCGTCGCTGTATACGAAACGTAAACGCAGGGTACAACTGCGCACGTGGCGAACGCGTTCCAAGCGCGCGCGCAGCGCATGGCGCGAGTTCGCCTATCAGTTGCGTGCGCGCCACTAAATTTCATCACCATGACGACCATTCGCATGCAGTGATGCTCACGTTGCGCCGTCAATCGACATGACGCGCGTCGAACTTCTGCGCGTCTGTCGCCATCATGACGCTCATCTCGCTCACCACACTCATCGCGCGCGCCAACGCGGCGCTCGATTCGCTACTTGAACTTCGGCATAGATGCAATGGCGTGCCCGCGCATGACATCGATATTCGGCTCGCCTCGCCCCCGCGATGCGCGATGCAATCCTGGCCAGCACCTCGGCCGGCATTCCGATGTGGGTGCGCATCCAGTCCGCGCACCCAGCGCGCGCCGCCAGCAATCGATGCGACACATCGCGTGTTCGCGCCAGGCGACGTTTATCGCGTCATTCACTGGTCGATACAACACCGCACTGATACGGCGCTCGGCGCAGCTGAAATCGCGCTGACGCAGCACTGGCAAGGCCCAGCGCGATGTGCCCCGACGTTTGCGCAGTGCGGGATCACTGACAATTTCACAATTGCAAATGAGAATCATTTGCAATTGTGAAATAACTTTGGCACGATAGGGTCATGCGCACCGATGTGCATTCCCCTTACACGGAGTCGCCATGCAAACCGATCAACACCCTATTCACGACGTCGATCTCTTTGACGAAACCCTGCTCAGCCAACACGACGGCCCTGAGTTGCTGGTGCTGGCCGCATTGCGCGCCTGGCTGCGACCACGCTGCGGTGCCGTCGACGGCGAACTCGATTGGCGCTGCGCGCTGCTGGCTGCCGGTCTCGATCACGACGGCACAGAGCAGTTCGACATCCTGCTACGCTCACTGCTCCGCGTGTCACCGCGTCCGCTGGACACCCGCTGCCGCTGCTGCCCTGCGCTCGCCAAGGACGAGGCCACCGTATTACAGGCCATCGCGCTTTTGCAGCGCAGCAGGTTTGCCGACACCGTCGCCTTGCTTGGCGACTGGCTGGAAGGTCCCGCATTGAGCGGTATCACCAAGACCATCTGGCGCTTTGCCGAAGCATTAGGTGACGTCGGTCTGGTCATCCGGGTACGCGAGCGTGACGTGCATTACATGCAATAAGCTCGCGCCGCATCCGCTCAAGTGACGATCCGCCGGGTGCCGCGGCGCTCCGGGCAGCGCTCGCTACCACTCACGATGTCACGACGACGCGGTCAAGGCCCGCGCCACGCCCTTGGGCGCACGTCCGATCCGCAGATCCGGCGTACCGTGCCAGATCGCGCAGCGCCGCAAAGCGATGCGCAGATCGTTCAACAAGCGATCGCTGATCCGCGTATCGGGCTCAAGGTAGAGGGCTTTCACCTCGAACACCCCCTGTGCCCGATGCGCTTTGGCATCGATCCGGCCCACCAGGCGTCCGCGGCTTAACAAGGGCAGCACAAAGTAGCCGTACTTGCGCTTGGGCGCGGGGGTATAGCATTCGATGGTGTAATCGAAGCCGAACATGGCTGCGGCCCGTTTTCGATCCCACACCACAGGATCGAATGGTGACAGCACGGTTGTCACGGTGCTTTTCAGACGTCCTTGCGCGGCGTCCGCCACTTGATCGGCCAGAGCACGATGGACAAACGTGTCGCCGCGCCAGCCTTCGACCTGCACCGGCAGCAGCTCGCCTGCATCCGCCAGTTCGTGCAGCCAGCCCTCATAGCGGGTCTTGCGCAAACGGTAATAGTCGGCCACCCATTCGGGCCGTACCACGCCCAACGCCTCACAGCTACGGCGCACCAAGGTGCGCTGCGCCTGCTCCGGCGACGGCGTATCGCGAGCATCATCCCAACCCGGCAGCACACGCTCGGTCAGGTCATACACACGCTGGAAATTCTGGCGTTCGGCGATCATCAATTGTCCGGTCGTCAGCAGCACTTCCAGATGCCGTTTTTCCGGTTTCCAATCCCACCAGCCACCGCCCTTGCCATCGGTACGCGCAAAATCTGCCGAGCGCACGGGGCCGTTTTCGCGGATATGCCGGATGATTTCGGCAATCTCGGCTTCGTACTCCTGGTGCCAGCGCACCGAGTATTTCCAACCCATCCCGGCCGGATCCAGCATGCGATGGCGCAGCAGGCCAAAATCCTCGATCGGCACGAAACAGGCTTCGTGCGACCAGTACTCGAACAGGCGGCCCTCGGCCAGATGCTGATCCAGCCATTGCGGGTCGTATGCGCCGAGCCGGCTGAACAACACAAGGTAGGGGCTGCGCGCCACCACATGGATGGTATCGATCTGCAGCTGCGCCATGCGGCGGATTGCGTTCAGCACATCGTCTTTGCCCGCGCGCCGCCGCGGTGGTGCCAGCAGGCCTTGGGCGGCCAGATGGAGGGTACGGACAGCAGAGAGGGATAGTGTAGACACGGTCGTAGCGATGCCTGTTGTCAGGTGTTACGCCCTACCCTGGCATACGTGCAATCACGCAAACAGGCCGGTTGAGGGGTCACAAAATGCGCGCGGCGCGCTTCGATCGAAGCGCGCCGCGGGGACCACGATCCAAGCCGGGACCGCGCAGCGATAGCCGCGAGGCCCGACGGGACTGGATTTACTGGCAAGCCTCGCATTCGTCGAAGCCCACATCGCCCGGCCGCATGGTGCAAACCGGACCGTCCGCTTCGATGTCCGCTGCGGCGACCACTGCCGGCGCTGCAGCCACCGAGGCCTGAGCCGAAGCTGTATCGGCTGCGGCCGACATACCGCCGCCGGCGCCACTCGACACGGCATTCAGCGAGCTACGCGTCACGGTCGACTTCTCCACGTGGGTCGCAGCTACCGTACGCAGGTAGTACGTGGTCTTCAAACCGCGCAGCCAGGCCAGGCGGTAGGTTTCGTCCAGCTTCTTGCCCGATGCACCCGCCATATAGATATTGAGCGACTGAGCCTGGTCTATCCACTTCTGGCGACGCGACGCCGCTTCGACCAGCCAGGTGGCGTCGACTTCGAAAGCGGTCGCATACAGCGCGCGCAGGTCGGCAGGAATCCGGTCGATACGGGCCAGCGAACCGTCGAAGTACTTCAAATCGGCAACCATCACCTCGTCCCACAGGCCACGGGCCTTCAGGTCGCGTACCAGGTATTGATTCACAACCGTGAATTCGCCCGACAGGTTGGACTTCACGTACAGGTTCTGGAAGGTCGGCTCGATACACGCGGACACCCCGATAATGTTCGAGATGGTCGCAGTCGGGGCAATGGCCACGCAGTTCGAGTTACGCATGCCGTGCTGGCTGATACGGCCGCGCAGCGCGTCCCAATCCATCGACGACGAGCGATCGACTTCGACATAGCCGCCACGCGCATCGATCAGGAGCTGGATCGAATCCTGGGGCAGGATACCGCGATCCCACAAGGAACCGCGGTAGCTGCTGTAGCGGCCGCGTTCTTCGGCCAGTTCCGTCGATGCCCAGTAAGCGTAGTAGCACACCGCTTCCATCGAACGATCGGCGAATTCGACCGCCGCATCCGACGCGTAGGGCACTCGCAGCATGTGCAGGCAGTCCTGGAAACCCATGATGCCCAGACCGACCGGACGATGTTTGAGGTTCGAATTACGCGCCTTGGCCACCGCGTAGTAATTGATGTCGATCACGTTGTCGAGCATGCGCATAGCGGTACGCACGGTCTTTTTCAGCTTTTCGTGATCGAGCGTCAACTGACCATCGGCACCCGTCTTCAGGTGCGCAACCAGGTTCACCGAACCCAGGTTACAGACCGCGATTTCGGTGTCGCTGGTGTTCAGCGTGATTTCCGTGCACAGATTGGACGAGTGCACCACGCCGACGTGTTGCTGCGGCGAGCGGATGTTGCACGGATCTTTGAAGGTGATCCAGGGATGGCCGGTTTCGAACAACATGCCCAGCATCTTGCGCCACAGTTGCGCGGCCGGCACCTTCTTGAACAGCTTCAGTTCGCCGCGTGCCGCTTTTTCTTCGTAGGCCACATAGGCACGCTCGAATTCGGCACCGAACAGATCGTGCAGATCCGGGCAGGTTGCCGGCGAGAACAGGGTCCAATCGCCACCTTCCACTACCCGCTTCATGAACAGGTCGGGGATCCAGTTGGCGGTGTTCATGTCGTGCGTACGGCGGCGATCGTCGCCGGTGTTCTTGCGCAGTTCCAGGAACTCTTCGATATCCAAATGCCACGTTTCCAGGTAAGCACAGACTGCGCCCTTGCGCTTGCCGCCCTGGTTGACCGCCACCGCGGTGTCGTTGACTACCTTCAGGAACGGCACCACGCCTTGCGACTTGCCGTTGGTGCCCTTGATATGCGAGCCGAGCGCACGCACGCGGGTCCAGTCGTTGCCCAGACCGCCGGCAAATTTGGACAGCAACGCGTTTTCCTTCAGCGCCTCGTATATGCCGTCGAGATCGTCGGCCACCGTCGTCAGATAGCACGACGACAACTGCGAACGGCGCGTACCCGAATTGAACAGGGTCGGCGTCGAGCTCATGAAATCGAAGCTGGACAGCAATTGATAGAACTCGATGGCCCGTGCTTCGCGGTCGATTTCGTTCAGCGACAGGCCCATTGCCACGCGCATAAAGAAAGCCTGCGGCATTTCAATGCGCACGCCATCGTGATGCAGGAAATAGCGGTCATAGAGGGTTTGCAGGCCGAGGTAATCGAACTGCATATCGCGCGATGCATCGATCGCGGCGCCCAGGCGCTTCAGATCGAACTGGCCCAGCTTGTCGTCCAGCAACTCGGCTTCGATGCCGCGCTTGATATATTGCGGGAAGTATTCGACATAGCGCTCGGCCATCTCGGCCTGCGCCACTTCCTCGCCGAGAATTTCGCGGCGGATCGTGTGCATCAGGATGCGCGCGGTGACCTGGCTATAGGCCGGGTCCTTCTCGATCATGGTGCGCGAGGCAAGGATGGCGGAGTCGTAGACCTGCGTCAACGGCACGCCGTCGTACAGGTTCTTGACCGTTTCCGTCAGGATGGGCTCCGCATTGACGGCATCGCCCAGATTTGCGCAGGCCGAAACGATCAAGCCACGCAAGGCATCCATATCGAGCGGACGGGTTACACCACCGTCGATCACATTCAGGCCGCTGTGTTTGGCCGGCTCGTCGTGCGAGCGCTCTTGAGCCCGTTTTTCGCGATACAGCACGTAGGCGCGCGCCACATTGTGTTCGCCACCGCGCATCAGCGCCAGCTCGACCTGATCCTGAATATCTTCAATATGGAAGGTGCCGCCGTTCGGGCGGCTACGCAGCAGCGCGCGCACCACGCTTTGCGTCAGTTGTTCAACCAGCTCGCGCACGCGTGCCGAGGCCGCACCTTGACCGCCATTCACGGCGAGGAAGGCTTTGGTCACAGCGATAGCGATCTTCGAGGGTTCGAACGATACGACCGAGCCATTGCGGCGTATCACCTTGTAGTCGACGTACGCGACTTGCGGTGCCAGCGGGCGGCTCTCCGGCTCGCCGGCGCTAAGACTGGCCGGGTTGCCAGAATGTTGAGTCGTCGCGGTATCGGTCGTTTGCATTTGCAAGCTCCAAGTCTGTCTTTGAATTAAACGGCCCGACAACTCTTGCAAGTTGGCGAGCCGCACTATGTCAACCCGGCGAAGGCGATTCCGGAGAGAAGTCTCGCGCTTCGCTGATTATTTTTTGTGCTGTTGGACTTCGGTTCTGCGTGACACGAGTCAAACTCTGGCTGCACACCGTCGTTGCATGGCTACGCTCGCAGGACATCGCAGATGCCGGGGCGCCGCGCAGAACGTTGGTGCACAGCCGCATTGCGAACCACTATATATAGTGTATTTCCGCACTGGTGACACCAAGTATAGTGGACTTTTGAGACGATAAGAACTGAATTATTTTTTTATCGAGGCTTGACAGCGGCGTTTGCGGGCGCACGCTTGAGCGCTGCCGCAATGCGGTCAAAATGAGGGTTAACTGGACACCACTTTAACGCGGCAAAAAGGCGGCTAGATGTCGCTAGGGAAAATACTGAGCAGGCAAATTGCAAGCTAATTGCAAGCGAGACCAATCAAATGCGGGCCCGGGATCGGTCTTGCGTCCCGGTGCGATGTCAGAGTGGCCGGTAAGCGCCGCGATCGGATAATGCGCGCACAGTGCGCTTACCAGCGCAGCCAGGGTGGCATATTGCGCATCGTCGAAAGGCACGGTGTCGCTGCCCTCCAATTCGATGCCAATCGAGAAATCGTTGCAGCGGGTGCGCCCTTCGAATTGCGAAGCGCCCGCGTGCCAGGCACGCGCGTTGCACGACACGAATTGCTGCAGTGCGCCGTCGCGCGTAATCAGAAAATGTGCCGACACGCGCACGCCGCGTATCTGCTGATAGAACGGATGGGCATCCCAGTCGAGCCGATTCAGAAAAAAATCGGCTACTGCGCCGCCGCCGAATTCGCCAGGTGGCAAGCTGATGTTATGGATTACGATCAGATCGGTGGCGACCCCGTCTGGACGCGCGTCGAAATTGGGTGAGGGCAGCGCCTGTACCGCTGGTGTCCTGGTATCGCTCGCACTGACCCAGCCGTCGTTGCCAACTGCGTAGGCAACACTCGTCATGCCTGCTCGCCGGCTGCGCGGGCGTGCTCGATCCCGCAGAAATGGCGCCCGCCCGCGACGATCGCGTCGCTTTGCGGCAAATGCAGACCGCATGTCGCGCAGCGCGCCATCGGCTCGGCCGCCAACACGCGGGGCGCGCCAGCCGACGCAGAGCCCGATGGGCCGGTGCGGCCATCGGCCTGCCGCGCGCGCATGCGCTCCAGCGCCGCGCGCGACTGTTTGCGCCACCACCAGTTGGCCAGCAGGATCACGCCCAGCCAGAAAAGAATTCTTTGCATAGAGATCAAGTCACCGCGCGGTGCAGCAACACTTCAAGCACGAAGCGGCTACCCACGTAAGCGAGAAAAAGCGCACCGAACGACGCCAGCACCCAACGCAGCGCCGCACGACCGCGCCAACCGTAGAGCCGCCGACCGACCAGCAGACCACCGAACATCAACCAGGACAATACCGCAAAGACGGTTTTGTGATCGAACTGGACCGCGCGATTCAAGAGTTGTTCACTGAAGAGTACGCCGGAAATCAACGTCAATGTGAGCAGTACAAAACCCGCATTGATCAGACGAAACAGTAATTTTTCCAGCGTCAACAAGGGCGGCAGGGTATCGAGCCAGCTGCCAAGCAGCCCGCCGTTGGCGGCGGCTCGCGCGCCGGAGCCGCGCAACCCGTGCAGACGCCGCCCGACCAGCAGCATCAGGACCGCGTGCAGGGCCGCCAGCGCTAGCAGGCCGTAAGCCACGTTGGCAATCACGAAATGCAGCTCGAATAGAGGATCCGCCGCGTACGACAGGACCCGCACGCCGCCGAACACCAGCGGCATCAGTGTGGCGATGCCGGCCAGCGGCAACGCCAGCAGGCCGAGCCCGTCGAGCGGGAAAAAGAAGCTCTCGATAAAATAAATACCGACCCCGAGCCAGAGCATCGCCGACAGGGCAAAGGCAAAGCCGAACATCATCTGGTTCGGCGGAAAGATGGTCAGATGCAGCAGAACGCCATGCGCAATCAGCGCCAGCAACAGGAGCGCGGTACGGACCGGGGCGAATTGTGGCCGCACAGGCCCCCGCGCGACCGCGGCAGGTCCCGCCGGTCGCAACGACAGTGCGCCGCCCAAATGCGAGCGCCAGGCGAGCAGCGCAAGAGCCGCATATAGAAGCGCGGTGAACGCATACAGTACAATATCCATATTCCAAGTTTACACTAGGCCGGCCCGGGCGCGCGACAGCGCCACCGGGCCGGCCGGTTCGCCCCGGTACCCCAGTGTGCCCGGGCGGACTCCAGAATCCGGCAGGCCACTATGTTAGACAACCTTACCCAACGGATGGCACGCGTCGTCAAGACGCTGCGCGGCGAAGCCCGGCTGACCGAAGCCAACACCCAGGACATGCTACGGGAAGTCCGTCTCGCGCTGCTCGAGGCTGACGTGGCCTTGCCGGTGGTGCGCGAATTTGTCGCAAAGGTGAAAGAAAAGGCGCTGGGCGAGGAAGTCATCGGCAGCCTGTCGCCCGGCCAGGCCCTGGTCGGCGTGGTGCAACGCGAACTGACGGCCATCATCGGGGGCGAATACGACGCTCGCGCGGTCGAATTGAATCTGGCCGTCACGCCGCCGGCGGTGATCCTGATGGCGGGTTTGCAAGGGGCTGGTAAAACCACCACCTCGGGCAAGCTGGCCAAGCTGCTGCGCGAGCAGTACAAGAAAAAAGTCCTGACGGTCTCGTGCGACGTCTATCGTCCGGCCGCTATCGCGCAGCTGAAAACCGTCACCGAACAGGTCGGCGCCGACTTCTTCCCGTCGCAACCCGATCAGGCACCGGTCGACATCGCGCTGGCCGCGGTCGACTGGGCCAAGAAGCACTATCACGATGTGCTCATCGTCGACACCGCAGGTCGTCTCGGTATCGACGAAGCGATGATGCAGGAGATCACCGCGCTGCACGCAGCACTTAAGCCGGCTGAGACGCTGTTCGTGGTCGATGCCATGCTGGGGCAGGATGCCGTCAATACCGCCAAGGCCTTCAGCGATGCGCTGCCCCTGACAGGCGTGGTGCTGACCAAGCTGGACGGCGATTCGCGCGGTGGCGCGGCACTGTCGGTGCGCCACGTCACAGGCCGCCCGATCAAATTCGTCGGTATCGCCGAAAAGCTCGACGGGCTCGAGGTGTTCCACCCCGACCGTCTGGCCAGCCGTATCCTCGGCATGGGCGACATCCTGGCCCTGGTCGAAGAAGCCCAACGCGGCGTCGACGTGCAGGCCGCCCAGAAACTCGCCGACAAGGTCAAAAAAGGCGGCGAGTTCGACCTCAACGACTTCCGCGCACAACTGTCGCAAATGAAGAATATGGGCGGTCTGTCGTCGCTGATGGACAAGCTCCCGGCGCAATTGCAGCAGGCCGCCGGCAAAGCCGATATGGGGCAGGCCGAAAAGCAGATGCGACGCATGGAGGGCATCATCAACTCGATGACGCTGGCCGAGCGCGCCAAGCCCGACCTGATCAAGGCCAGCCGCAAACGGCGTATTGCCCAGGGTGCCGGCGTGCAGGTTCAGGAAGTCAACCGGATGCTGGCGCAGTTCGATCAGATGCGCACGATGATGAAAAAGCTGAAAGGCAATAACCTGATGAAGATGATGCGCGGCATGAAGGGTATGATGCCCGGCATGCGTTGACGCGTGCCGAAACCGCACCAACCTGCCTCATTATTACCAGCCGCCTAGCCATGGACGCCCTCATGAATCGCGAAGAAGCCCTGCAGATTTTCAGTACCTCGGAAGAAATCGTATCAGCCGCCGAGGTCGAGGCCGCGATCGGTCGCATGGCCGGCGAGATCAAAGCCGCGATCGGCGATACCTTCCCCCTGGTGCTATCCGTGATGGGCGGCGCCGCCGTGTTCACAGGCATGTTGTTGCCGCGCCTCGAATTTCCTCTGGAATTCGACTACATCCATCTGACCCGCTACCGCAACATGACGCAGGGCGGCGAAATGCAATGGCGCGTGGCGCCGGCCGAATCGGTCAAAGACCGTGTAGTGCTGGTACTCGATGACATCCTGGACGAAGGCCAGACTATGGCCGCGATCCGCGACCGCATACTCGAAATGGGCGCCCAGCAATTTATCAGCGCCGTCCTGTGTGAAAAAACGCTGTCGACCGACAAGCCGCTGCGCCCCGATTTCTGCGGCTTTACCGTGCCGAACCGCTATATTTTCGGTTGTGGCATGGACGCCAAGGGCTATTGGCGCAATCTGCCAACCATCCGCGCGCTGACGGCGAAAATCTGACGCATTGCCTGGCCTGCGATCACCCTTGATCGCAGCGTGCCCCAGGCGCCTCGCGCCCGCTGTTCCCAAGTACGCTCGTGCCGAATGATGTGATGCACGCGCGATACCCTTGCCCCCCAGTACAGATCAAGCTGCGATACACGCAGACAGAAATCAGACCCGTCTTGTTTTTTTAAGATATCGCATAGAGATATCTGTCCAACGCGTATTCTTCTTTGCTCGCTAATTACCTCTGGCTGACGCTCTCAGCCGGCCGAACGAGCAAACGCCGCCGCCCATCCCCCGCATCGCCGTCGAAGATGTCGCGCGTACCCGCCGTCGATAAGCCCTCGTCCCGATGCACACATCGAGACCTTCGACGATGTATTTCCAGGGTGCGCTTCGCCCGATGAGGTAGCTCAAGCCCCCGACTCAACGCTTTTAATACACCCAGCATGCGAAGATTTTCTCTGACGAGTCTGATAGGACTGGCCTTCTTCTTTGTGGTCTATGCGATGGCAAGGGATAGCCAATACGCCCATCCCGTATGGATCAGTGGGACGACTGCCCTCTGCGCATCGGGCTTCCTATACAAGCGCACATCGCTGCTTTCATTCCTGGCAATCGCTCTAATCTCGCTGTATTGCTTCTGCTTCGACTTGGTGCAATCGGCATTAGGCTTCAATCTGAGTCAGGTCGTCAGCGAGGCGCTGCCACTGACCACCGAAACCAACATACCGGAAGTCGTCACCTTCATCAAAAACATCGTCTTCGAACAGACGATGCCGCTGCTGCTGATCGCAGCCTCCGTGCCGCTACTGTTTATGCAATCTCCGCTCAAGAGCCGCTTGGGTATGGCGGTGTGCGCTATTGCGACTATCGGGTCGTTCTCCTATGTCGTGACCCGTAGCGATTTCACCATCGGCGAGACATGGGCGGCTCTCCATCACCACGAGCGAGATGTGCAGGCGTCCAAGGCCGCCATGCTTGAGAAAGCCCGGTTCCGCTGGGCAAGCCGTAGCGCCATTGCAGGCCCGAGCACAATTGTCATCGTTCTGGGGGAAACCACCCGGGGCGATCACTTCAGCATCAACGGCTATCCGCGCGACACCAATCCCCATTTGTCGCAGGACGGCTTGATTTCGTTCAAGCACGCGATCTCCAACGGCCCCTACACCTCAGTGTCGACCCCGATGATCTTGACCCGCAAACCCGTCTCGAGCACGCTCGCACCGATAGTCTGGAACGAAACATCGCTGATCGCGGCCTACAAGGAAGCCGGCTACGCGACCTACTATATCTCCTATTTGGGGCAATTCCACTCAGCCGACGACACCGTGAATCAAATCACGGGCGAGGCAGACCACTACATCGAGCGACCGTGGGACGGAAAAGGCGGTGATGAGGCCGGTGCACAGATCATCCAGCAGATTCTGCGCCAGGACCCCTCACCCAAGAAACTGATTATTTACAAGCTGGTTGGCAGTCATTTCAATTTCCAGGATCGCTACCCCAAATCGTTCGACGTATTCCAACCTTCTTTCCAGACGGTGCACTATACCGAGCCGAGCCCGAGTGAGCGTGATGTCCTTGTCAACACCTATGACAACACCCTGCTCTACACCGACTTCGTGGTGGACAAAATCATCAACGTCTTGCGGCAAGAATCAGAAGATACGTTTCTATCGTTCATTTCCGATCACGGCACCGCGCTCTACGAAGACGGCAAGACGATCTATGTGGGCAACACACAAGCGAACTACCGGATTCCGCTGTTCTTCTGGTTCAACACAGCGAGCCGCTCCAGGCTTGGCCCCAAACTCGACTGGCTTGCGCGAAATACCGATAAACCGGTGGACGCGACTTATTTCGTCGACACCATGTTCGATTTGAGCGGCCTCGACACCCGCGTGCGCAAGGGCAAAACCCTGGTGACGCAAGATCTTGAGGTACAGCCCAGGCGCGTGATTTCAGGCAACGAGGTGGTCGATTACAACACCTTGCCGCCGTGAGCCGCGGGCAATCTTCTCAAGCCTAGGTATGCCGTTGCAGTGCACCCGAGTGAACTCGGCAGACTGCGCCTGCGACACCTCCGACCGACGCTCTGTCAACTGCACGCGATGCCGACAGAGGATTACACGACACAAACAGCGCCATGCCGCTTCTACGCGAAAACCTCATTTTCCTCAGAAAATATCTGAGCGACCCCAAACGGATCGGATCCGTGACGCCCTCTTCAAAATACCTTGGACAGGCGATGCTGGAATTGATCAGTCGCCTGGAACAGGTCAAAGTAGTCGAAGTGGGTGCGGGTACCGGGTCAATTACCATTCATCTGCAACACCTGTCCCCCGTGGTAATCGAAGTCGATGCCGAACTGCATCGATTGTTGCGGCACAAGTTCGATCAAGCGGAAATTGTCCACGACTGCGCGCTGGCTTATCTCGGCAGAATAGAATCGCCGATTGGTCTGGTCGTATCGATCCCGCTGATCAACAATCCCTTTCGCACAGCGTTCATCGAGCGCTTGCGCACCTTATACCAGGACGGCAAGCTCAAGTGGTGCGTGATTTACACCTATGGCAGGCGCAGCCCCCTGGGTGACATTGACTTCAGGCAAGCCCAACGGGCGCGCTGGGTATGGCGGAATGTGCCTCCGGCGAGCATCTGGATATACACGTAGCGCACAGGAGGCAGCAAACTGCGGTGGCAACGCCGCCTACATCTCGTGCACAAAAGTACGGATGCCGGCCAGCATCATCTCGACCGAGATAGCCACCAGTACCAATCCCATCAGGCGTTCAAATGCCATCACCGTGCGCTCGCCGACCAAGCGCTCGATCCGCTCAGCCATCGTCAGCACGACCGCGCAGACGGCCATGGTGACGGTCAAGGCAACCACCCATTCGAGCATGTGTCCTGGTGCCTGCGAGGTCAGCAGCATGACCGTTGCCAGCGCCGACGGGCCCGCCAGACTGGGTATGGCAAGCGGCACGATAAACGGTTCACCGTGCCGACCGCTTGCCACCGCATCGTGATCCGGGTGCGGAAAGATCATCCGGATCGCAATCAGGAACAACACGATGCCGCCGCCTATCTTCAAAGAGATCGGCGTCAGACTCATCAACTGCAGGAAGCGGTCACCGACCAGCATGAACACCAGCAGGATCACGAAAGCGATCGCTACTTCGCGCAAGATGACAACCTTGCGGCGTGCTGCGGCAACCGGCCGCAGCGCATTGATGAACAACGGGATATTCCCTAGCGGGTCGGTGATCAGAATCAGCAGGATCGTGACCGAAACGAAGCTATATGGCACCAGCGCCCCCCGTCAGACGGCGAGCGCCGCGCGCACGCGCGCAGCCACCGTGGCCACGGCATCGGCTGCCGGCAACATCACCGCATCGGTGTCGCGCCGCGCCAGATATTCGATCTTGCCTTCCTTCAGACCGCGATCGCCCACCACCAGACGATGCGGCACGCCGATCAGTTCCCAATCGGCGAACATCACGCCCGGGCGCTCGCCGCGGTCGTCCAGAATGGCGTCGATACCCGCCGCCAGCAACTCGGCCAGCAATCGATCGGCTTCCGCGCGCACCGCTTCGTTGCGGTCATAGCCCATGGGGCAGACCACCACTTCGAAGGGCGCCATCGATTCCGGCCAGATCATGCCGCGCGCGTCGAAGTTCTGCTCGATCGCCGCACCCAGAATACGCGTGACGCCGATGCCGTAGCAGCCCATTTCCATCGGCTGTGGCTTGCCCGCTTCATCGAGGTAGGTGGCGCCCATCGCCTTCGAGTAGTTGGTTCCCAACTGGAACACGTGACCGACTTCGATCCCGCGGCAGATGTCCAAGGTGCCGCGGCCGTCCGGCGAGGGATCGCCCGCCACCACGTTGCGCAAGTCGGCCACCACAGCGGGCTCGGCCACATCGCGGCCCCAGTTCACGCCCGTGTAGTGGAACCCTTCCTGATTGGCGCCACAGACGAAATCGCTCATCTTGGCGACGGTGCGATCGGCAATCACCGTGACCGGCTTCCGGGTACCGATAGGACCCAGGTAACCGGGGCGCGTGCCAAACCAGTCGACGATTTCGGCATCACTGGCAAAGCGGAAACCGCTCAGTTCCGGCACCTTGTTCGCCTTGATCTCGTTCAGGTTGTGATCCCCGCGCAGCAGCAGCAGGAACAGGCGCACCTCGCCTTGGCCCTCGGCTGGATCGACCGCCACCACCAGCGACTTGACGGTGCGCTCCAGGGGCAGATCGAGAAACGCGGCGACGTCCTCGCATTTGGCCTTGCCCGGCGTCGCGGTATTTTGCAATGGCTGTGCCGGCGCTGCGCGCTCGGCGATCAGCGATAGCGCTTCGGCGGCTTCGACGTTAGCGGCGTAATCGGAGTCCGGGCAATAGGCGAGCGCGTCTTCACCGGTATCGGCGATCACGTGGAACTCATGCGAACCGCTGCCGCCGATCGAGCCGTTGTCGGCCGCTACCGGGCGGAAATTCAGGCCGAGTCGGGTAAAGATACGGACATAGGCGTCGAACATCTTCTGGTACGACACCTTCATGCCGTCGCGATCCTTGTCGAACGAATACGCATCCTTCATGATGAATTCGCGCCCGCGCATCACGCCGAAGCGCGGGCGCGTTTCGTCGCGGAATTTGGTCTGAACCTGATAAAAATTGACCGGCAATTGACGATAACTGCGAATTTCCTTGCGGGCGATATCGGTGATCACTTCCTCGTGGGTCGGCCCCAGGACAAAGTCGCGTTCGTGCCGGTCCTTGAAGCGCAACAGTTCCGGCCCGTATTTTTCCCAGCGCCCCGATTCTTGCCACAACTCGGCCGGTTGCACGGTCGGCATCAACAGTTCGATGGCGCCAGCGCGATTCATTTCCGCCCGCACAATCGCTTCAACCTTGCGTACCGAGCGCAGGCCCAGCGGCAGGAAGTTATAGATACCGCCCGCCACGCGACGGATCATGCCGGCGCGTATCATCAATTGATGACTGGTGATTTCTGCTTCAGCCGGTGCTTCTTTCAGGGTGCCGATGAAAAAACGCGATGCTTTCATTCAATATTTTCCGAGGGACTGACGCCTTGATTGGGATCATCGAGGCGCCAAAAATACGCGGTAACGCGTCCTATAGACGCCCGGCTCTCCGCCAAACGGTGCGCCGGGATCATTATCTGTTTATAATCAAGGCAATTTTAAAGGATTCGAAGGTGGTTGTATGCTGGATCGTGAAGGCTTTCGCCCGAACGTCGGCATCATCCTCTTGAACGCACGCAATGAGGTGTTTTGGGGCAAGCGGCTGCGTGAACATTCCTGGCAGTTTCCGCAAGGGGGCATCAAGTTCGGTGAGACCCCCATGCAAGCGATGTATCGGGAGTTGCACGAAGAAGTCGGATTGAAGCCCGAACACGTCAAGGTGATCGGTCGCACGCGCGACTGGTTGCGTTATGAGGTGCCGGACCGGTTTATCAAACGAGAAGTGCGCGGTCACTATCGCGGCCAGAAGCAGATCTGGTTTCTGCTGCGCATGGTTGCACGCGACTGCGATATTTGTCTACGCGCGACAGACCATCCGGAATTCGATGCTTGGCGCTGGAATCACTATTGGGTACCCCTGGACGCCGTCATCGAGTTCAAGCGGGACGTCGATCAGCTCGCCCTGACCGAACTCTCGCGCTACCTGCGACGTGCGGTGCCGCGCCAGTCCCTGCCCGATACCCCCTGCCCGGATGCGCAAGCAGCCGAGCACGACGACGTGCATCTGGTCGAGATGCCGACTGCGGCCGACGATGTCCTGTCCCAACCAGTCGAAAAATAGACCCGATCACGATTTTCCCTAGTCTCAGGATATGCCCTTGATTCCGTTTAGCCTGAAGTCGCAGTCCCGCAACCGCACCGCGCTGTCCTGGTCGATGCGCACCCTCGTCAACCTGACCGGCGCGGCCTGCTTGGTGGGCCTTATCGCCGGCTGTTCGGACGCCCCGAGCCACAAGGACGATAGCGATTTCGTCTATTTGCTGGACCGCAAACCGAATTGGCAGGAAATTCCCGTCACCACCTTACCGGCGCTACCGCAATCGAACAATGTGCTGCCGTTCGAGGTGTCGACCACCTCGGCGCTGAAATTCGGTATCGATGCCAACTCGGTATCGGTTGGCGAAGATGGCATCGTGCGCTTTACCGCCGTGATCACCAGCCCCGCCGGCGCGCGCAATGTCTATTACGAAGGCATACGGTGCGATAACTATACCTGGCGCCTGTACGCGGCAGCCAATGAAGCCGGTACCGCCTGGGACCGCAGCGTCGCCAACGACTGGGACCGCATCCCGACCAGCGATTTGAATTCCTACCAGGGTGCGCTGTATCAGGATTACATGTGCGAGAGCCGCCTGCCGACCGGCAATGCCAAGGGCATCGTCAACCGGATCCGCTTCCACCAGATCGCGAAAGACGACTACCACTAAAGCCTGAGGCGCCGTTGTGCCCAGCGCACAGCGGCGCCTCAGGCCAGTACCAGATTGTCGCGGTGGATCAGCTCCGGCTCCAGCATATAGCCGAGCGTCGCTTCGATTTCGCCGCTGGGCTTGCGCTGGATCAGCCGCACTTCGCTGCTGCTGTAATTGGTCAGGCCACGCGCCACCGCCTCGCCCGCCGGATTCAGGCAGGCAATCACTTCGCCGCGGGCAAAACTGCCATGCACCTCGACAACGCCGATAGGCAGCAGACTCTTGCCGCCATCGCGCACCTTGGTAACCGCGCCGTCGTCGATCACCACGTGACCGCGCACCTGTAAATGATCGGCCATCCATTGCTTGCGCGCAGTGATGCGCGCGGTGCGTGCCACCAGCTGGGTGCCGATCGCCTCCCCCAGCCCCAGACGCACCAGCACATTCGGCTCACGCCCACTGGCGATCACGGTAGCCGCGCCGCTTTTGGCTGCACGTTTGGCCGCCAGGATTTTGGTTAACATGCCGCCGCGACCGATACTGGAACCCGCGCCGCCGGCCATCGCCTCCAGCGCAGCATCGCCGGCATCGCCCTGGGTTACCAGGGTGGCGCTTGGGTCCTTGCGCGGATCCGCCGTATACAGTCCCGGCTGATCGGTCAGTATGACCAGCGCGTCGCCTTCAATCAGATTCGCCACCAAGGCCCCGAGCGTATCGTTATCGCCGAACTTGATTTCGTCGGTGACGACGGTGTCGTTCTCGTTGATGATGGGCACGACATTCAGGCGCAACAGCGTCAGCAACGTGCTGCGCGCATTCAGGTAGCGCTCGCGATCGGCCAGATCGGCATGCGTCAACAAGACCTGGGCGGTGCGGATGCCGTGTGCCGCAAAACGGCTTTCATAGACCTGCGCCAAACCCATTTGCCCGACGGCCGCAGCCGCCTGCAATTCATCGATTTCGCGCGGCCGCTTGCTCCAGCCCAGGCGCTGCATGCCTTCGGCGATGGCGCCCGAGCTCACCAGTACCACTTCGCGGCCTTGCTGGCGCAAGGCCGCAATCTGCTCCGCCCACCGGCCTATCGCCTGATGGTCCAAACCGCGTCCGTCATTTGTCACCAGGCTGGACCCGACTTTGATGACGAGCCGCTTAGCTTGAGCAATCACCGAATGCATCGTATGCACTACCCCCAGTCTCTGTGGTTCGGTCGGATATTGAGGCGAACTTAGGCGGATTCCGCATCCTCGGCCGGATCTGCCTCAATCGCGCCTTGAGCGGCGCGAAAACGAGGATCCGCCGCCAGCTCTTCCGCTTCGGCTGCACGGCCTGCGGCGCCATGCTTGGCCAGATAGTCGTAGATCGCATAGCAAAGGTTTTCGCATCCCTGCCCGGTCAAGGCGGAAATCTCGAACACCGGACCGTCCCAGTCGAAACGTTTGACGAAGTCGGCCACGCGCGCTTTGCGCTCGTCTTCGGGCACCATGTCGATCTTGTTCAGCACCAGCCAGCGCGGCTTCTGGAATAGTGCCTCGTCGTACTTGCGCAGTTCGCCGACAATCGCGCGCGCCTCGGCGACCGGATCGACAGTGTCATCGAACGGCGCGAGATCGACCAGATGCAAGAGCACGCCGGTGCGCTGCAAATGGCGCAGAAACTGATGCCCCAAACCCGCACCTTCGGCGGCACCTTCGATCAGACCGGGAATATCGGCAATCACAAAGCTGCGGCTGGGTCCGACCCGGACCACGCCAAGATTGGGTGCCAGCGTGGTAAACGGATAATCGGCGATTTTCGGGCGCGCATTCGAGACCGATGCGATGAAAGTCGACTTGCCGGCATTGGGCATGCCCAACAGCCCGACGTCTGCGATCACCTTCAGCTCCAGCTTCAGCATGCGCCGCTCACCGATCTTGCCGTCCGTTTTCTGACGCGGGGCACGGTTGGTACTGGATTTGAAATGCAGATTGCCCAAACCGCCCTGGCCGCCTTCGGCCACGATCACGGTTTGCTCATGCTCGACCAGGTCGGCGATCAGCTCGCCCGTTTCCAGGTCGGAAATCATGGTACCAACCGGCATGCGCAGTACGATATCCTCGCCGCCCTTGCCGTAGCAGTCGGCACCGCGGCC
>Ga0116226_10000812_pt1 | contig 26969 bp, 24 predicted proteins | sample S1TSphfallax_FD_89692 | JGI IMG/M metagenome (GOLD analysis project Ga0116226, IMG submission 89692) | Host-associated microbial communities from peat moss isolated from Minnesota, USA - S1T2_Fa - Sphagnum fallax MG | ecosystem: Host-associated > Plants > Peat moss > Unclassified | place: USA... | reverse complement strand
TGTGCGGCGCGCCGTTCTCGTCGAAGCCGATCTGGGACATGGACGCGTAGTTGTCGTTGATATCGCCGGTCGTGCGCCAGAGATTGCCGCCGACCTTTCGCCCCCAGCTTCCGACGTCGAAACGGCCATACTCACACAGGCTATAGAGAATGGGCCGCCCCGTGGCCTGCAGCGCCTCGCCCATCGCCTGATAGACCGCCTGAACGGTCTCGAGCGTATGGTAAAAGGCCTCGCCGGAGCAGAGGTCATATTTCAGATAGTCGACGCCCCAGGCCGCCCAGGTCCGCGCGTCCTGCTCCACATGGCCGTACGTACCCGGATAGCCGGCGCAGGACTTAGGACCCGGCGAGCTGTAGATGCCTAGCTTAAGACCCCGAGCATGGACGTAGTCGGCGAGCGCCTTCATGTCGGGAAATTTGGAATTAGGCTGAAGCACGCCGTTGGCGTCTCGCGCACCCTGCCAACCGTCGTCGATATTGACATAGACGTAACCCGCGTCCCGCAGGCCGGTCGCGACGAGGGCGTCGGCGATCTGGCGCACTGTCTTGTCGTCGATTTCTTCGCCGAATTTGTTCCAACTGCTCCAGCCCATCGGCGGCGTGCGGGCGAGGCCGTTATCAGGCACAGGGCGAGGCGGCGGCAGCGGTGAGGTTGGAAAGCGAAGCGCGGCGAGCTCGGACGCCGTGCCTGGATGGGCCGTCGCCTTTATATCGTCATCCCACACCCGGCCTGTCAGAAAGAGACGGGTTCCCTCGATCCGGGCGGTCAAATCCTGGGGCGTCAGCCGCGGATTGCCGTTGAAGATCTTGAAGATCAGCCGGTCATGATCGATCCGCAGGTTCAGCATGGGCAGATCGCCGTACCATTGCGAGGTGATCACGCCGGTGAGCAGACCGTCGTGACGCTGCACGACCATCTTCGTGAACTGCGGAAACGTCTGCGTCGGCTCGAACACCCAGGCGCCCAGCGGCGCGGCTTGCGCCCTCGCCTGGAGCGGTCCCCCCACGATCAGGGCGAACCCAAGCCAGGCTGCAATCCAATGTTTCATCCGCAAGCGACTTTCAGCAGCTCGGCCATGGGGGATGCGCCAGATTTCCTCTCAACGCCATTGCGCCCTGACGCCGCGCCTGACGCCGGCTGGAGATGACAGGCTTTACCAGGCGCCGCTCGCAAGGCGACCCTAGTCGCTCCTCGGACAGGCCAGCAGCCACGCTTGGAGCCGGTCAGAGCAGGCGCCATTGACGGGAACTTAGACTGCAGGGACTGGGACAAAGCGATGGCGACGATGAACCGGCAGCTCCGCGTAAAGTCCTGGCCCGACGGCCTGCCGCAACCCGAGAATTTTGAGATCGTCGAGGCCCCCTGTCCGGTTCCCGACGACGCTGACGTCATGATCCGAAATCTTTGGCTCTCGATCGACCCCTACTACCGTCACGCGCTTGGGCCGCGCTTTTTAGGGACCAAGTTCTGCCAACCCGGCGATGTGATGATGGGCGTCACCCTTGGTCGGGTCGTGGAGAGCCGCGACCCTCGGGTCGCCGTCGGCCGCTATGTTACGACGCTTCTGGGCGGCATGCAGGATTACGTGGTCGTCAGCGGCCGCGATGTGCGACTCCTGCCTGATGATCTGTTCGGGCCCGGCAAGCTACCGCTCTCCACGGCCTTGGGCGTTGCGGGCATTCCTGGGCTGACGGCCTATTCCGCGCTCATGGTCCACGCCAAGGCCTCGCCCGGCGAAACCTTCCTGGTCTCATCCGCCGCCGGCTGCGTCGGCGCCACGGCGGGGCAGTTGGCCATGCTCATGGGACTTCGAGCGGTCGGCATCGCGGGGTCTGCGCAGAAGGTAGCCTGGGTCGTAGAGACAGCAGGATTCGACGGCTGCGTCTCCTATAAGTCCAATAGCTTTGCAGACGACCTCGCCGCCGCCTGCCCGAGGGGGATCGACATCAACATGGAGCATGTGGGGGGCGAGGTGCTCAACACGGTTCTGCCGCTGATGGCCCGCAATGGCCGGATCGTCATTTCGGGACTGATCGATCAGTACAACAAGACCGTCGCGCCGCCGGGACCGAACTGGGGCGTCATCGTCCAGAAGCAGCTCACCGTCTCGGGGCTGCGGGTCTTCAACCATTTCGAGTTGATGCCGCACTACGAAAGATTGATCGCCGACCAGATCGCCAAGGGCGCATTCGTCTACCAAGAAGACGTATCCGAAGGCCTGGAGGAAGCGGCGGGATCGCTCGCTCGCGTCTTGACGGGCGCGAACTTCGGCAAATCGCTCGTCCGGATCGCCGAGGAGGCCTGATGGGACGCGTCGAGGCCGCGGCGGTCCGGCCACAACGCGCTGTCAGGCGATGTTGGCCTCTCGCTCGCGGCTTTTGATCATGGCCTGATTCAGAATGTAGTCGCGTCGCTTGTCGGGGTCGGCGATGACGGCGGCGAGCTGAGCCTGGGCCTCGCCCTGGGCGGCTTCCGCCCCGGCCTCAAGGGAGCGCTTGTTGCGCATGGTCTGGGCCTGGACGAATTCCTGCATCACCGTGCGGCGCTGGCGCTCATAGCGATCAAGCTCGGTATCGGGGTCGGCCTTGTCTAGCACGACGGCCTGGAGTTTTTCCGACAGGTTCCAGGCGTCATGCACGCCGGAATTCATGCCAAAGCCGCCCAAGGGATTGTTCAGGTGCGCCGAGTCGCCCATCAGGATCACCCGACCCTGACGGTAGCTATTGGCCACCCTCTGATGCACACGATAGACGGTGCGATGAGACGTCACGACCGCGTCTCCCGCGCCGACCAGCCCATCGAACACGGCGGTCTTCTTGGCGTCGCCTACGAGAACCTTGTCATCGTCCGTCTCCAGCGCTGGCACCAGCACACGCCAGAACTCGCTCACGCGGATCAAGACGCACCATTCCTTAGGGTCCGCCATATAGGCGACGTAGGCCAGGTCGTTGAAAGACTCATGCACGGGATAGGTCGTCGAGAGCGTCAGGAACTTCTCTGGATAGGTGAACCCGCTGAATTCGACCCCCATCAGCTTTCGCACCAAGCTGTTCGCGCCGTCGGCCCCGATCAAATAATCGCAGCGATAACGCTCGACGCCGGTGGGCGTCTCGACCGTAACCCATACCCCCTGATCGTCTTGCTCATAATGGGTGAGGCGGCGCTGAAATAGAATCGATCCGTGACGATGATTGGCGAGCTTGTCGGCGATCAACCGCGTCAGCTTGAACTGTTCGCACTGCAGCCGATAGGGATGTCGCGCCACATCCGCAATCTCCCCCATATCCAGGGAGAGGACCTCACCGGTCGCGCGGTTTCGATACTGGTAGACCGGCGCGCGAAGCGCTTGCGCCTCCAGTGCCTCCAACAGGCCCAGGTCCTCCATCATATCGAGGGTTGGGGGATGAAAGGTGGACGCCCGCATGTCTTCCGGGCATTGCGCCTGGCTTTCCAGCAAGATCACATCGACGCCCATTTCCGCCAGGCGGTAGGCGGCCACCGCGCCCGACGGGCCTGCGCCGGCGATCAGGACCGACACCTTGATCATGCACAAAATCTCTTTTGGGGGCGGAACACGAGCTTGACCGGCGATCAATCAACGATGATGCGCATATCGACGTCCGCAGCGCCTTTGCGTTCGAGCTTGGCGGACTGGTAACGGGGCGAGTGGATATAGGCGCGGGCGGAGTCAGCGTCGGGAAACCTAACCACGACGACGCGTTCGCCGACGGGGGAGCCCCCCTCCAGCACTTCCGACACCGCGCCGCCGCAAACGCGTTCGCCCCCAAACTCGGCGCTCAAGCCAGCAATCGCCGCGCCATAGGCGGCGAACTTCACGGGGTCGGAGATTCGTACCGTGGCGACGATATAAGCGGCCATTTGGATATCCTCGATCTGGACCTGCAGTTAGGCCGATGGTCGGCGGACTTTCTCGTCGGCGACTCAAATTGGCCGCTGGGTGATCACTGGCGCCGTTGCGGTGGAGACGGTCGCAACGACTGGCTAGGTCGAGCCGATCAAAGGAGATGAACGGGCGATGGTCGACTCTTTGGGCTGGCGCAAGAAGTTCGCGGTCATCGCACCCTCGACCAACACGAGCGTGCAGCCGGAATACGACGACATGCGCCCCGTGGGGATCACCAACCACTTCTGCCGCATCCCCATCCCCGACACGAAAATCACCGACGACGCCTCCTTCATGGCGATGCTGCAGAACATCCGCGACGCCACGCTCGACAGCGCCACGGTGGCCATGACGATGAGCCCCGACTGCCTGATCATGGGGATGTCGGCGGAAACCTTCTGGGATGGCGCCGCCGGCGCCGATGCGCTTGAAGCCAAGATGCTGGAGCGCACCGGCGGCGTGCCCGTGGTCATGGGATCGACCGCGGTGGACGCGGCGCTGAAAGCCTATGGCGGCGTCAAGAAGATCGGCGTGATCACGCCCTATATGCCCGTGGCCGACATCCAGGTGCGCCGCTTCTTCGAGGACATCGGCTACGAGGTCGTGCATCTGCAGGGTCTTCGTTCGCCCTCGCCGATGATGATCGCCCACGAGCAGCCCCAAACCCTCAAGCACGCCGCCCTGGCCGTGAACGACGGCGTCGACGCGATCGTCCAGTGCGGCACCAATCTGGCCTTCGCCAAGGTGGCCGCGATGGCGGAATTCTGGCTCGAAAAGCCCGTCGTGGCGATCAATACCGCCACCTACTGGCATGCCCTGCGCAGCAACGGGATCACCGATCGCGTGGCCGGCTTCGGCGCCCTATTGAGCGAGCACTGAGGAGAGTCTTCGCCATGGATTACGACTACATACCGCTTCCAGCTCGCCAACCTCTGAAGTGGCCGGGCGGCGCGCGGGTCGCCCTGATCCTGACGTTCAACCTTGAAACCTGGGATCTCACCAAGCCGACGGACAAGCCCTATTACGCCGGCGGCCCGGCCATCCTGCCCGACACCCTGCCCGGAGATACGCCGGACTTTCCCAACTATACCTGGCGCGAATACGGTCAGCGGGTCGGCATCTGGCGCCTGTTCGAGCTCTTCGATGAGCTCGGCGTGCGGGCGTCCTGCACGACAAATGCGGTCACTTTCGAGCGGCGCAAGGCCATGACCGACGCCGTGCTCGACCGCGGATGGGAACTCCTGGCCCACAACTGGGAGCAGGGCGAACTTCTCACCACCTTCGCGAAGGACCCTGAAAAGGAACGCGACATCATCCTGCGCTCCTTGGATCAGTACGAAAAGTTCACCGGCCGCAAAGCTAAGGGCTGGCTCTCCTCAAGCCTGCGCGGCACGCTTCAGACGGCGGATATCCTTCGGGAGTACGGCTGCCTCTTCTACTGCGACATCATGAACGACGACCAGCCTTACCTGCTCAGAACGCCCCACGGGCCGATCGTCTCAACGCCCTATTCCAACGAAATCAACGATTTCACCTTTATCACCCGCAAAAACTTCACAACCGATCAGTTCCGCGACGCCCTGATCGAGGAGCTGGACGTTCTCTATGCCGAGGGCGCCAAGACCGGCCGCATCATGAATGTGGGGCTGCACCCCCACGTGTCCGGCCGCGCGCATCGGGTACGTGCGTTACGAGAGTTCATCACTCACGCACAGTCGCTGCCCGGCGTCTGGTGGCCGACGCGCGAAGAGATGGCGACCTGGTATCTCGACAACCACGAACACCATATTCCCGGACAACTGGGCTAGCGGCAAGCAAGGCGCGATTTAGGCTGTCACGCGGCCCGGATTTGCGTCCCGTCGTCTCGCAAAACAGCCGTGATCGTAGCCGCAGCGCGCTTGACGTCATCGGCGTATTTTTCAATGGCGTCGGTCATCTTCATGGCTGACGAAAAGAAAATCAGCGTTACAGCGCCGGCGATCCCAGAATTGTCAAACACGGGCGCCGCGATCGATGAGGTCTTGCCTGGATTTTCTGTATAGCGATTACGCCCCTTGGTGGCATAGCCGTCGTTTTGGATCTCGCGAACCAATAGGCCAGACTCGAACAGTCCGAGGGTGTTGTTGCTGGCGTTTTCGGGTACGGCGCGGAGCGTCGATAAAATATTCGCGCGGTCTTCTTCAGACGTAAAGGCGATGTGAACACAGCCCGAAGCCGACTCCAGGATCGGCAGCGTATAGCCGGGATAGTAGTTGTTGAAGGTCAGGGTCGTCAGCGTATGGGTCGAGTCCCGGACGACCATACGCTGGCCGACGTGACTGGTGAGCGATACCGGCCAGCCGTGGCGCTTGGTCAGCTCCACAATGTGGGCCCGCGCGGCGTCCACCAGGCGACCATGGGCCTGAAAGCCGTGGGACAGGGTTTGAACCAGGGCCGTCGGCCGGTAGCGCTTACGGGCGGGCTCCCGCTCGATCAGCCCCTCAAACAGAAGCGTCTGCACGATGCGACACGCCGTCGGATATGGCACGCCTGAGGCGTGGGCCACATCCATCATGGTCAGGGAGCCCGCGCGATTAATCGCCTGCAAAACGGCGATGCAGCGGCTAATAGAGCGGATCGGGACGCCTTTTTCCAACGCCGAACTCCCTGCCTTCCAAGTTGACAGGACAGTGACGATCAGAGGCGAAGTCAAGAACGGACAGATAGAAATTAGGCGCCAGCGTCAATATGACGGGCAAATAGTCAGTATTTCAGCCCGCCTTAAGGCGCCAAGCTAAATCCACCTCGGCATAGGCGGGGGACCCCAACGCAACAGTCAGCTTCCGATAGACCCAAGTTGCAGACTTTGGCGGGCGGCCGTCCTGCCGGCGATCTTGCCAAGGGTCGTGGCGGTCATGAGCCCATTGCCGGCCAGATATCCGGTCGGATCCGGACCTGAGACTCCGCGCGCTGCGCCGCCGCCCGCAAACAGATTGGGGAACACGCCGCCCATCGGCTTCTTGACCCGAGCGTCCGGATCGACCGCCAGGCCTCCCTGAGTGTGGAACAGCGCGCCCGTGACCCTGACCGCATAAAAGGGCGGGGCGAGCACAGGTTTACCGGTGAAGTCGCGCCCGAAAGCATCCTCGACTTCGCCGCGGGTAAAGGTCGCCACCTCCGCCGCGGTCCGCGCCACAACATCAGCCGGGAGGCCGGCCAAATCCGCCAGCGCCTCCCAAGACGACGCGGACATCACGGCCCCGGCTTTCAGCGCATCGTGATAGTCCTCGAACTGGTGCATGAGCTGGTGCAGGCGCGCGTCATAGAGCGACCAGGCCACGCCGCCAGGCTGGGCGTTGACCTTGGCAGCCTGCTCGGAATAGCCGAGCGACTCGTCGGAGAACCGCCGCCCCTCCCGATTAACCTGGAAGCCGCCTTCCAGGATCACGGGCCAATGCAGGGTCACTCCAAAACCTGCGGCAAGGCCGCCATGGCCTTGATAGCCGGTCATATCGGCGAGTTCGGCGCCCAGCTGCTCGCCCCAGACCACCGCGTCGCCCTGATTGCCCGGATGACCGTGATAGACGGCGTCGGCCATTTCGGGAAGCCACCGGCGCACCATCTCGGCGTTGCCGCCGAACCCGCAGCAGGCCAGGATCAGCGTTCGGCATCCCACCTGCTCTCGCGCCCCGTTCGGCCGGACGATCTCGACCCCGACGATGAGGTCGTCTTCGGCGAAGAGGCGCTCGACGCGGGCGTCGGTCATAAGGGCGGCGCTGGTCTGTTCTAGCGCCGCCTGCAACGCCGCCTGAAGCTCCGACCCCGTCCGATTGGGCGTGCCGTACATGCGCATAAAGCTATGACCGGAATAGAGGAAACCCTGGACGAGAGACAAGGGCGCGCCATGACGGTCGCGCAACCAGGCCACCGTTTCGGCGCACTCGTCGGCGAGCCGGCGCGCGACGTCTATGTCGATGCGGCCCTTGGTCTTGCTCAGCATGTCCTTGAGAAACACCTCGGGACTATCGGCGAGACCGAGCGCCGCCTGCTCGGGCGTACCGGCCGCCGGTATCAGGCCGGTAGACATGGCTGTGGAGCCGAGCGGCGTGGGGTCGCGCTCGATCACGAGCACCTCAGCGCCGCTGTCGGCGGCGGCGAGCCCCGCAGAGAGGCCGCAGGCGCCTGCGCCCACGACCACGACATCGAACACCACATCGAACGACGGCGCGTCACGCAGCGTTCGGATATCGACCGTCTGGGCGGCGCTCATTTGGCGAGATCGCGGAGAATGAGGTTGGGCAGGAAGGCGTTATCCCACTCGGGCGATTTGGGTGGCGGATCGCCCATGCGAAGGATCGCCAAGTGTTTGGAGGGAACCATGTACAGCACCTGGTTGGCGTTGCCGTCAAACAGAAAGAGGTCGGACGCCAGATAGGGTTCGCTGTGCAGGACGGCGCCGAGCATCTGGCCGGGACGTCCAAAACCTCGGCGCTGGATGTACTCGCCCGGCAACCAGACGCCGAGGCCATAGCGCGAATTGGCAGCCGATGGCGTCAGCATGGACTTTACATAGCCCGCGGGGAGAAGCCGGCGCCCCGACCAGGTTCCGTCCGCCATCAGCAACAGGCCCAGGCTGAGCCAGGTCCGCGCGGGCAGGAAGATGCAGCAGCCGGAATGGGCCAGACCGCCGGGACGGTCCACCCAGACCTCGCCGCCCGCCGCGCCCAGGGGCTTCAGCACCTCGTTCGACACAAACTCGGCATAGCGGCGACCCGTCGCGTGCTCGATCACGGCCGCGATCATTTCGGCAGACGCGTTGGAATACTGATAGCGTTCGCCGGGGACGGCGGTCAGGGGATAGTCGTCGATCAGCACGGCGTCATGTCGCGGGTGCAGATAGGCGCGGGTCATGACGCTGGCGGGATCGGTGACCGCTCCCTGCTCGGCCAGTCCCGACGTCATGTTGAGGAGCTGCCTTATGGTGATCGCGGCCTTCGGCGTCCCGCGCCACGGGGCGATGAAGGTCGCCGCCGGCTGATCGAGATCCTTGATGGCGCCCAATTGGATCGCACGGCCGATCGCGATGGCGCCCAGCGGCTTGGCCAGGGATTTGGCGTTCAGGGGCGTCTTGGCGTCCGCGCCCAGTCCATAGGCCTCGGCCTCGATCGCGCCGTTTCGCCAGATCAGCAACGCCTTGGAATTGTTGGCCAGAGCGTAGGCGACGGCTTTGTCCCGCGCCTCGGCGCTGATCGAGGGATGGAGCGCCGCGGGAATGGCGTGTGGATCGGCCGCCCCCGGCACGGCTTCCATAGTGTCATAGGGGTCATGCCCATGGCTGTTGACCGCCAGCCGCTGGAGATAGACCGCCTGGTCTGGATCGGCCGGGGGCTCGGCGGCGGCGGCGACAAGGGTTGTTGTCATGACCATGACCAGATTGAAGAGGATCGACCCGCCACGCCTCATTAGGACACCCTCGATAACGTCGTCTGAAGCGGCCAGCGAAGCTCAGGCTGACCGCCAGGTCCCGCTATGACGGCATAAACCTATCAACCTGGGGCCACGCCGCTTTACCTTGTGCGCAGAGTGTCCGATGGGCGAAGACTTCAGAGGCCGCCGTGGACCGCCGCCGCCACGAGGCGACTTGCTAGTCTCGCCTGGGAGGACTTGCACCGGTGAACATGTCGCGTCGAGACGTCATGACCGCCAGCGCGGCGGTCGGATCCGAGCTCTTCGGAGGATCAGCCTTTGCAGACGCCGCGCCCTTGACGCTCTCGCTGAGCCACCCGGATGGCCGCAGAACCGCCTATCGCGCCATGCGTCCCGCTCGCGGCGGTCCGTGGGGCCTGGCGCTCTTTTCCCACGGCGCCAATTCCTCCAACCACGACTACGACGGGCTGTGGGGACCCTGGGCGCAGGCCGGGTATATGGTGGTGGGCCCAAACCACATCGACAGCGGGCCGCCCGCGGCGCAGCAGAAGGTGGCCCGCACCGCGCTCTGGCAGGCGAGACTGGACGACACCAGCCTGCCGCTGCGTCAGCGCGCCCCTTTTGACAGCTGGGCGGCTAGCCAGGGCGCATCGATCGATTGGACCAAGGTTTGCGCGGCGGGGCATTCGTTCGGGGCCGTCGTCGCCCAGGCCCTGGCCGGCGCCCGCATCATCGCGCCGGGCGAGGTTGAGGCGCGGTCGGCGCCGATGGCGGGGATCGCCGCCTGCATCGCCCTGTCTCCGCCCGGCCCGCTGAAAGGCTTCATACCGGCCGACTCCTGGTCGACGGTCGCCGTCCCGAGCTTCCTTCAGACCGGCGACGCCGACATCTTGCCGGGCTTTGTCGATGACTGGCGCCTTCGCTTGACGGGCTTCGCCGGCCCGCCCAACCGGTGGACGCTGATCGGTCACGGCGTAGATCACTATTTCCACGGCCTGATCTGCCGTCTCAGCCCCGGCGCTGCAGCCGATCGGCTCGCATTGCAAGAGACCGCGGACCTCAGCGGCCGGTTCTTGGACGCCTATTTGCGCGGCGACGCCGAGGCGCTTGGCGTCTTGCAAGGCCGAGCCCGTCGCGGAGACGATGGCGTGGCGATCTTCCGACAGGACTGACGCCCGTCAGGCGCCCGAGCTCAGGCGGCCTGGGGCGCCGCACCCGCCATTCGCGCGGCGGCCAGGGTGTTCTGGTCGAGGCGATAGAAACTCAACAGGATCAGTGCGATGACCGCGCAGCCCGTGGGAATGTAGGCCACGCCCAACAAGGCCGCCTGTCGCACGGCGCCTGCGTTCGCGACCGTCACGCTCGCCGTCTTGTCGAACCCAGCCAGGCTGAGCGCAGCGCCCACCACGGCTGGCCCAACAGCGTTTCCGAACTTTTCGACGAAGCTATAGAGGGCCGAATACATGCCCTCGCGCCGCAGACCCGTTCGGTGCGCATCCATTTCCATGGCGTCGTTCAACATGGACATGGCGAACATGACGTTGCCGGAGAAGGCCACGCCCGTCATCATGCCGCGCAGGGTGAGATAGAACAGCGGCTCTGTCGGCGTCGCCCAAACCCACGACAGGGCGCCCGCTCCCGTCGCTATGGCGCCAATCATATAGCCACCGCGTTTGCCGATCAACTTCGAGAGTCTCGCGAGAATTGGCGTCGCGACCAGCGAGGCCGCGAGCAGAGGCAAGCCGAATACCGACAGAGTTGCTGGGCTGCGCTTTAGAACATCGACCAATAGAAAGAAGGTCGCCGACGCCGTTGAAGCGATGCCGATCAACTGTACCGTCTTCACGCCGATGATGATCAAGGCGGCGCGGTTGCCAAAGAAGGTCGCCACCTGGTCCGCCCAGGAGGCTGTCGTGCGCTTATGTTCGGTAAAACGTGCGGCCCGCGTCCACCTCCACGCGATCACCATGCCGACCCCTGTGAACAACGCCAAGATGACGCTCAGAAGGGCGTAGTCTGCCGCGCTGTTGACAACTCGGCCGCCGGGACCTGTGCGACGGCCCAGCTCGCCGAGCACCGCACTAGCGCCCACCGTGGCCACCGCCGTGCCCACGCTCGAGGCCATTACGCGCCAGCCCTGAAGGATTGATCTCTCATAATACCCTTCGGTCATCTCCGTCGCCATCGCCAGAAGCGGGACGTTGAAGATCGAATAGCCGGTCGTATAGATCAGATTGACCGCCAACACATAAGCCCAGACGACCGGCCTATTGCCGTGAAACGGGATCGTATAGATCAATACCATCGCCAAGGTATTGATGGCCGCGCCCCACAGCAGGAAGGGTCGGCGACGCCCAGACGGCGACTTGTGACGATCGCTGAGCCAACCTGCCAAGGGATCGGAGACGACGTCGTAAAGCTTGCTGACCATGAGCACGACGCCGGCGACCCACCCCGCCATGCCCACGATGGTGGTGAGATAGAACAGCATCAGCGCCGAGACGCCATTGGACAGGATAGAGACGCCGAACGCGCCGGTGGCCCACCCAAATTTGATCGACAGCGGGAGCTTCTCCATCAGGGTCGCCTGAACCGGCGGGGTCGCCTTCATCGTGTCTCCTTGGGACTGAAACCGTAACATCACGGGGTCGCAGGGTTAGGCGGGCTTTCGCGCGACGTAGTTTGGCGTCATCCACGCCACTTTCGAGGGCTGAAGCTCCGCCTCAAAGCCGGCGTCGCGCAGCATCTGAACGAAATCGCAATTGACGAACTCTTCCCGCCAGCGCTCGCCGTTAAACTGGTGGTCCGCCCAGGAGCGATAAGTGGCGAAGGCCGGCGCCTGGGCCTTCTGGGCGCCCGTGGCGAAGTCTGTGACGTCGAACACGCCGCCCGGACGCAGGATGCGGAAGACCTCCGCGCAGATCTTATGGGCGACGTCGGTCGGAACCTCGTGGAACATGATATAGGCGGTGGCGATATCGACCGAGTCCGAGGCCAACCTCGTATCCTCGGCCAGACGCTGCACGAACCGAACATCGAGCCCCAGTTCGACGGCGCGCTTATGGGCGTACCGCAGCATCGGCCCCGCGACGTCCAGCCCTGTGACGTCGGCTTCAGGAAAGCTCTCCTTCAACGTCATCGCCAGTTGGCCGATACCGGTGCCCAGATCGACGATCGTCTTCACCCGACCATCGTGCGGGCGCGCCGTGCGCCGCGCCAGCATGGTATGAAACTCGTCCCGGTCGTTCTGGCCCATGTAAAAGCTGTTGGTGCCGTAATGGTAGACGGGTCCCGACAGCTCGTCTCCCACATAGCCGCCCGGCTGGATGTGGATTTCGTGCCGACAATAGTCTGGAATGTCGAGGTCGGGATCTAGCTCAACACTCCCAGGCCCCATCGCATCATAGCGGTCGAGCTCGGCCAAATAATGATCGCGATGACGGCTGAGCTGACCGCAGAGCCCGGCCCATAGCTGGCGCTGATTGGTGATCCAAACCCGCAGCCGCGACGCGATCAGCGGATCGGGATCGAACACCGCGCGCAAGGTTTCGACATCGCCCGAACGATCGGCCGTGACGCCGTGCGCCTGTAGAAGCGCTTCGGAATGGTCGCGAATCTGGGCGTCCATGTCGGTGATCATCCACTCGCGAAAGCCGCGGACAAAGTCCTGTTGGCTTTCCAAATCCAGGCTGCGCAGCCGCGCCGTGCGGCCGTTGGTTCCCCGGTCGATGTCGATCATGATCACGGCTCCTTGCTGGTGTGGGAGGATCAAACGCCAGAGGCGCCCTTGGCTTGGGCGCGCGGTCCGGCGGCGACGGCATTGAGCGGCGGACGCCGCGGCGGATTGGGCGACTTGGCGCGTTCAGCGGCCGCGTCGCCGACACCTGGACGGCGGGCCAGGGCGGCGTAGACCGATCGCATCATCCGGTCCCGCTCCTCGCGCCAGGCGGCGGCGTCTTCCGCCGTCGGCGTATAGGTCTCCACCGCCAGGTCCGGCAAAACGCCATGCGTCTCCATCACGCGCTCCAAGACCAGCATCCGCCGTCGCGTGATCCAGGTCTCCGCGCCAAGCTCAAGCACGACCTGAACCAGAGCATCGACGACCGGATCGGCCAAGAAGCTATAGCTGGCTGACCCATGATCGATGTAATCCGTCGCCGCCTTGGTGTGGGTTGGTTCCATTGTGTTCGCAATTCGCCTCAAACTTACAGCCGAAAACTACGCGTACGACAAGGAAATCGCCGGCTCAGTCCGACGCGCCAAGACGTAGACTCCGCCCATGCCGCCGATATTGATACGGATTTGCTCGTCGAGATACACGACGTCGGAATAGAGCTTGGCGGGTTTGAACTCCCGATGCAACGCGGCGTCGGCGTCGAAGCCCAGGGCCGCTCGAAGGCCGGCTTCGTCCAAATCTCCACGGGGGCGAACCTCCGCCGCGTAGAAGACGACGCGGAAGCGCCGTGCATCCTCGTCGTCGGGCTCATAGCGACCATGAATGATCACGACGCCTGGTACGCCGGCCAACGTTTCGAACAGGACCACATTGTTGTAGGTTTTTGGCTCGAGATCGATCTCTTGCAGGATTTCGACGACGCGGATCGGGATGTCGGGAAAGGCTTTGAACGTCTGCAGGGAAAGGCTCGACGCCTCCCGATGGGATTTGCCCTTGGAGTGACCCACGCCAAATCGCGCATACATATTCGACCAACTGCCCGCCACCAGCGGCAGCTGCTTTGCTGGGTCGGGGATGGGTGAAAGCGGTTGAATCGCTTCGATCAGGGCTTCAAGCCGCGGCGGCGGGACCGGGGCGACGTCGCTGTTGAAGGCGTCTATCAGGGCGAGCAGCTCCTGCTTCACCTCTCCAAGACTGGCCATAAGGCTATTCCCCCAGCTTAACGCCCTCTTTGCCGCAAAATTGAACGTCGGGGATGGGCCGCAGCGCATATGGCCGACTGGCGAGCACGGTCGGGATCGCTATATTCCTCCGACGCAGGCGGCTTTAGCCTTGGAATAGGTTAGGGTTTGAAAGTCCGGCAGATCATTTTGCGCCGGAAGCGAGTTAGAGCGCTTGAACACCCCACAGCAACCGATCTTGACGCCCGACCAGCTCGATAATCTGGGACTTGCGGTTATTTCGCTCGCCAAGGAACTTTGGGTCGTCAAAGATCGACAGTTGGTCGCCGAGGCGCTCCTGAAACAGAAGGGTCTGCTTGCGGACCTCGACACCTTCCAACCCGATGCCGATCTTGCAGCCAAGCTCGCGGCGGAGCGGCAGAAGTTCGTGAAGGATCTGATGGCTGCGCTTTTGGATAAACCGTCGCCAAACGGCTAATCTCGGCAAACGACGCGATAGGGAGACGTCAAGAATGAATCTCGAGCTTGATCAGCGCGGACGCGCCTCTATCGATTTCCTCGTGTCGCTAGGTCAGGGCATGGGTCAAGCCAGCGCCATGCTGTCCGCCGACATCGCGAAGGCCGGCCTGGACGCAACCAACCTGGAAGAAGACTTGGACGCGCGGCTCGATCAGATGGAGGCCGCCCTCTCCGGATCGCACGCCCTGCATGTGCGCGATCTGATTGGCGAGTGGTCGTCCACCCGTCATGGTCGGATTGGGCAGGAGGCGTTCGAAGCGATCCGGCCGGCGATCGAACTGCAGCTTCAGGCGCTGGCGCAGGGTCCGACCCAGATCGAGGTGATGGCGCATTTCACGCCGCCGGAGTATCTCAAAGACGTTTGGATCCATCGCACCCACGGCGGCTGGGACGGTCATGAGCACCAGGGCCTCATACACGCCGAGATGATCCACAAACGCTATCTGAACGCCATGTTCGGCGGGGGCGTCTTCGATGCGCGACGCGCCGTCTTGAATAACCTGCCGCGTCGCGATTACCGGCGCATTTTCGAGATGGGGGTCTCTTCGGGCTTTCATACCCTGGGCTTGGCCGACGCCTTCCCAGAGGCGGCGATTTCAGGCTGCGACGTCAGCCGCCCCATGCTCGAACAGGCCCAAAGGGTGGCCAATGAGCGTGGCCTGGAGTGGAAGCTCTATATCTCCCGGGGCGAAGACACGCGCCTGCCGGACGCCAGCTTCGACCTCGTCAGCTCCTTCATCCTGCTGCACGAACTGCCGGCGGATGTGAACGTGGGCTTCTTCCGTGAGGCGTTTCGACTGCTCGAGCCCGGCGGCGCGGTCATCATGACCGATGTTCCGCCCTATGCGGCCCAGGACAAGCTGACAACCTGGCGTTTCGATCGCGGCGCCCGGCGCGGGGGCGAGCCCTACTGGCGCGAGTCCGGGCTTTTGGACACGACGGCGATCGCGCGCGAGTGCGGCTTCATCAATGTCCGCGCTTTCAAAGAGCCCACCGGCGGCAACTACTGGGTCACCATCGGCGAAAAAGCCGCCGCCTAACGCGCCACCTGTTCGGGATTTAAGTCCGCGCGTCACGTCCGATTTTGACGACCCCGATGGGCGCCATTCTTGCTCCACCGCCTCCGCCAAGGCGGCGTCTGTGCCAGAATGGATTTCGGTGATGACCAAGTTAGACCTGTCTATAGCAGAACGTCAGGCAGACGGCTTTGCGGAGCTCACGGCGACCGGCGGGGCTCAGGGTTTTGATGCCGAGGTGATCGTCGTCGGCGCCGGGGTTGCAGGCGCTCTTATCGCGCTACTGTCGGCGCGTCAGGGCCGCTCGACGCTGGTTATTGATCCACATGTTGAATTTCCTGCCGATTTCCGCTGCGAGAAGCTGTCGCTCGACCAGGCCAAACTGATCGTCGAGCTGGGCGTCGGCGAAGCCTTCGGCCTGGCCCCGGGGGGCGACCCGCAGGCGCTGACCCATCGCGGCTTCGGCTACGACGAAATGGTCAACGGCCTGCGCGCCCTCTGGCCACAAGCCCTGACCCAGGTCGCCGGGAAGGCGATCGCCATCGCGCCCTCGCCGCACAGAACCGTGGTGACTCTGGCCGACGGCCGTAAGCTGGCGGCCAAGCTGGTGGTGCTGGCGACCGGGCTCGGCGAGCGGCTCCGCGCCGACCTCGGCCTGACCCGCCAGGTGTTGTCGCCGACCCATTCCGTCAGCCTTGGCCTTACCCTCGACGCGCCGCAAGCGGGCCGCGACGCCCTCCTTGGCCTGGTCCAGCCAGGGGAGACGCTGGGCGACGGCGTCGGCTACGCCAGCTTCTTCGCGGTTGGGTCCGCCGTACGGATGAACCTCTTCCTGTATGACGCCCCGTCGAGCGACCGCGTGGCGCGGTTTCGCAGCGATCCCTTGAACGCGCTCGTCGGCGCCCTCCCGAGCCTCGCTGACAAGCTGGACGGGGCGCGGCCGATCGGCCCCATCCAAGTGCGGGTCACAGACCTCTACGCCGTCGAACGGCCGGCCCGCGACGGGGTGGTGCTGATCGGGGACGCGCGGCGGACGTCCTGTCCGGCCTCGGGCACCGGCGTAACGCGCGTCCTGCACGACGCCAAGCTTTTGAGCGCCACGTATCTTCCCGCCTGGTTCGCCGCCGACAGGTTCAACGCGGATCGGATCGGCGCCTTCTACGCGGAGCCCGAGCTGACGGCGCTGGACCGCAACGCGCACCAGCGCTCCCTGAACGGGCGTCGTGCGGCCACCAGTCGTTCGCCCTACTGGCGGCTGCGGCGGCTGGTCCACGGCTTACGCGGACGACACGCGCGCGCAAAGCCGCCCGCGCCGCCGCCCCTGCCGACCCAGGGCGGCCGCGTCGTGGTGCGCTCGGCGCAGGAAATCCTGGCCACGCTGGACGCAGACGGCCGGCTCGACGCCATGCCCTTCATGCCCGAGATGATCGCCTACATCGGCCGGGAGATGCAGGTCTCACGCCGGATGGAGCGGACCTGCGTGGAGGGACCGGGCCTTCGGGGGCTGACCGACACCGTTGCGCTGGACAGCCTTGGCGACAGCAAGACGGGATCAGCTTCGGCGGAAAAGGCTCCGACGGCGGCGAGATGCGACGGCGCGATGCACGACGGCTGCCAGCGTGGCTGTATCCTGTTCTGGAAGGCCGCCTGGCTGAGACCGGCGGACCATGCGGTTCAGATTGATCCCGCGGCCGAAGCGGCCGCGCTGCAAAGGCTCGCCGCCATCCCGACCCAGATCGGCGCGACCTATAGCTGCCAATCGACCCAGCTTGAGGCCGCCACTCATCCCCTGCCCAATCTTCATATCAAACAGTTGCTGCGCGAAGTCCGCGTCGGCGACCTGCGCCCCTGGGGCCTTGGTCGAATTATCTATCGCGCCATCGCCAACCGTCTGCGCGCGGCGGTGGGCCTTGCCGAGCTCGGCCTGATCGTGGGCCGAGCCAGCCAGCCGTCCAAGGGCGATCTGGGGCTGAAGGCCGGCGACTGGGTGAGGGTCAAGTCGGAAGAGGAGGTGCGCGCGGCGCTGGACGACAAATCACGCAACCGCGGCTTGACGTTCGAACCCGAGATGACGCGCTATATCGGGAGCGTGCATCGCGTCGCCCAAGTGGTCGAGCGCATCATAGATGAACAGAAGGGCAAGATGGTGCGCCTCGACCGTACCGTCATTCTGGACCAGGTCTATTGCGAAGGCCTCTGCAACAAGGCCTGTCCCCGCAAGAACCCGCTGTTCTGGCGCGAAGCCTGGCTTGAGCGGGTCGAGGCGCCGACCGCGAGGCAAGGCTAGTTGGTGGCGAACGCCCAAGCTTATAGCCTATAGATGGCGACCGGCTGGATCGTCAGGGGTATCCGGGCGTCATGTTCCCATCAGGATCAACGACGGCGGTGACGGTTTTTCATCTGCCGCGTCGGCCAAGCTGGGGTGCGCCTATGCTGACCAAGGGCGGGGATAGGACAGATGCTGTCTTCAGCGTCCGACCTCATTCCGTGTTGCGGGCCCCATCTTGGAGGACATGCTGGAGACCGCGCCTATGGACACGCGCCTATTGGCAATCTGTGGGGTGCTCGTGAGTACGGGCCTGGCGTCAGCGGCGCAGCCCTCGTCGGACTCCGCGAAGGCGGCGGTCCAGGCTGAGATTTGGTCTAAGGAGCAGGCGATCTACGCGGGTCGCAGTCGCGGCGACCTGGGTCCCTACGTGACCAACACATCGCGTGAATATGTGTCGTGGCCGCCGACGGTGAAGGCGCCGATGGGTTACGACAAATTGGCGTCGACGACCGTGCCGCCCAACAGCAATCATGAGCAGCTAACCATGACCTTCATGGATTTCGCGCTCAGCGGCGATACGGCCGTCATCTATTATCGCAACCACATGACCCGGCGCGCCAACGGCGACGCTGTCGATCTGACCTATGATGTGACCCACACCTGGACGCGCGAGGGCGGCGTTTGGCGGGTGCTGGGCGGCATGGCCCGGCTGGAACCGGCCCCAGCGCCGTGAGTGCGCCAACGATCGCGCCATCCGACAGCCCTCCCGCCCCGCAGAGCGCAATGGCCTCGGCGAGCGACACCCTGGCCGAGCGAGATTTCACGCCGCGAAAGCTGAAGGTCATGCTGGGCTGCCTGCTCGGCACCCTTTTGGGCAGCAATTTTCTGACCGTCAGCGCCGTCGCCATCGTCATGGCGCCGATGACCGCCCAGTTCCACTGGAGCCGGGCTGGCATGTCTGGCGCGGTTACCGTCTTGCTGTGGGTCGGGGCCATCATGACGGCGGTCTGGGGTCGGCTGATCGATCGGTTCGGCGTACGTTGGATCGTCATCTGCGGAACGTTCGCTGTCGGGGTCGTGACGGCGTCGTTAGCGCTGTCGTCGTCGTCCCTGATCCAGTTCTATCTCTGTTTTGCGGCCCTAGGCGTCTGCGGCTCTACGGCGGTCGGCTATTCCAAGGTGGTCGGGAGCCTCTTCACACGCAACCGCGGAAAGGCTCTGGCTCTGTTCGGGATGGAGGCGTCGCTGGTCGGCGCACTGTCGCCCCAGATCATCTTCCAGCTCGAAAGTCGCTTCGGCTGGCGCGGCATGTTCGTCGGCCTGGGCGTAATCGTGGCGGCGGTCGCGGTGGCGCTGGTCTTCCTCCTAGACGAGATCGGGGGCGTTAGCTCGCCCACCAAAGGGGCGCTTTCAGATAAGCCGTTGCTTGAGGGCATGACGATCGCGCAGGTGCGGCGAACGCCGACCTTTTGGCTGATCAATCTGGCGACCATGGCCGGCAACATCACGGCGACGGGGCTGTTGCCCCATCTGGTGGCGCTGGTGATCTCGCGCGGCCTATCGACTCAAACCGCCGTCACCGCCTTGACCGTACACACGGTCGCCATTCCGGCGGGGCAATTCTGCGGCGGCGTCTGTCTTGACCAGGCCAAAACCGCGCGCATCGCCGCGCCCTTCGCCATCTTCGCGCTGATCGGTCTTTTGGTCCTGGCCTGGGCCTCGCCCAACTCTGGCGGCGCTCCCGTCCTCCTGACGGGCGCGGCGTTGCTAGGATTTGGCAATGGCGCGAAGCGAAGCATGAACACCTACTTTTTCACCCGCTTTTTCGGGTTGCGGGCCCTGGCCGAGGTTTCGGGCTGGAGCCTGGCCATAACCTCGATGCTGCTGGCCCCAGCGCCTCTATTGTTCGGCGTCATCTATGATCGCACCAAGTCCTATGACGGCGCCCTTTGGGTGCTGGGCGTCGGTCTGGCCCTTGCCGTCGGCTTTTACCTCATGCTTGGCCCCTATCGTTACGCCGCCACGATCGGTAGGGCGCCTGACACGCCCAAACAGACGAGCCCCTAACCGAGACCCCGGAGCCGCCATGGCCAAGCCCTATCTCAGCGAGCAAAACGTGGATGATCTCGGCCGGATGCTCCTGGCGCTTTTGTCCGAGGTCTGGATCATGCGAGACCGCATGGCGATAACGGAACATCTGCTCTTTGAGAAAACCGGCATCAGTAGCGCCGACATCGACGACTATCTGCCGACGCCGGACTTCGCCGCCAAGCTCGAAGCCCTTCGCCAGCGCGTCGTGACCAATGTGGTCGGCGCCCCGCTCGCCGCCCAAGACCGGAGCGTGGACGCTATTCTCGCGCGCGCCGGTCTCAGCCGTCCCGACGCCGCCCCAAAGGGCTGACGGGCTGAGCTCCGACTATAGCTGATCCAGCAATTCTATAGCGGCGGCCGGACCCGGCTTCCTATGCTCGTTTCGAGCGTCGGTCCTGAAGCCTCAGGGCCGTGCGAGATCTTGGAGTTCGTGCATGCTGATCCAGGCCGCGATCGCCAAGCGGCCAGGGGCTGATTTCGAGATCGGGCCCCTGGAGCTGAGCGCGCCGCGCGATGACGAAATCCTGGTGCGAATCAAGGCCGTCGGCCTGTGCCATACCGATCTTGGCGTGCGGGACAATCCGGTCGGTCTGACCCTGCCCGCCGTGCTCGGGCACGAAGGGGCCGGCGTGGTGGAGACCGTCGGCGCGTCCATAACCAAGGTCGCGCCCGGCGACCGAGTCTTGATCAGCTTTCGCTCCTGCGGCGTCTGCGCCAAATGCCAAGCCGGACAGCCGGCCTACTGCCGCCAGTTGTTGCCGATGAATTTCGGCGGCGCGCGGCTGGACGGCGGATCGAGCTTTGTCGAAGACGGCGTCGCCAGCAACTTCTTCGGCCAGTCGTCCTTCGCCACCTACGCTTTGACCTATGAGCGCAACCTGGTGAAACTGCCGCCAGACGTGCCGTTTTCGGTCGCCGCGCCCCTGGCGTGCGGCGTTCAGACCGGCGCGGGCTCAATCCTGCGCGCCCTCGACTGCCCGCCAGGCTCGGCGGTCGCCATTATCGGCGGTGGTACGGTGGGACTGAGCGCGGTCATGGCGGCCAAGGCGCGGGGCTGCGCGCCCGTTATCCTAATCGAGCCGGTGGACTCTCGGCGGACCCTGGCGTTGGAACTCGGCGCGACCCACGCCATCGACCCCTTCGCGGGCGAGATTGCATCGGCGGTTCGCGCGATCGCCCCCGCAGGCGTCGATTTCGTGCTGGAGGCCAGCGGCGTCCTGGCCGCCGCTCAGGCCGCGTTCGGCTATATGGCGACACGTGGCGTTCTGGGGCTGGTCGGCGTGCCGCCCGGAGGGTCGCAGCTCCATGTGCCGCTGGACTTCGCGATCACCTTTGGGCTCAGCGTGCGCGGCGTCATCGAAGGCGACAGCGATCCGGAGGTCTTCATCCCCGAGCTGTTGGCCCTTCATCAGGCCGGACGGCTGCCGTTCGACCGTCTCATCACCACCTTCCCTTTCGACCAGATCAACGCCGCCGTCGCCGAGCACAAGGCGGGGCGCGTGGTGAAGGTCGTGCTCTTGATGGACTGACCGATGCGCGCCTGGATTCCCGCCCTGGACACTGCCGACATACCGTGGACGCCGACGCCGCTCCCGGGCGTGTTCGGCAAGGCGCTGAACAGCGATCCCGAAACTCAGGCCCGCACCGGCATGGCCAAGTTCGAAAAGGGCGCCTTCGTGCCGGGGCGCGCCCACTATCATCACGTCGATGAGGAGATCCTCGTCACCCAGGGCGCAATGACCTTCGATCATCGCACCTGGTTGCCGCCCAAGGGCTACATCTACCATCCGCCCCATACGGTTCACGGCTTCAACAGCGGCTTTGACGGCGAGGTCATCATTCTGTCCCGCCATAACGGCGGGGGGACGCTGGAGCTGAACTATGTCGAGGGCGAACCCCTGGCCCAGGACTGGTATCAGGTCTTTGGGCCCCCGCCCCCGCGCGCGCCGGCCTACATCCCTGATTTCACCGGCCTCCAATCTCACCCGGAGGGGGACGGGTCGATCGTCACCGTTCTCAGTCGCCATCCCGAGACCGGCGAGGGCAGTCTATTTCTTCAATTGCCGCCGGATTGGAACGGGTCCGGGCCGGCGGTCGAGCTCAGTCGTTATCGCGAGATGTTCGTTCTGGAGGGCGAGGTCATCTGCACGGACGGCAGCGTCCTGAAGACGGGATACTACGCCTTCATTCCCCCAGGACAGACCCATGGATTTCGGTCCAGCCAGCCCGGCGCCTTGATCTATGTCGCGTTCGGCCCGGGCGCTTGAGGCGCTCACCGAAGGTCGGCGTCGAGGTCTATAGCCTATAGCCAGGGCGTCGTTGACAGGCGCCGCGCTGGCGCCTTTGCTTCCATAATCTGGGCGTCTCTGTGATGAGATGTCAACGGCGATCATAAGGCGGTGGCGATGGATCTGGCGACGGCTGAACCGCTCGAAACGCTTGCGAAATCCGACACGCTGATCGCCGCGCTGACACAGGCGCTCGGGGCCGATCGGGTTCAGACCAGCCTAGACGATCGCCGTTTCTTCTCGCAGGATGTGTTTCGTTCGGGCGCCCTGCCGCTCGCTGTGGTCCAGCCCCAAACCGTGGAGCAGGTACAGCGTTGCGTCGAGCTCTGCAACGCCGCAGGCGCGCCCATGATCCCTCGTGGCGGCGGCCTCTCCTATACCGACGGCTACCTCTATTCCGGAGAGGGCGCGGTCCTGTTCGACCTGCGCGGCCTCAATCGGATCGTGAAGATCGCAGCTGACGACATGTATGTCACGGTCGAGGCCGGCTGTACTTGGGACACGCTGGATCAGGCGCTGGCGCCCCTTGGGCTTCGGCCGCCGTATTGGGGGCCGGTCTCGGGACTGCAAGCGACGGTCGGCGGCGCGCTGAGCCAAAATTCCGTCTTCTGGGGCGCCGTGAGGCATGGGGTGGCCGCCGGCCACGTGCTGGGCCTGGACGTCGTTTTGGCCGATGGCGCCCTGCTGGGCGTCGGCGCGCACGGAGGCCTGGCGGAGACGCCCGCCTTTTTTCGCCACCATGGGCCTGAGCTGACCGGTGTCTTCACCGGCGACTGCGGCGCCATGGGGCTAAAGGTTCGCGCGACCCTGCCGCTGGTTAAGCGGCTCCCTTGCAAGACGGCGGTCTCATTCGGCTTCGCGACGCCGGAGGCGACGCTCGGCGCGCTCGGCGAGCTGGGCCGCGACCAACTCATTTCCGAAGCCTCGATGTTCGACCAGGGACACCAGAAGGCCCGGGTCAGCGCGGCGAAAATCCCTTGGCGAAGGCTGGCTCAGTCTTTTGTCGACGTGGCGAAATCCCAAGGGCCTCTCGCAGCGCTCCAAATGGCCCGCCATGGCCGAAAGTTTCTGGAAGAGGTCAACTATAGCCTTCACCTCTTGCTCGAAGCGCCGACGAAGGCGGAGCTGAACCGCCAGTTGGCGCAGGTGCGAGAGATCGCGGCGCGGCGCGGCGCATGGCCTGTCGCCCCCACCATCGGCCAAGTCCTGTCGGCCCGGCCCTTCCCCCCGCCCGGCGCCATGATCTCGGCCGCCCGCTTCCTGCCGATTAATGGCATCGTGCCCCACTCGGTCGCGGCGCGCGCCTACCGTGGCGTGATGGACATTTTCGACGCGCATAGGCTCGATCTCGAACGGTTGGGGGTCCGTCCAGGCATCTTCTCCATCGCGGTCGGCGCCGGATCGGTGTTGATCGAGCCGACCTGCCATTGGGACGCGCCGTTCTTGGAGGCGCACCCGAAGCTGTTCGGCGCCGGTCCGGAAGGCCTGCCGACCTTCGCGGCGAATCCAGACGCAGAAGCTTTGGTGCTCCGGGTGTGGCGCGACATCGCCGAACACTTCCTCAGCGTTGGCGCCGCGCACCTCCAGATCGGCCGCACCTATCCGTTTAAGCGATCGAGAAACGCGCAAAACTGGTCCTTGCTCGGCGAGGTCAAGGCGCTGGTCGATCCGAGAGGACTGATGAATCCGGGTGTTCTGGGGTTTGAACCATGAGCCAAGCTGTTCTGACGCCGGGTATCGAGGTTAAGGCGGCGGTCGCCGCGAAGACGCCGACCGACAAGCTCAACTATCGGATCGCTGTCGGCTGGGGCCTCGGCGGCGCCAGCCTGTCGGCGGTCGATTTCGCCAAGATCCTGCTGTTGGGCTACCTGGTCGATTACGTCGGCCTTTCGGCCATATTGGCGGGGGGCATGATCGCCGTTTGCAAGATTTACGACGCGTTGATCGATCCCATGATTGGCGTGGTCAGCGATCAGACCAAGAGCCGGTGGGGGCGGCGGCGGCCTTACATCTTCCTGGGCGCGCTTTCGTGCGGCGCGTCCTATTTCATGATGTTCCATGTGCCCTTGTTCAAGGCGCAGTGGGCGGTGGTCGCCTATGTGTTCGCCTCCCTGATCGTCTACGCGACCGCCTACGCCTTGTTCAGCGTTCCCTACAAGGCGATGTCGGCCGAGATCACCGACAACTATCACGCCCGCAGCACCCTGATGTCGATCGGCACCGTCTTCTTCATGATCGGGTCGATGGCGGGCACCTCGACCGCGCCAACCCTGATCGGCGTGTTCGGCGGGGGTCGCGGCGGGCATGAGGCCATGTCGTCGATCATGGGGATCAGCACCTGCGTCATTGGCCTGCTCTGTTTCGCCTTGACGATCGGCGCGCCCTCGCGCGCCCCGACCGCGACCCTGCCCGGGGCCAAAGCGCGGGAAATCTGGTCGCTGATCTACCGCAACCGTCCCTTCTTCATCCTGAGCGTGAGTTCGATCTTCAGGGGACTGGCGATCGCGTTCATGAATGGCTCCGCCGTCTTCTACGTGCGTCGCGTGCTGGGGGTGGGCGATATCTGGCTTGGGAAGTTCTTCCTGATTCTGACGGCCTCCTGCATCCTCTCGCTACCGGCCTGGGTGTGGATCTCGCGCAAGATTGGCAAGCGAAACGCGTTTCTTATCGGCATCGCCGTCTATCTGCCGACGCAGCTGTCCTTCTTCTGGGCCACGGCGACAGAGCCGAATTGGATCTTTTTGCTGCGCACCGCGATGGTCGGCATCGGGTCAGGCGCTCTGCTCGCCATGGGACAGTCGATGCTGCCGGACACCATCGAATACGACCGCCGCAAGACCGGCCTCAATCGCGAAGGGATTTATGCCGGCTTCACCACCACCTGCGAAAAAGCGACCACGGCCTTTGGCATCGCCATGGTCGGCGTCGCGCTCGCGATGACCCATTATGTGAAAGCGTCCAACCCCCACGTCGTACAGCCGCAAAGCGCTATCGACGGGATCTACTTCTGTTTTGCGGTCTGCCCTTGCGTCCTGCTATTCATCAGCGGCCTGGTGATGCTGGTCTATCCGCTCACAGAAACCTATCTGAAGTCTATGGGCGAGGTCGAAACCACCGCGCGATCGCTCCAGGAGATCGCGCCCTAGGTCGAACAAGTCGGATTCCCCTATCACGAAGCGATCGCGGAGTACGTTCGAACGACCGGAGGGGGCCGCGCGACCGTCAGGTCTGGCGGAGCGAACGCTTCAGGATCAGGACAGGACGTCCATGATTTCCGCGATCTCCGGCGCAGACGCAGAGACCCCGTCGCGCTCCAAGTCCTGCGCTTCTTTCTCAGCCGCACGGAACACGCGGCGCAACATGCCGGCGCGCAGAGCGGACCGCGCCGCCGCTTCCTCGGCGGTGGGAAGGTAGTCGTCGACGGTCGCAGCGGCCAGGACGCCGGCGCGGTCCAGCAGCCGCTCCAGAGTATCAATCCGGTCGCGCGCGACGGAAAGCTCCTGGGTCAGCGCCAGCACCATGGACAGCAGCTTATCCGTCGCCGGATCGGCGAAATACTGCGGCTTGCGTCCTTTGGCCGAGCGGGCGAGAGGCTTGGGCTTGGGCGGGGCGATCTGATTCACGGTCTAAAACCCCAGGCTTCAGGCGTTCGGCTTGATAGCGATCAGCAGGGGGACGTCGAAGAATCCGCTGGCCATATAGCCCTTCTTATCTTTGGTGGCCTCGCGGACCTGCGCCGGCAGGTCGGTCACGAACGGCGACTTGCGGAATTCGACCTCCGTAAAGCCCAGGTCCTGGTTCATCTTGACCACGTCCATCGACCTTAAGGTCAAGAGGAAGTTCTCATTGTTGTTATAGACTTCCCAGAGCCCGAGAAATTGCAGAATGGGCTCCTGGGGCCCGGTGTAGAAGCCGTCGAAGTGGATCGCCACGCCGCCCGGTTTCAGCACCCGATAGCATTCCTCAAAGATACGCTTCACCGCCGGCCGCGAGGTTTCGTGAAACACGAGCGCCGACACCACCAGATCGAAATGGTTGTCGGGGTAACGAAGCGCTTCGGCATTCTGCTGACTGAGGTGAACGGGAACGCCCAAGGCGTTGGCGCGCAAGTGGCCATAGCGCAGGCACGGCGCGGCGACATCGACGCCGTGCACCTCCGCGTCGGGATAGGCCTTGGCCCAGGGAACCGTGGAGTTGCCGATGGCGCAGCCGATATCCAGGATGCGCGCCGGCTGAGCGTCGGGAAACGTGTTGCGATAGAAGTTGACCAGGGTGTCGCCCGTGGAATTGTTTTCCCGGCCCATCATGCCGATGCCGTAGAGCGGGACGCCGAGATCGTAGATGGCGCCCGCCGCGATATCGTCTTGGGCCTGCTCGGTATGGTAGCCGCCGGGCTGCAGGTGGATGTCATAAGCCGTGTGGTAGGCTGGCGTTTTGAGCTCAGGCGCCAGGTCCAAGGTCCCAAGCGGGCCGGGCTCGGCCGCCTTCTGCGTCAAGTCCGGCTGATGGCGCTCCACCGTATCGATCACGCTGTCCCACATCATTTCCTGGCTATTGCGCTGGGTGGCGCTCCAGAACTGATAGTAGGGGTCCGCCGTCATCAGGGGGCGCACCTCGTC
>Ga0116226_10000811_pt1 | contig 26972 bp, 18 predicted proteins | sample S1TSphfallax_FD_89692 | JGI IMG/M metagenome (GOLD analysis project Ga0116226, IMG submission 89692) | Host-associated microbial communities from peat moss isolated from Minnesota, USA - S1T2_Fa - Sphagnum fallax MG | ecosystem: Host-associated > Plants > Peat moss > Unclassified | place: USA... | reverse complement strand
TGGAACGCGACGCCGAGCAGCACGGCGGCGATCCCGATTCGCAGCGCCGCCACGCCCTCGGGCCCGACTCGCGGGAAGAGTGTCTTGGCGAACGCCGCCCCGATCTGCAGTGAAATGAGCGACGAGAACGCGGCGAGGGTCGGGACCCGGCGATCCGAGTTCACGGTTTCACCGCCATGGTTCTAGCCACCAGGGTTCTAGCCAAGAGGGTCAGAATTTGTACAGCGCCTGCGCGTTACCCCGCAAGACGAGGCCGGCGATCTCGAGTGCGCGGGCGCGGGTGATTTCGCCGTCGTCCACCATGCCGGTGAGCGCAAATCCCAAGGCTGCGCGGGCATCATGACTCGCGATCCAGGCCGCCTCGGCCCAACCCATCCCCGGCGTGAAGCCGAAGGCATCGCTTCCGAACAGCACCTTATCGGGAACGAATTCCAGCCACTCGCGCAACCAGCCCGCCTGGGTTCGCGGCGGAAACAAGATGTCCTGGCAGGAAATATCCGCGTACACGTTGGGCTTCTGCAAGAGGGCCGCGATCTCCCGCACGTACGGCCAGCCGCCGTGCAGGAGCACGAAATTCGTCTTGCGCAGCCGATGGTCGTTGAACAGCGGTTCGAGCAGCAAGGGATTCACGCCTGCGACCGAAAAGTAACTGCCGATACCGCCCAAGGTGTGCAGATGCACGGCCAAGCCCAAACGACCGCATTCCATCGCGATGTAGCGAAACAAATAATCCTGCAGCTGCTTGTAGGCAGCCGCATCCGGCACGCCACCAGCAATCCAGCGGGCATAGATCTTCTCGACCGTGGCGCGCGAGGGATCGCCGAAGTCGAAGGAGCGCAGATAAGCGACCTCGAATTTCTCGGCGACGGCGCCGGAGGCCTTGTGGCGCTCCAGTGTGGCGGTCACTACTTTCGCCAAATAGTCGGCGAGCGTCGCCGGCGGCGCACTGAGCCCCGACTCCCGGAGGTAGCGACTGCGCACGATGCCCTCGAGCCGATAGAACTCTTGTCGGTCGGGCGTCGCGGCTGCCAGCCCCGCGTTATCCAGGGGGAACAAGAGGGCATCGGCAAACGGCACCCAACGAAAGCGCGGCGGCTCGATGCCGAGGCCCATGCCGACCCGATTCGCGAGCATCGTGGCGATGCCGGCATGATCGAGCACCCAGGCAGGATAATGTTCGCCCTGCTCCGACTGAACCTTGTGGCGCAATTCGTCGAGGCTTGCCAGATCGTCCGGCGTCAGCGGTGGTGGGGTCGTCCAGCCGTAAAGCGCGGTCCACGCGGCGCCGAGCAAGGGATTTTCGGGTCGCAAGGCCACGGGGTCGGTTTGCGGCTCCAAGGAATCGACCGGCAATGCGTCGAACTCCTTGTCAGTCGCCATCGCGGGCGGCGCGAGCAAGGGGTGCGCGTGGTTGTCTATCGCCTGAATCGCAGCGATTCCCCGTTCGATCTCGGGATCGATCCGCTGCGCGAACGCCGTCCCTGCACCGCCCAAACCGAGAATCGCCAAGCCCAAAAAAATCTTCGCCAAGGAACTCTGCATGTTCGAATCACCTTCGTACTGGACCGTCACCTTCATTATGGCATTTCACCGTGCTCGTTCGCGACGACGGACCGCAAGGCCTCCGGATCGAGGATCGTGATGTTGCTGCGGCCGAGCGCCACCCATTGCCGCAACTTCCAGCTCTGCAAGTATTGGTTCACGACTTGCCGGGACAGGCCGACGAACCGTGCCATCTCCTCCTGGGAGATCGACAGCCGAACGCCCTTGGCGGTGTTCTGACCGTGCATCTGCCCGAGCGTCAGGAGCCGCTTCGCCAAACGCGCAGGCACGGGCAGCAGCGCTGATTCCTCGGTGAGGCCGCTCAACCAGCGCAGACGTTGGCACAGCAGCTCGAGCACGTGACTCACGAGTTCGGGTTCGCGCCGCAGCAGCCCCATGAACTGATCCCGCGGAATCACGACGACGTCGGAGGCGGCGGTTGCGCTCGCACTGGCGGTGCGCGGTCGGCCGTCGAGCAACGCGATCTCGCCGAACGTGTCGCCAGGTTCCATGATGTTCAAGAACAGCTCCTTGCCGTCCGCCGAACTCGCGCTGATGCGCACGCGGCCGGTCACGACGCCGTAGAGGCCGTCGGCAGGATCCGACTGATTGAAGATCGTCTCCCCCTTGCCATACCCGCGCCTGACACCCAAGCCCGCGATTCGCTCCAAGGTTGCGGGCGGCAGCCCGCGAAACAGTCGATTACGCTCGATTACCGTGTATGCGCTCAGAGCCATGACCTTGGATTCTCCCGTGATGTTCACCGGCATCTTAAAGCGAGTGTCCGGCGCATGACAGATCGACGCCTGCGATCGGGCCAGGATTGCGTACGGCCCAGATTCGGGCCTCTCGCTGGCTTCGGAGCGTCAAGATAGTGCAGGATTCATCTGTGTCGATTGAATTATTCACCCACGAAGAGGACGCTCTCTCCTCCGCCTGGAAGCTCCAGCGCAGCGGCAATTTCGTCGCAGCCTTCGACATCGCGCAGGAAGGCTTGAATCTCTGGCCCAAATCGCTGCCGCTGCAGCACGTCGCGATCCTGGCCCTCGCCTCCTGCGGATCCACGAACGCAGCGCTCGCAGCCTATCGCGCGAGCGACCTGCGCGGCTCCACGAGCGAGGACTTCCTGTCACTGGAGGCGCGCCTGCTCAAGGATCTCGCCTTCCTCGCGAGCGGTGCGGACGCGGCCCCGCTGCTCGTTCAGGCGGCGGAAGCCTACGAACGCATCGCCGATCGAACGCGCGGAACCTACCCGGCGCAGAACGCTGCGCTCCTATGGGCGCTCGCGGGGCACGAGACGCGGGCCACCCGCCTGGCGGCCGCGGTGGTGGCGGAGTTGGCGCGACGCCCCGTGCCCGCGGACCCTGAAGCCGCATACTTTCATTGGGCCATGGTCGCCGAGGCCGCTCTGGTGATGCGGGACAAAAGCGCCTTGAGCCAGGGGATCGCCGCGGCCAATACATTTTGCCGCCGGAATCTCTGGGCGCGTACCCGCACGTTCGCGCAGATGCGAAGACTGCTGCATCTGCGCGACGACTGCGTCGACATTCTGGATCGCTGGCATCTCCCGGCCGTGGGATTCGTATGGCCCGCAGACGAGCCGTTCCTGTTCGAGCAGTGGACGTCGCTCGAACTCGAGGCCGACGCTCCCGTGCTCGTCTATGCCGCCGGCGCGGGTCACTCCAAATTGCGGGACGAGCTGACGGCGCTCGACAGCGACTTGCACGTGATCATGCCGAACGCACCGGTCGATGGCATTTCACCGCGACCCGCCCAGCTTGTCTTGAACCGCCAGGCTTCGGGGCAAAGACCCGGCTACACCTGGTCGAGCCTGCTGCTCGACGATGTCCTCGACGAGGCACGCTGCTGCGCCGAGGTCGCGCTCGGCTTGTCTCTGGGATTCTCGGAGGCCCTGCACGCACCGTGGGTGCTGTTGCGGGAAAGCGCGGGACGATGGCGGCAGTACACGCCGCGAAACCGGTCGGACTTTTGCCGCGCGTTCGTCAGGCGGGAGGGCGCCACGCAGGTCGGGCCCCGGTACGCCCTGTTCTTCGCGGACGCGGTGGGCTACTCCACGCTGAGCGCGCCGGAAACGCGGCGCTATTGGAGCAAATTGCTGCCCGAGACCGGCGCCGCCGTCCTGCGCCGTCACGCCGACGACGTGGTCTTTCGAAAAACCTGGGGGGATGCGATCCACGGCGTGTTTCGTTCGGCAACGGCGGCCGCGCGCGCCGCACTCGAAATGACCGCAGCCACGACCCGCCTCAACGAAGACTTTTCCCCCGGCCGTCGACTGGAATTTCGCATGGCCTTGCATTACGGCGCCGTGGATGTCGGGATGGATCCGATCGAGGAAACACAGTCCTACTTCGGTCCACAGCTCTCGCTCGCGGCGCGTGTAGTGCCGGTCGTTCCGCCGGGAGGCGTCTTCGTCACCGAATCCTTCGCAGCCCAGTTGAGCCTCGAGGGCGCACGCGACTTAACGTGCACGTATGTCGGGGCGACGGAACTGGCCAAAGCCTACGGACGCGTCCGATTACTCGCGCTCGCCTGGAGGCATTGAAAACCACGATAACTGCTTCACAGGCCTGAACATTGCGCGTTGCGATCCCCCGCACGAGGGATTAAGGTGTTTGCGAGTCACCGTGCATGAGGCACGTATGTACCGGAATCTAAAGGGCGGGGCAAGCCGTCCAAGGTCTTCAGGCAGCGATGACAGGAGCAATTGCGGAGTCACATCGCTCGGACGCGATGCCACAATGGATCGACAGACTGTTCCTAGCTCTGATCGTCTACATCGCTATCGCGGCAAGCTGGATGCTCGGCGGTTTCGGCGGCCCGTGGATGATGCGTTTCGTCGGTCTGCTCGCCGACTCCCCGGCGTGCTTGATCGCGACGATGATCATAGTCGGCGCGGCGCGGCGCTGCCCGCCGGGTCCGGTGCGCAAGGCCTGGTATTGCCTCGGTCTGTCGCTCGCTTTCTATCTGGTGGGCACGGTCATCGGCGTCACCTCGTGGCTGCATGAGCGGGATCCTTTCCCCGGAATCCCGGACATCTTTTACCTTGCCTTTTACCCGTCCTTCTTCGCCGGCATCCTGTTCCTGATCCGTGCCGGTGCCGCGCGCATCCCCTGGGGCCGGCTTGCGCTCGATGCCGCCATTCTGGTGATCGGTTTCGGCGCCTTCTTTTGGTACCTGGTGATCCGCTCCGCGACGCCCGATGCGCAAAACGACGTCCTCAAGTACGCGTTGAGCCAGGCCTATCTCGGCCTCAATTGCACGGTCGTGCTGCAACTGGGGATTTTGCTGCTGACCTGTGTCGGCAAAGACAGCGGCCGACGCATTCCCTTGTTGCTGACCGTGGGCTTCTCGACGATGTTTCTGGCCGACATTCTCTGGTCGGTAGCGAAAGTGACCGGCGCCTACCTGCCGGGCGAGTTTCAGGATGTTCTGTACGTCTCGTTCTACCTCCCGATCGCCGCCGCCGCACGCGAGCAACTGCGACCCAAACCGGACCTCGCCGCCCTGCGCGCGCGGCACACCTGGGACACGCTGCTGCAAACCATGCCCTATGCCGCGATGTTCACGGCGTTCCTCGTGCTCGTGAATTTCACGCACGGGGACCTCAGCAGCCCCACGACCGTGATGACCATGGTGGTCTTCGTCCTGACCCTGCTCGTGATGCTGCGCCAATCTCTGGTGCTGCGCGAGGAGGCGCTGACGCGCGAACGGCGCGCGGCGCGGATCGTCGAGGAGCGCTATGCCTCGCTGATCGCCAATGCCGCGGACGTGATCATGATCGTCTCCGCACAGGGCGTGATCAAGTTCGCCTCGCCGGCGTGCGAACGCACACTGGGGTTGCGCCCCGCGGAAGTCGCCGGGAAGAATCTGTTCGAGCTCTGGGCCGGGGAGGATGCACAGCGGCTGCGGCTGTTTTTCGGCGACGTGGCGGCTACACGTGGCGTCCCGCATGGACCGACCGAGATGAGCATCGCACATGGCGCGACCCGCCACGTGCTCGAGATCATCGGCAGTAACATGACCGACGACCCGGCGGTCGAGGGACTGGCGCTCAACTTCAGAGACATCAGCGAACGCAAAGCGCTCGAGCACCAGTTGCGGGAGCTCGCCTTTCATGACCCCCTGACCCTGCTCGCGAACCGGAATCTGTTCCGCGATCGGGTTCAACATGCCCTGGAGCTGTCGCTGCGCGGTAAACACCGGGTCGCCGTCATGTTCTTGGATCTCGACAACTTCAAGAACGTCAACGATTCCCTGGGTCACGATGCAGGCGACTCATTGTTGCAAACGGTGGCGCGACGGTTGGTCGCGACGACGCGGACGTCCGACACGGTCGCGCGGCTCGGCGGCGACGAGTTTGGGATCTTGGTGGAAGGCTTCTCTTCGGTCGACGAGGTGACGACCGTCGCCGAGTCGGTGATCCGGGTGCTCGACAAACCCCTGACTCTGAGCGCGACCGAGGTGCACGTCCGGGCCAGCGTCGGCGTCGCCCTGGGCGAGCCGAACGTGGACGCGGAGGCGCTGCTGACGCGGGCCGACATCGCGATGTATCACGCCAAAGCGGCCGGCAAGAATCGTCATGTGGCGTTCGAGCCGCGCATGCAGGAGTTGCTGCACCAACGGCTGCGCCTCGAGGGGGATCTGGCGCGGGCGATGCAGAACGACGAATTTTTCCTGGAGTACCAACCCGTCATCGATCTCGGCACGCGCAGCCTGCTCGGCGTCGAGGCGCTGCTGCGCTGGCGTCACCCCGAACTCGGCTTGCTGCTCCCGACGGAGTTCATTCAAATTGCGGAAGAAAGCGGGCAGATCATCGGCCTCGGTCGCTGGGTGCTGCACCGGTCCTGTGCGGAAATGCGCGCCTGGCGCGGAGGTGTGAGCGGCGGCGACGAGTTGCGGCTGGCGGTGAACATTTCGGGCCGTCATCTCCAGCATGGCGATCTCGTCGAGGACGTCGCGCGCGCACTGCGCGAGTCGGGGCTAGAAGCGGGCAATTTGATCATCGAATTGACGGAGAGCACGGTGATTCACAATACCGATCAGAACCTGGAGCGTCTGCGCCGCTTGAAGGACCTCGGCGTGCGGCTCGCGATCGACGATTTCGGCATGGGCTATTCCTCGCTGTCCTATCTGCATCGCCTGCCGATCGACATTCTCAAGGTCGATCGCTCCTTCGTCGCCCGTCTGACGGACGGGAATCGCGGCCCGGAACTCGCCCGCACCGTGATCGCGCTCGGCGACACCCTGGGCCTGGACACGGTCGCTGAAGGCATCGAAGTCGAATCCCAGGTTGCCGCGTTGCTCGACCTCGGCTGCGTCGCGGGCCAGGGCTTCCTCTTCGCCGTACCTGCCACGCTCGCGAAACTGTCCACGAGTTCCTTCGTCGCGCGGCGCGAGGCGCTCTGGAGCGAGAAGACCGGCGTGGAGGATTTCTCCGCGACCGGGCGCTTCGCGGCGCTCAAGGCCTCGCACTGAGGACCTCAGGGTCGGAAACCCCAAGGCAACGGGGCGATCGGGGCGACAAAGAAGGTTTTTCTAGCGTCACGACGGACTTCGCGCTAGGGTGCGAGGCCGAACCTGGAAAGACCATGGAATACCCCAATTGACCGCCGCCGTTGCGGCGCCCATCAAAGCCCCGCAATCGTTTTTTTTGCCCGGCCGGGGTGCGCATCGTTTCACCTTGCTTCCCGGCGAAGACGCCGTCGTCGTCGATCTGGAGGGCTTGCAGAGCGCTGTGTTGTTCGTTCCCGCGGGTCAGGTCCTGCGCCTCGGGCCGGCCGGATCCGCACCGGACGAGGCTTTATCCCTGCCCGATCTCGCCGCTGAATTCTGCGACGAAGCCGCGCAGGGGATCGTTGCGTCTGCGCGGGAGCAAGGTCTGGAGCGGGCTAGCGCCTACCGCGTGTTCAGCGGTGCGGGCGTTGCCGGGCGGCGTGTCATCCTTGCGGTCGACGAGCCGGTGCCCTGCCTGCTCTTGGCGCCGGGTAAGAAGATGGCGCCGCAGGAACAGAGCACGACGACGATGTTGCAGCTGATGCTCCGCACCGATCCGACCGAGCCGCCGCCGCCCCTGCTCACGCCCAAACTCGACTTTCGCGTACCCGCTGCCACGGCGTCGGCCTATCGCGTGGCGGCGGGCGATTACATTCAAATCGTCGACATCGCGGGCAAACAATGCTCGGACTTCGTCGCGTTCGACGCGGCGGCGCTCGCGAACGGTCAGGAATGGGACATCGACGCCACCGCGACCCGCACCCTGATGGGTCACACGATGCCCGGGCCGGGCCTGCACAGCAAATATTTCGATGCGCGCCTGCGCCCGATCGTCGAGATGGTGCGCGATACGGTCGGCCGGCACGATGCCTTCCTGCTTGCCTGCACCGCCAAGTATTACGAGGACATGGGCTATCCCGGTCATGCCAACTGCAGCGACAACTTCACCCGCGCGCTCGCGCCCTTTGGCGTCCAGCCTCGCGCCGGTTGGCCGGCCCTCAACTTCTTCTACAATACGTTCGTCCAGGCCGATGGAACGATCGGCAGTGACGAGCCATGGTCGCGCCCGGGTGACTATGTTCTGCTGCGTGCCCTGACCGACCTTGTCTGCGCCTCGTCGAGCTGTGCCGACGACATTGACGCCGCGAACGCCTGGCAGCCGACCGACATCCAGGTGCGTGTGTACGATCGAAGTGCCGCCTTCTCCAGAGGAAATGCGAATCGTATGACCCCCGACGCCGCCCCCGAACTGACGCGCAAAAGCGGATTCGATCCCCGCACTTCCGCACTCACCCGTTCTTTCGTCGACTACAAGGGCTTCTGGACACCGACCGGATTCGCCGCCAACGGACCCATCGACGAATACTGGGCATGCCGCGAGCGGGCGGCCTGCATCGATCTGTCGGCGCTGCGCAAATTCGAGATCACGGGGCCCGACGCCGAAGCGCTGTTGCAGCTGGCGGTAACGCGGGATATGCGACGGCTCGCCGTGGGTCAGGTCGTCTACACCGCGCTCTGCCACGACACGGGAGGCATGATCGACGATGGCACGGTGTTTCGACTCGGGCAGCAGAATTTTCGGCTGATCTGTGGCGACGCGTACTGCGGCGTGTGGCTGCGACAACTCGCGGCGGAACGGGGTTTGTCGGCATGGTGTCGCTCCTCGACGGATCAACTGCACAACCTGGCGGTGCAAGGACCGAAGTCCCGGGAGATCCTCACAGGCATCCTGTCCACGCCGGCCCATCAGCCCTCGATCGCGGAGCTCGGCTGGTTCCGCTTCACCATCGGCAAGATCGGCGCCGCCGCCGTCGTGGTCTCGCGCACGGGTTACTCCGGCGAACTCGGCTACGAGATCTGGTGCCACCCAGATTCGGGTCCGGCCGTTTGGGACGCGGTCTGGGACGCGGGGCTGCCCCAGGGACTGGCTCCCATGGGTCTGGCCGCGCTCGATATGCTGCGCATCGAGGCGGGTCTGGTGTTCGCCGGCGCCGAGTTTTGCGACCAAACCGATCCCTTCGAGGCCGGCATCGGGTTCACCGTACCGGCGAGCAAGCAGGATGCTTTCATCGGCCAGGAGGCCTTGTCGCGGCGGCGCGCCCATCCGCAGCGGCAACTGGTCGGGCTCACCATCGACAGCCAGGACACCGTGGCGCATGGCGACCCGGTGTTTTCCGGCCGCACACGCGTCGGTATCGTCACGAGCGCCACCAAGTCGCCGGCGCTGCGTGCGCAAATCGCGCTGGCCCGCCTCGATGTTGCTTACACGGGCCTTGGACTGTCCCTGGAAATCGGCAAGCTCGACGGCCGTCAGAAGCGGCTCGCCGCCACCGTCACTCGGTTCCCCCATTACGATCCGGACAAGACCCGGGTACGCGCATGAGCGAGTCGATCTTACAATGCACAACTTTCTTCGGGAGAACTCGATGACGAAGCGGATTGCCGTGATCGGCGCCGGACCCAGCGGCATGGCAGCCTTGCGTGCCTTCGAGAGCGCCGCGCGCAAGGGCGCCGAAGTGCCGGAACTCGTTTGTTTCGAAAAGCAGTCGGACTGGGGTGGCTTGTGGAACTACACCTGGCGCACCGGCCTCGACGAGTTCGGTGAGCCCGTACATGGCAGCATGTACCGCTTCCTATGGTCGAACGGCCCGAAGGAATGCCTGGAATTCGCCGACTACGGCTTCGAGGAACACTTCGGCAGGCCGATCCCCTCCTATCCGCCGCGCGCCGTGCTGCACGACTACATCAAGGGTCGGCTCGCCAAGAGCGGGGTGCGGGAGAAAATTCGTTTTCGCTCGGCGGTTCGAGCCGTCAACTTCGATGCGCCCAACGATCGCTTCGAGGTCACCGTCAAGGATCTCGAGAAGGACCGCTTGTACACCGAGACCTTCGACTACGTGATCGTCGCGAGCGGCCACTTCTCGACGCCGAACATGCCCGGTTTCCCGGGCTTCGACAAGTTTCCGGGTCGGGTTTTGCACGCCCACGATTTCCGCGATGCGAACGAATTTTCCGGCAAGGACATTCTGCTGGTCGGCAGCAGCTACTCGGCAGAGGATATCGGCACGCAGTGCTTCAAATACGGCGCGAAGTCGATCACGTTCAGCTACCGCACCAAACCGATGGCGTTCACGTGGCCGGAAGGGTTCGAGGTGCGCCCGCTGCTGACCCACGTGCAGGGACGTACCGCGTTTTTCAAGGACGGCTCGAGCCGCGACGTGGATGCCATCGTCCTGTGCACCGGCTATCTGCATCATTTCCCCTTCCTCGCCGAAGATCTGCGATTGAAGACCAACAACCGACTCTATCCGCTCGGACTGTACAAAGGCATCTTCTGGGAGGCGAATCCGAAACTGATCTATCTCGGCATGCAGGATCAGTTCTTCACGTTCAACATGTTCGATGCGCAGGCCTGGTATGCGCGCGACGTGGTACTCGGTCGGATCACGCTGCCTGATCCAGCCGCAAGGACCGCGGACATCCGCGCCTGGCGTGCGCGCGAGGAAGCTCTGCAAACCGCCTTCGAGGGCATCGACTTCCAGGCCGACTACATGCTCGATCTGCTCTCCGCAACCGACTACCCCCGGATGAACGTGCGCCAGATGGCCGAGTTGTTCAAGGAGTGGGAGCACCACAAGGTCGAAGGCATCGTCACCTACCGCGACCGCTCCTATGCTTCGACGCTGACCGGGACCATGGCGCCCGCGCACCACACGAAGTGGATGCAAGCCCTGGACGATTCCCTAGAGGCTTTCTTAGGACACTGAGCGGTCCCGAGCGGCACATCGATGACTCAACCACCCGAATGGCTGCAGTCCGCGCGCGAACACTGGCGGTGGCGCGGACAACAGCGGCCCGAGTTTGCCCCTGCGCCCGGCGCGGGGCAGGAATCCGTATGGGACTACCCACGGCCGCCGGCGCTCGTCGCCGACAGCCGCGAGGTCGTGATTCGCTGGGGTGCGCGCGAAGTAGCCCGTACGCGACGCGCGGTTCGCGTGCTGGAAACTGCCCATCCGCCCAGTTTCTATCTTCCCTGGAACGACGTGGCACGGGAGTTCTTGCATCCGGCACCAGGCTCCTCGCTGTGCGAATGGAAAGGACCGGCGCAATATTGGTCTCTGATCGACGGGGCGGACCGGCTGACCGGCGTCGCCTGGAGTTATCCCAGACCCTACGCGGACGCCGAGCTCCTGGCCGAATGCGTCGCATTCTATCCAGCGCAACTGGCATGCACGGTCGCGGGTCTGCCCGTGCTTCCGCAGCCAGGGGGATTTTATGGCGGTTGGATCACGCCCGAACTCGTGGGGCCGTTCAAAGGCGCAGCGGGCAGCAGCGGCTGGTGAGTTCCCTGCCGGAGCCGCCACCGACTATCCGAGCTCGACCTCCGGGACAGAATCGGAACGGCTGCCAGCCTGCGGCGGATTGCTGCGCGCGTGATAGGTGCTGACGAGAGAGAATTTCACGGCATCACTGCGATTGAGCCCGGCGGAATGCAGGGTGTTGCTGTGAAAGAAGACTGCGTCACCAGCATTCAGCGGGGGCGATTGCGCCGTGCCCAAAAGCGCGGCGTTATCTGCGCGATCCGAACGAAAAAACTTTTGCGCATCGAACTGGTCGGCTGAGAATTCCATCGCGTGGGATCCCGGTACGAACCACAGTGCGCCGTTGGTCGTCGTCTCAGGCCCCAAGGCGAGCCATACCGAGACGAGATCGTCGCGGGCAAAGGACCAATAGCGGGAATCGCGATGCCATCCGGTCAGGCTGCCATAATCGGGATGTTTGGTCATGAGACAGTTGTGGTGGGCCCGGGACATCAGCACCGGCTCACCGAAATAAGCTTTCATCCAGGCGACGATCGCCGGCGCGCTTATCGAGGCGGCAAATTCCGGGTTGCGCGCATAGGCGTCGAGCAGCCGTCGCACCGTCTGGCCGCCGGCGGCGGAGCGGGACGGCGGCGCGCCGGGATAACGCAGATCGGCTTCCAATTCGAGCGGCACCCGGCGCGCGAGCAGTTCCTGGCGCGCGAGGCCCTGCAGCGAGCGGACTCGCTCCGTCGTCAGAAAGTTCGGCACGACGACGTAGCCCTGAGCGCGCAGCGTCCCGATCTGTGCCAGCCGCGCAGAGTCCGTGCTCACCCGGCCAGTTCCGCGAAGTAGAGGGCAGCAACGCGGGCGCGACCCGGCAGGCCTGCGGCCCGGGCAACGGCGCCGTAAGTCGAGACTTGACCGCCGGGAATCTGACAGACCACGTCCCAGATCGCCTGGATCGCCGGTGCCTCACCGCCGGCCATCGGCCTAACGCGTCGCGACGGCGACCGCAGCTGCCGCCATGAGCGTGCCGCTGCCGCGATTGAGGAGCTTGTGCGCGCGCGCACTGCGAAACCACCTTCGCGCGCGCGCGGCGGCAACGACGTAGGCGCCGAGGATGGACGGAAGGATGATCGCGATCGCGACCGCGATCCCCAGATAGCCGCGCACATCGAGGTTTTCGAGCGGTACGACCGTCGGCAGCAAGGCAACGAAGAACAGTATCGCCTTCGGATTCCCCAGGGTCAGCGTGAAACTCCCGATGAAGGTCCGCAAGGCCGTCATTTCGAGCTCGGGCAGGGCGTCGGCAGAGATCTCGCGAACGGGGCCGGTCCATAACTTGATCGCGATCCACAACAAATAGGCGGCGCCGGCGTAGCGCAGGACCGCGAACAAAGCCGGAACCGTGTGTACGAGCGCGCTCAATCCGAGGGCAGCAGCCGAGAACCAGATCAAATCCCCGACGACGAACCCGGCTATGAAAGCCGCAGAGCCCGAGATGCCACGCGCCAGACTGCGGGCGATCACCGCGGCGACGCCGGGGCCTGGGGTCGCGACCGCAACGGTGTAAACGATACAAAAGCTGATGAGTCCATACCAGGACATGGCCGCCTCCCGAAGATTCCGGAACGAACTATAACCGGCCTGTGCCGGCAAGGCCAAGCTCGCACCCTTGCCCGGGGACCGGATCCGAGCGCCAGGATCCGGTGCTTATGTTTCGAGGAACAACATCCGCTGCCGGTGCGATTCCTCGCGATCGAGCAGTTCGAGCAGCTTGTCGAACGGCTCCGGCTTGCCGTAGGCGTAGCCTTGCGCATAGTCGACTCCGACCTTGCGCACGGCCTGCCCGATCGCCTCGGTTTCGACGTATTCCGCCACCGTATCAATGCCGAGTGCCTTGGCAAGTTCGACGACCGCATTGACGGTTGCCTGCGAATTCTTGTTGGTGAGGATGTCGCGCACGAAACTGCCGTCGATCTTCAAGCGCGATATCTGCAAATTCTTGAGATAGCTCAGCGAGTTCGACCCGGTGCCGAAGTCATCGAGCGCGAAGCGACAACCCAGGGCCTGCAGCTGCGTGATCATCGCATGCGCCCGCGCGAAATTCGTGACCGCTGCCTGCTCCGTGATCTCGATGATGACGCAGCCCGGGGAAAGATTCGCCTGGATCAGACCCTGTTTGAGCCGTTCGATGCAGGTCTCGTCGCCGAGCGATTGTCCGGACATGTTGATCGAGATCGTCAGCGCACGCGTCTTCAGCATCTCCCGATACCCGCCGAGCATCTCCATCGCCCGTGAAAGCACCCAGGCATCGATCGACGGCAACAACTGGTAGCGTTGCGCGGCGGCGATCAGCGGCCCGGGTGCGACGATGCTGCCATCCTCCTCCCGCATTCGCAGCAACAGTTCATAGCCGCCGGGAGAACCAGGATTGCTGAGCGGATGGATCCGTTGCGCGTAGAGCAGCAGGCGGTCGGTGCGCAGCGCAGCTCGCAGTCTGCCGACGGCGACCGCATCATCGTGGCGCCGCATCATGCTGGCGTCTTCACAGGCGTAGAGTTCGACCCGGCCGCGTCCGCGACCCTTCGCGGTCTTGCAGGCAAGTTCCGCGGCGGCCATCGCGCGCGGGAGACCTTGCGGCATCTCTACCAGCGCGGCAACTCCGCAGCTCACCGAGACTTCGATCGGGTTCTGCGCCGGGCCGATCACCAGCCGCTTGGCGGCTAGCTGAAATTCGGTTGCGATTGCGGCGGCCCTGCGAGGGTCGGCGGACGGCAGCAGCGCGGCGAAGCGATCCCCCGACAGTCTTGCGACGATCGAACCGGCCGGCAGCAAGGGCGGCGCGAGCAGCTCCGCGATGCGCACGATCAGTTCGTCGCCGAGTTCGAAGCCATGAAAATCGTTGACCATGTGCATGTGATCGACATCGACATAGATGATGCTGCGATCGACGCTGGCCACCTCGACGGGCAGACTGGCATGCATCTGCTCGAGTCCGGTGCGCGAGTAGAGTCCGGTCATCAGATCGAATTGCGAGTCGATGATGCTCACGGTCTGGCGACCGAGATGCCGGGCTAGGAATTCGTGACGCGGCGCGAAGTCGGCGGCGCTGGCAGGATTGAAGAACACCAGCACGCCGAGCACCCGCCCGCTGTCCCGCACGATCGGCACCGAGAGTATCTTGCATGCCGCGACTTTCTTGTTGCCGCGGCCGGCCCCGTTGACGATCAACGGTTTGTGCTGTCGCTGAGCCCAGGCATGCAGATGCTGCTGCGTCTGCCGCCAGGCCGTCTTCAGAGACGGGAGTTCTGGCGCGTCGCCGCCATATTGGAGGGTCAACCGCTTATCGGGAATCGAGAGCACCGCAAAGACCACCTCGAGACGCTCGGCTGCCGCGGTCAGCAATTCCGTGAGCAGTCGCTGATCGTCGCCCGCGCCCTTGAGGCGACTGGTGATGTTGAACAGCCATTCGAGTTCGGCCGTGCGCTCGGTCAGAACACGAACCCGGTCCTGCGCGGGCCGCGCCGCAACCAGGTCCCGGTGGACGCAGTCGAGCAAGGGTTTGAGCCGGTGGGCGAGTTCGGCGGCGTACTGGCCGGGTTGCGTCGGCGCAACCCCGCGCTTTTGGCGGATGCAAAACACACCGAGCAGCGTCCCGTCGCTCTCCTCGAGCGGCACCGCCGTGAGCCAGTAGGTCGCGCCCAGCGCGATGCTGGCGGGGCGGCGTTCGCGGTCGCCCTCCCAGCCCAGGCCCCGCAGCCATTTGGCGATTGGCGCGGACGGCAGCGTCGGGGCATTACCCCGGCCCCTGAGCTTCGCATCGAACAAACAAAGGCCTTCGGCGTCCGGCACGAGACCGACGGCCAGTTGGCTGTAAGAATTGAACAAGGGATCGGTCTGCGCCGGGGTTTGCTTCAACACTCGCTCCATCTCGCTCCTCCGCCGGTCGGCCTGGCCACAGGCAATCGTTTCTGGGCAAAAAGGGATATCGGCGGGATTGCCGCGGCCCGGACCGCACGCGACGCAAACGCCGAAGGAAGTGCGAACTCGCGCACACTTCGGCGGTGACTCAGCTTTGATTTGGTCTATAGTTCGCCGCCGGGTCGCATCCGCCCGGAGCGAGGAATCGGCGATGAGTAGCAAAGAACTGCGCGAGGCGCGCGACCGGGCGGCGCTCGATTATCACGAATTTCCGACCCCGGGAAAGCTGTCGATCACGCCCACCAAACCGCTGACCAACCAGAGCGATCTGTCGCTCGCCTATTCGCCCGGCGTGGCGGCCGCCTGCGAGGCGATCGTCGCGGATCCCGCGAATGTCTTTCGCATGACGGGCCGCGGCAATCTCGTCGGCGTGATCACGAACGGCACGGCCGTCCTGGGGCTTGGGGCCATCGGTCCGCTGGCTGCGAAGCCGGTCATGGAAGGCAAGGCGGTCCTTTTCAAGAAATTCGCCGGCATCGATGTCTTCGACATCGAGATCGACGAACGAGATCCGGAAAAGCTCGTCAACATCATCGCCGCTTTGGAACCGACGTTCGGCGCGATCAATCTCGAGGACATACGCGCGCCGGAATGCTTTTTCGTGGAACGGGAACTACGCAAGCGCATGAAGATCCCGGTGTTCCACGACGATCAGCACGGCACCGCGATCATCGTCGGCGCAGCCTTCCTCAATGGCTTGCAGGTGATCGGAAAAGACATCTCACGCATCAAACTGGTCGTGAGCGGGGCGGGAGCCGCCGCGCTCGGCTGCGTCAACCTGTTGCTGGATCTCGGACTCGATCCCGCGAATGTCTGGCTTACCGATCTCGCCGGCGTCATCTATGTCGGCCGGCAGGAACTCATGGACCCCGAGAAGGAGCGGTTCGCCCAGGCGACCGACGCCCGCACGCTCGACGACGTGATCGCAGGGGCCGATGTGTTCCTGGGCTTGTCCGCGGGCGGCGTCCTGAGTGCGGCGATGGCGGGGAAAATGGCGGCAAGACCCTTGATCCTCGCGCTCGCGAATCCGACTCCGGAGATTCTGCCGGAGCTGGTCAAATCGGTGCGCAGCGATGCCGTGATCGCCACGGGCCGCAGCGACTATCCCAATCAGGTCAACAACGTCCTGTGCTTCCCCTTCATCTTTCGCGGCGCTTTGGACGTCGGCGCGCGCAGCATTACCCGGTCAATGGAGATAGCCGCGGTGCATGCGATTGCGGAACTCGCGCGCCGGGAGCAAAGCGATGTCGTTTCAGCCGCCTATGGCGGTACGCGGGACCTGAGTTTCGGGCCGGAATACATCATTCCTCGACCCTTCGACCCCCGCCTGCTCGTCAAGATCGCGCCCGCCGTCGCCCGCGCCGCGGTCGAAGCGGGCGTGGCGGCACGGCCGATCTCGGACTGGGCAGCCTACGAACAGCGACTGGAGCAGTTCGTGTACCACAGCGGCACGCTCATGCAACCGGTGTTCGCGGCGGCTCGCAGGACCGCGCCGAGTCGCAACCGCATCGTCTATGCCGAGGGCGAGGACGAGCGCGTGTTGCGGGCAGTCCAGGTCGTCGTCGACGAACGACTGGCGACGCCCCTGCTCGTCGGGAGGCCTTCGGTCATCGAACGCAACATCAAGCGCTTCGGCTTGGGGCTTCGCATCGGTGAAGACATCACGGTGGTCAATCCCGAGCGCGATGACCGATACCGGGAGTATTGGCAGACCTACCACCGGTCGACGCAACGTCAAGGCGTCACCGAACAGTACGCGAAACTGGAAATGCGTCGTCGCACGACGCTGATTGCCGCGATGTTGCTGAAGATGGGCGAGGCGGACGGCATGCTCTGCGGCACGATCAGCACGACGGGCCGCCACCTTCATTACATCGACCAGGTCATCGGCCGGCGCGCCGGCGTCAACGTCTACGGCGCGATGACCGGACTCGTGCTGCCCGGGCGGCAGGTCTTCATTGCCGACACCCACGTCAATCTAGAACCGACCGCCGCGCAACTCGCCGACATCACGGAACTGGCCGCGGCTCAGCTCCGCGCGTTCGGCCTCGTGCCGAAAGTGGCCTTGTTGTCTCACTCGAACTTCGGCAGCAGCGATGCGGAGTCGGCAGTCAAGATGCGCGCCGCGCTGCGGTTGTTGCGCGAGCGCTGTCCCACTCTCGAGGTCGACGGTGAAATGCACGGCGACTGCGCCCTGGACGAAAAGCGGCGGCAGGCGAGCGTCTCGGACAGCACGCTCGCCGGCAGCGCGAATTTGTTGATTTGTCCGAATCTCGACAGCGCCAATATCGCCTACAACGTGTTGAAGACGGCTGCGGGACAGAACGTCGCCGTCGGCCCCGTGCTGCTCGGTTGCGCGGCTCCCGTGCACATCATGACCGCGGCCGCGACCGTGCGGCGCATCGTCAACATGACGGCAATTGCGGTCGTCGAGGCGAACGAAGCGGCTCGCGCCTGACGACGTGAATTCGCACCTGTCCAGAGGTGACGCCATGACGAACACGCTGGCGTTGACACCCTCTGCTGCGTTAGCTTAAGTGGATCGGCTGCATATTAGGGCTTCAATGCGTGCACCTCTTTCCCGATTGCTTATCCTCGGCGCAGCGATTTTCGCAGTCTGCCCCGCCGGCACCGGTTTTGCGCTTCCCGCGGGCGACTCAACCAAGCCGATCACGCTCAACGTAGCCGATTGGACCGGCAGTCACATCACCACCACGATCGTGGCGAAGCTCCTCGGCAAGATCGGCGACAACGTCATCACCGTACCGCTCGACGGTGCCGCCGTATTTCCAGCACTCGAAAACGGAGACCTTCTGGCCGCCGTCGAGGTGTGGAGTTCGTCGCAATCGACCGCGATCGCCGCTGCGCTCGCAACCGGCAGAGTCAACAAGCTGGGCGATACCGGGCTCATTGGCAGGGACCGCTGGTGGTATCCGGATTACGTCAAGGCGCAGTGCCCCGGCCTTCCCGATTGGCACGCGCTCGATCATTGCGCAAAGCTGTTTGCGACTCTGCAGACAGGGAACAAGGGGCAATTGCTGCTTTACCCGGCATCCTGGGGTGGTCATGACGATGAGCGGGTGAAATCGCTGGGTCTCAATTTCCAAGTCGTCCGAACCGGTTCCGAAGCGGCGCTGCTCGCGCAGGTGAAGGCCGCCTATTTGCGCCATCAACCCATCCTCGCATGGCTCTACGAGCCGCACTGGGCGCCGCAGCGCTTTCATGGCGAATATGTGCAACTACCCGCCTATACAGATGCTTGTTATTCGAGCGGACGATTTGACTGCGAGAAGCCTTCGGGTCCGATCGTGAAACTCGGCTTTGTCGGGCTGGCTGCCGTGTATCCGCATGCCACCAAGCTCCTCGAGCAATTCACTCTGAACAACGCCGAGTATGATGCGATGGTCGGTGCGGTGGATGTCGACGGCAAGAGCGTCGATGCGGTGGCGAGTGAGTGGATCGAGCAGCACAAGGATCGCTGGTCGCCTTGGGTCGCGCCTTAGTGTCTGCACGCGGGGTGGCTGAACTCGCTGCGCGTCCCGACACTGTCCCACGATCACGCGCCCCGCGCCTGCGTGTCTTGGGTGTTGTCATCTTGTCAGCGTTGCTGTGGGCGATTGCCGCGCAGTTTCCCGCGCTCGAGACGGGGTCCGTGCAGAGGCTGCCTTTCGGCGCCTGGATGAACTCGGCGCTGCACGAGATACTCGACTGCACCATTGCAGAGGGAGTTTCCGTGCGGCAGTTGTTTCGCGCATTGGTACCGCTGCTGATCGCGCCCGTGCAATTGCTTGACTCTGTTTTCGCCACCGGATTCGTTTCTGGCTCCGGAGATGCGGCCGTTCAACGCCTGCCGCCGCTTTCGTGGGTCGGACTCGCTGTCGCCCTGGGGGCGGGAGCGTGGCGCTTGGGCGGGCCGGGGTCCGCCGTGTGGGCACTCCTGACCTATTTTTATTTGCAGGTCTTCGGCATCTGGCCGGACTCGGTCGAGACACTGGCGCAAATGGCTCTCGCCGTGCCGATCAGCGTGCTGCTCGGCTTTAGTGCCGGGGTATTCCTGCATCGCCATCCGCGGGTCCGCCCACCGGCATTGACCCTGTTGGACCAAGCGCAGACGGTGCCGCTCTTCGCCTACCTGGTTCCGCTCGTTTTGTTGCTCGGACTCGGAATCGCACCGGCGGTGTGTGCGGTGGTGATCTTCGCGATGCCGCCCATGGTACGGACCACGCTCTTGTCACTCGATCAAAGCGAAGCGCGGTTCGGTGAGCTCGCGAGCGCAATCGGCTGCACCGCGCGCCAGCGTCTTTGGAAGGTGTTGGTGCCGACGGCGGCGCCGCTGCTGCGATTGGGACTGAACCAGGTGATACTCCTCGCCTTCTCCAGCGCCGTCCTGGCATCGTTGGTCGGCGCGTCCGGACTCGGTAACGACGTGCTCGTCGCTCTCCAGCAACTCGCGATTGGGCGGGGACTGGTTGCAGGCCTGGCCATCACTGCCTTGGCCATTTGCTTGGACAAGGTACTGCAGGGTTGGACCGAGGGGCGCGGGCGCCTGCGCTCCTGGCCCGCATGGCTCTTTTGGCCCTTGCTCGTCGTTCTGCCCGTGGTGCTGACGCTGCTCGAGCAATGGTGTCCGCTGTTGGCGCATTTTCCCGCCGTCCTGACGGTGCGAACGACCACGCCGGTCGACGATGTCGTGGGCTGGCTGGTCACGAAACTCTACGAACCGATCGCGGGTTTGCAATGGGTGCTGGCGACCTATCTGTTTTTTCCCTGGAAACACGTTGTCACCCACCTACCCTGGAGCTTGGCTGCTCTGGCGGCGGCCGGGGCTGGATGGCGCCGGGGCGGCCTGGGGCATGCAGTTTTTCTCGGCGCGCCAGTCGTCTTGATGGCGCTCGCGGGCATTTGGCCGCAGGCACAGCAAACGATCTACCTCACGACTGCGGGGAGCGCTCTCGCGCTCTTGTTCGGGATGCCGGTGGGCATCGTCGCGGCGCGCGTGCCAGGCTTCGGACGCATCGCTTTGGCCACCGTCGACACGCTGCAAACCTTACCGCCCTTCATCTATCTCATTCCCGTCGTCATGCTCTTGGGCTCGGGCGACATCCCATCCATCATTGCGGTCGCACTGTTCGCCGTTTGTCCGGCGGTACGCTATACGGAAGCCGCAATTCGAACCGTTCCGAGCGAGTTGCTGGAGGCCGGACTTCAGATCGGTTGCACGCCGTCGCAGCTCATTCTGAAGATCGCCCTGCCGGTTTCGCGCCAGCAAATCCTTCTCGGTGTCAGCCAGACTCTGCTCATGGCGCTTTCCATGGTGGTGGTCACGGCCCTGATCGGCACCACGGACCTGGGGCAGATGACACTGACCGCTGTCTCGCAGGCCGACACCGGCATGGCGGCGGTGGCCGGGCTGGCCATCGCGGCTCTCGGCACGATTGCCGACCGCTTGGTGCGCGGATGAGCCAGAAGCCACCCGTGGACCCGCCGCGCGACAAGATCATGGTCAGCGGGCTGTGGAAGTTTTTCGGTGCCGCGGAGACCTTGGTGCGTGGCCTGTCCTCCGTGCCGGATGCAGGTGTACTTGCGCATAGGCGGTTGACGGCGGCCGTCGCGAACGCCGCTTTCTCCGTCAGATCCGGCGAAACCTTCGTTGTCATGGGCTTGTCGGGCTCGGGCAAATCGACGCTTCTGCGCTGCCTTTGCGGCCTCCTCGCGCCTACCCTGGGGCGGGTCTCACTGGATGGCGAAGACCTGACCAGCGCCTCCGCCGCGCGCATGATCGACATCAGGCGTCGGCATGTCGGCATGGTGTTCCAGCATTACGCGTTGCTGCCCCATCGATCGGTGTTGGAAAACATCGCCTTTCCACTCGAGATTCAAGGCATCGCGGCAGAGGAGCGCTTGGCGAGAGCCAGGATGCTTGCCGAGCTCGTCGGCCTCGTGCCACGCTTGCAAGCGCTGCCTGCCGAGCTTTCCGGCGGCCAGCAGCAGAGAGTGGGTATCGCACGCAGTCTGGCCAATGACCCGGATCTTTGGCTGCTCGACGAGCCATTCTCGGCACTCGATCCGTTGATCAGACGTGAGCTTCAGGATGAAGTCATCCGCCTGAAGCAGATCTCGCAGCGCACGGTCATTTTCATTACCCATGACTTCGACGAGGCGGCCCGGGTCGCCGATCGCATCGCCATCATGCGGGACGGAGCGGTCGTGCAAATCGGAACGCCGGCCAACCTGGTATTGCGACCCGCCGATGAATACGTCGCGAACTTCACCGCGCACGCCGATCGCGGACGCATCTTGACCTTGCGCGCGCTCGTCACGCAGGAAGAGTCGATTGGTGCGCCGATGCTCGTACTGCCCGCCGAACTCTCGCTGCTCGATGCAGCACGCGCCGCCCGTGGGTTCGGCGGCAAGATCGGCGTCAGCGACGGAGAGGCGGGGCTCATCGGCAGCATCGATGCCGCACAAATCGTCGATTTGGCGCTGGGAATCGCCTGATCGGTTAGCATGGTGGCTGAAACCGATTGTTTGGGAAGGTGCCGGCAAATGCTTTCAAAGGACCAGATCGGCTTTTTTCGGGAGCAGGGTTACCTCGTCGTCGAACGAGCCGTCAACGCGGAGTTGCTGGGCCGCTTGCGGACGGATTTCAATGCCTGGGTAGACGAAAGCCGCAAGCATGCGGCTCCCTACGGTGAAACACTCGACGGCCGGCCGCGTTTTGATCTCGAAACCGATCACTCCGCGGCAAGACCGGCGCTGCGACGTGTCGCCTCGCCGATCGAGGTTTCAGAAGCCTATCGGCAGGCGGTGCATGCTCCGGACTTGGTCGCGGCCGTGGCCGCCCTGATCGGACCCAACGTCCGGTTTCACCATTGCAAGATCAACTCGAAGCTGCCGGGGACGGCGACTGCCGTGAAATGGCATCAGGACTTTCCATTTACGCCGCACAGCAATGATGACCTCGTGACGGCGCTGCTCATGGTTGATGAAGTGACGGAAGAAAACGGACCGCTCGAGGTGTGGCCCGGCACACATCGCGGCGCCATTCATGATCTGTGGCGAGGTGATCGCTTCATGGGTGCCGTGGATGATGACTTCGCACGCACCTGTCAGGCGAATGCCGTTCGGTGCGTCGGAACCGCGGGTTCCGTCTGTTTGATGCACACCCGCTTGCTGCATGGGTCGGCACCCAACCTGAGCGCCGATCCAAGAACCCTCTTTATCGCCGTGTATGCCGCAGAGGATGCGCGGCCGCTAGCCGAGAATCCCCTTCCCAGTCGCTATGAGGGCATGATCGTCCAGGGTGGGGAGACAGGCCGCGTGCGCGCGACGCCGTTCGACATTCGGCTTCCGCAGAAGCCAGGAGGCGCATCCTTTTTCACGCAACAGGCGGTGACGAACGGCGGGTAACCGCCGGCGCCCAGCTAAACCGGAGACTGCGTGACCGCTTCTTTACCGGCCGACGGCAAAGCGGCATAGTCTCGCGCCGACCCCGTGATTTGGAGACCGCATGCCCGCCCGTTCGATCGCCCGCAGGTTCCTGACGATCCTATTGACCGGTTTTCTCGTCCACGCCGCGAACGCCGCATCGCGTCCGCCGGGGGATGTCGACGCCGCGCGTCTCGGCAGTGCCGATTCCGAACCCGGTAATTGGTACACGCTAGGGCGCGACGCGGACGGCACGTATTACTCGCCGTTGAAGAACATCGATGCGTCCAACGTCGATCGTCTCGGCTTTGCCTGGGATTACGACCTGGGCTTGCCGATGCGCGGTCAGGAGGCGACGCCCATCGTGATCGACGGACGCATGTACACGTCCGGCACCTGGGGTTACGTTTACGCGATCGATGCCGCGACCGGCAAGGAATTGTGGCGCTACGACCCCAAACCGAGTTACTTCGCGGCGCGCAACCCCTGTTGCGATCTCGTCAATCGAGGCGTCGCCGTCTGGCAGGGCGTCGTCTACGTCGAATCGGTCGACGGTCACCTGCACGCCATCGATGCCGCCACCGGCGCCAAGATCTGGGATGTCGACACGATCACCGATCACAAGCTGCCCTACTCCAGCACCGGTGCGCCGCAAATCGCGGGGGGCGTCGTCGTCGTCGGCAACAGCGGCTCCGACATGGGTCGCGGCGGTGTGCGCGGCTACGTGGCCGCCTACGACCTCAAGAGCGGGGCGTTCAAATGGCGCTTTTACACCGTGCCCCCTGCGCCGGGCAGGCCGTTCGAAAATCCAGAATTGGCGGCCGCGGCGAAGACCTGGGATCCGCACCGCAAGTCCTATTTTCAAGGCGGCGGAACGGCCTGGGACGGATTCGCCTACGACCCGCAATCGAATCTCGTCTATTTCGGCACCGCCAATGCCGCGCCTTACGATTTACGTCAGCTCGGACCCGCGAAACTGGACAGCCTGTACACAGCCTCGATCATCGCGCTGCATGCCGACACGGGACGCATGGCCTGGTACTACCAGACGACGCCCCGGGACAGCTGGGACTACGATGCGGTTCAAAAGCTCGTGCTCACGGATCTCGAAATCGCCGGTGAGAAACGGGCCGTCTTGATGCAGGCCTCCAAGAACGGCTTCTTCTACGTGCTCGATCGCAAGACCGGCAAGCTGCTCTCGGCCAACAATTACACCTACGTCAATTGGGCGAGTGGCGTGGACCTCGCGACGGGCAGACCCGTGACGACCCAGACCTCGGATTGGTATTCGGGACCGAAGGCGGTCTATCCATCGTGGGCGGGCGGGCACACCTGGCAGCCGATGTCGCTGAGTGCACAAACCCATCTCGTCTATATTCCCGTCATCGATCAGTCGGCGGTTTGGGTCGACCTGCGTCACAACGGCGGGACGGTGAAATTCATCGACGGCTTCTTCACGGTCAACGGCATTTACCCGGACGACACCTACAATGCCGCCGACGTCAAGGAGCTTTACGGCCCGCTGCCGGACCGCAAGACGATCGAGGCGGAGCGCAAGGTCAATCCGGTGCGCGAACTGTTGCGCGCCTGGGACCCGGTTGCCGAGAAAACAGTCTGGGAACACGTGACTTCCCAAGGTATCCGCGGCAACGACGGCGGCGTGATGTCGACGGCTGGCAACCTCGTCTTTCAAGGCCGCGGCAACGGCGAACTCTGGGTGTACGCGGCCGACACCGGGAAAGTCTTGAAAACCATCCAGACGGGCAGCCACATTATGGCGGCCCCGGTGACCTATGCGGTCGACGGCGTCCAGTACGTCGCGGTGCAAGTCGGCTACGGCGGGGCCGCGATCACCGTCGGACCCATCCCCCCGAGCAGCGCGGCGCTCAACCATCAAAACATCAATCGCATCATTGCCTTCAAGCTGGACGGCGGGCCGGTGCCGGTCCCGCCGCCGCGGGCAGATGAGCCGTTCCCGGAACCGCCCGTCCAGACCGCGAGCACCGCCGCGATCAAGGACGGCGAGATCAAGTTCATCCAGGAGTGTTCGCGCTGCCACGTCTTCGGGCCCAGTTCTACGCCGGATTTGCGCAAGCTGAATGCCGGACTGCATGCCGTATTCAAGGAGATCGTCCTGCACGGCGCCTTGGCGCCCAACGGCATGGAGCGCTTCGACGACCTGCTCAGCGAGCACGAAGTCGAGGACATCCACGCTTATTTGATCGATCAAAGCTGGCAGGCGTATCGCGCGCAGCAAACAGCTGCGCACTAGCCAGGCGTGCACCGGCCGGCCGTGCACCTCCGCGGGGCGGGGTCAGCCCGCGACCTGGGCACGCTTGGCCAGGGACCCGCGCGGGCTCGGCCCGCAATTACACGGCACGCAATTAATTTGCGCTACAGTTACTACCGTGCTATCAACCCGGCTTCTCTTTTGAGCTTTGGTCATCGAGGAGTGCCCGTCATTTTCCAGCATAACGCGCGACTGTTCCGATTTCCGACATGAGCATTCCGGCCGAATCGACTGTGGCGGCGTCTTCCGAGGAGAGGACCGGGCTCGAGCGGGACATCGACTGGACGGGGGCGTTCTGGGTGGCGAGCGGCGTGCCGCCGCTCGTACTGTTCTCGATCGGCGCCGTCGCTGCAACCGTCGGCAAGCTCTCGTGGGTGGTTTGGACAGCGTCGATCGCGCTCGGCTTCATTCAATCCTTCACCTATGCGGAAATCGCCGGCCTGTTTCCGAACAAATCTGGGGGCACCTCGATCTACGGCGCGATCGCCTGGGTTCGCTATGGCAAGGCCATCGCACCGATCTCGGTCTGGTGTAATTGGTTCGCCTGGTCGCCCGTTCAGGCGACGGGCTCCGCATTGGCGGCAGGCTACATCCTGAGCGGCTTGTTCGCGCCCGACGCGGCCATCAATACCTGGCAGATCACCCTGCTGGATCTCGGCGCGATCAAGACGGGGCTCAGCATCCGTGTGAACGCGATCTTCATTCTCGGCGCTGTCATCATGTTCAGCGTCAAGTTCATTCAAGACGGCGGGATTCTTCGCTCCGCGAACACGACGAAGATTCTGGGCATTTCGGCGATGATTCCGCTGATCCTCATCGGCATCGTGCCGATCCTGACCGGCGATCTCGTACAGGCGAATTTCTTCCCGCTCGCGCCGCTCGCTCACGACGGTCTCGGGCACATCGTCGACGGCAGCTGGAACATGGCCGGCATCACCGTGTTCGCGGGCGGCATGTTCCTCGCCGCCTGGTCCACCTACGGCTTCGAAACCGCCGTTTGCTACACTTCGGAACTCAAGAATCCGAAAACCGACACGTTCAAGGCCATCTTTTATTCAGGCCTGTTATGCGTGGTCGTCTTCACGCTCGTCCCCTTCGCGTTTCAGGGGTTCCTGGGTCTTCGGGGCATGCTGGCGCCGGACATCTATAGCGGCATGGGCGTGGCGGCGGTCATGGCAGGCATGGTTCACGCCGGCGAGGCGGGCGGTGTCGTGGTCGTCGTCATGCTGATTCTCGCCCTGGTCCTGTCCTTGATGACCTCGATGGCCGGCTCCTCGCGCACGCTGTATCAAGCCTCGGTCGACGGCTGGTTGCCGAGGTATCTGTCCAAGGTCAACGAACATCGCGCGCCGTCGAATGCGATGCTCACCGATCTGGTGTTCAATCTCCTGCTGCTGCTGCTGTCGGACTCCGTCTTCGTGATCGGCGCCGCCAACGTCGGTTACATGATTTTCAATTTCCTGAACTTGAATGCGGGCTGGATCCACCGGCTAGACCGGCCGCGGCAGGAGCGACCCTGGCGCGCACCGACGTGGATACTTGCGGCCGGAGCGGTCTTGTCCTTCGTCAATCTCGCGTTCATGGGCTTGGGCGCTGACGTTTACGGTGCGGGCACCTTGATCACCGGTTTAGGGTTCGTCGCCTTGATCGCCCCGATCTTCGTCTACCGCCATTATTGGCAGGACAAAGGACGCTTCCCGGAGGTCATGGCCGAGGATCTCGGCCTGGATTCCGGTGCGGCCGCCGTCAAGCGCGCCGGCATCTGGCCCTATGTCTTTCTCATCGCCGGCATCGTCGTCGTCGTGTTGACGCACGCCATCGCGGTTTACTAACGTGCTCGTCACCGGCATCAAGAGCAAACCGGTCTACGCGCCCCTGCGCGCCGATGCGGGCGGTCGTCATCACCTGCT
>Ga0116226_10000810_pt1 | contig 26975 bp, 23 predicted proteins | sample S1TSphfallax_FD_89692 | JGI IMG/M metagenome (GOLD analysis project Ga0116226, IMG submission 89692) | Host-associated microbial communities from peat moss isolated from Minnesota, USA - S1T2_Fa - Sphagnum fallax MG | ecosystem: Host-associated > Plants > Peat moss > Unclassified | place: USA... | reverse complement strand
TCGACAAACCAACGCTGATCGCCTGGGGAAATGATGACGTTTTCTTCTCGGAACGCTGGGCGCATTGGCTCGCCGACACCATTCCCGGCGTGCGCAAAGTGGAGATCCTGCCTGCTGGGCGACTCTTCTTTCCCGAGGAACGCGCGGATGAATTCAATGGACTCTTGCGGGCCCACTGGCTGGCCGCCGAGCCGCGTCCGGCGAGAACAGCAACCACGGCGACCGCGTAGCCTCGCTCAAGATCATCCACCGATTGGAGGCATCACGATGAAGGCCACTCCTTTTCCCGGCACAAGCAACGCGAACCCGCCAACCGGCTCCCTGCGCGCGAATAAGCGCTTGAGAGTGGGCGATCTGGCACCGCCGATCCGCGCGACCAGCGTCCACGGGTCCGAGGTGATCGTACCGGGTGATTGGAATGGTCTGACGCATGTTCAGTTCTTGCGGTTTGCCGGCTGCCCGGTGTGCAACCTGCATTTGCAAGAATTCATAAAGCGCAATGGCGAGCTTCATGCCGCCGGAATTCGCGAGGTCGTCCTCTTCCACTCCGAAGCCAATTTCATCGACGACTACTACGGAGAACTGCCGTTTGCGATGATTGCCGACGGGAGACGGGAGATTTATGCGCAGTATCGGATTGAGAAGTCGCCATCGGCAATCTTGAGTCCTGCAGCTTGGCCGGGTCTAATCAAAGGCTATCGCCTCAAGAAGGCAGGCAGGATAGACAGCACCACGTTCGGACTGCCGGCGGACTTTCTCATTGATTCCAGTGGGCAAATTGTAAACTGTTCCTACGGTGCACATTCAAGCGATCAATGGTCTGTTGATGATGTACTCACGTTAGTGGTCGGCCATGAAGGGGATAAGCTCCAGTGAATTTTGCGCTCATCGACACGCTTGGCGCTACCGGCTTCGCGCTCAATACCCCAACTGACTACCCCTTGGTGCTCGTGCCAGGGTTTTTGGTCCCTCTGGCGTTGGGATTTCACTTGCATTCGCTTCGGAAGCTGTATCGCGACACCCTACACCCTGTGAATTGATGCGCAGTGATCGCTATGGCGCGATGGGGTCGATATTCACCTGAACCATCTCTACGAGCAGTAGATGGTCAGTTCCCTGAATTTCGTTCTACAGGTCGATGCGTTAAAAAACCTTTCGCAGCGTGATCGCCAGTACGCGGCCCGGCGGATCGAGATAACCGGGTTCGAATGCCGTCGGCGTCACCCCAGTCACGTCGTGAACTCTTTCGCGTGTGTCGAACACATTCGTTACCGCGAGGGACAGTCGGGCGCCGTTCGCCCACGGCCTATCACGGGTCAAGGCCAGACGCGCCAAATCGGCGAACAGCCGAACATCAGCCGTTCCGAGCGCCGAGAAGTAAATCGGATCGGGCGCGTCGGTATTGCCACTGCCGACGACGGTGGGGCTCCGCCAGGCTGCGGCCAGCAAAAATCCTAAGCCGTTCTGGTGCACCAACGTATGGAACTCAATCTTGTGCCGCGGTTGGCCGCCGGTGACATCGGACGGTGCGCCGGCGAGCAGATCGAGAGCTGGAATGCCGTTTCGAATCAGCGTGACATCGTGCAAGTACCAGGTATCGAAGAGCGAGAATTCGATCCGGTTCGGCATGACGCGGGGCAGGGATTCACCGAGCGGGATCCAGACGTTGACGCCCCACTTCAAATCATCGATCCGCTCGCGGGCGAGATTGACCCAGCGGTCATCGACTTCGAGCAGATTGCCGTCAGTGTCGCGCAGAAAGCGGTCCGGAAACGCGAGTTCGACGTCGGCGTTGGTGGGCGGCAGCGCGCCCACCGCATGATTGATCCGGCTCTGTTCGTAGTGCGCCAGGAATTCGGTCTTGCCCGTGAACGGTCCCAACGACAGGCCGAAGCTGCCTTGGCGGGTGTCCGTCGCCGTGAGCGAGTCGTTGCCGCCGGTGACTTCGGTAACGTAGGAGGTTTGGCCGGTGACGTAGTCGAACAGCTCGACGTTCGGCGTATAGACCGGCGGAGCGCGCAGTTGCTGAACCGTCGGTGCGGTCTCGTGGTCGGTGTAAATGGCATCGACGTGAATCTTCAACTGCGGCTTCCAGTCGAGCCCGATGCTGGTGCTCACGAGCGTGCCGAAATCCGCCACGTCGTCGACTGCCGCGTTGAGCGTGGCGGACAATTCGCCGAGTACGGGCAGAACGCCGCGGTCGCCATTCGTGATCGGCACACTCGCATTGATATTGGCGCTGCGCACCGTGCGGACCAGATTGGCCGCCTGCAGCGACGCGCCAGGATAGGCATCGCGGGTGCCATAACCCTGATACTGGACTGACAATTTCATGTTGGCGATGAGCAGACCCGCCGGCAGCTTCGCGAGTGGGCCGCTCGCTGATAATTGCAGGTTACCGCTGCTGAACGCCGTATCGGTACGATCAACCAAAGGTCCCCCAGTCGCATTGACACCAGTCTCGCTCGAGTTGCGCGAGTCGACGTGCAGGTAGTAGGCGGTGGCTCCCCAGACGAAATCGTTCAGTTGGCCGGTGAACTGCGTGGCAAACCGTGACGTTCGGGTGGGTGCGCTCTGCTCGAGCGGCACCACCGCCAACCCATCCCCAGGCGATGTGCCTAGGGTCGATTGCCCCTGCAGCGAGGTCGAGCCGAGGACGTCGAAGGAGGCTTCTACCGACGCACTCACGGCTCCCAAAGCGCCGCTGAGCGTCCCGGCCACCTTGGCGTCGTTGGTTGCCGGTTGCAGAGTGCGATAGAGGCTGTCGGGCGCGTTGATGCCTCGGTCGCTTTCGCGGAGCCACGCGCTGTCCTTGTAGCTGGCGAGCAACGTGAGGCGCGCCTCTTCGTCGAGGTGCACCAGCGAGGCGTCTGCCGCATGCGTCTGATCGCCGCCTTCAGTCGCGCCGCTCTCGCTCACCCGCGTCGGTAGCGCTCGGTAGTGTTCGCGAAGGATGAAATTGAGCACGCGTTGGTTTTCCGAAAAGCCGTATTGCAACGCGACGCTCTCGGGCAAGACCTCGACGCGCTCAATGGCCTCCCTGGGGAGATTGTCGAATTCGGTCTGCCCCGCGAGATGCCCATTGATGAGCACCACCGCAACCTGATCGCTGCGGCTGCTGCGGGTGAGGGGTCGCAGGGCGTCGACGAGATCGCTCAAGGTATCGACTCCATAGGAGTCAAGTTCAGCAGGCAAGATTTCGAGGAGCGGATCGATGCCGCCGCTGGTCCGGCCGCGAGGGGTGCTGACGATGATCTCCGGTGCCGTGGTCGGCGGCGACTCCGATGTCGCGTCGGCCCATGCCGCTGGGCTCAGCGCCAAAAGGGCAAGATGGCAGCGTAACGCCCGCGCGCAGGCGCGTCGGAATCGTCTGACAGGACATCGGTGCAGGGTGAATGCAGCAAGCTCAAGTTTTAACACGATACGATAGCTTTGATGCCCGGGATGACGGTGAACCGCGGATGCCGATGAAAAAATCAGTGTACCGATGCGTCCGCAGGCTTCTTCATGGCGCGGTGGTACATGCCCAACCCGAAAGCTGATCATAGCGCGTCGAGTTGGGATGACGCGGCCGTCCTGATCCGAGAAGTAGCGTATCAATCGCCCGCGGTGACGCTGGTCGCCGCGACCGCGGATTGTCGCATCGTTTATGCGAACCGGGCGGCCCACCGCGCGGCTCGCTGCGCGGCGGGCAAGCTCATCGGCAGAATGGCCACGGACGCCTTCGCATTCGTCGAGCCGTCGCTGTTTGCCGCGAAAAAACCCGTGCAAGCGCACTCACGGAAGGTTACCGAGCGGCAATCGGGTGAGCAGAGTTGGTGGGATGTGTCCTATGCCCTGCTCGAGGCGGGATCGGCCGAAGCCGCCCATGTGCTGATTACCGCTGTCGATGTGACTCATCACGAAGTCGCGAGGGCCGCCGCCGAGGCGGCAAACCTTGCCGAGATTCACCGCGCTCAGGTGGCGATGCGGGCGAGCGACCAGCGACTGCGTGCCGTGATGATGCAAATCCCCGCCGCCATCTTCATCATCGAGCCGCCGGACGGACGCGTAACATTCCGGAGCCGGCTCGTCGAGGAGCTGCTCGCCAATCCTAATGCGGATTTGGCGGCGGCCAGGGCCCGGCTGCAGGGTTGGGCCGTGCATGAAGACGGATCGCCGTACGAAGTGTCGGAATATCCGAGTCGCCGCGCGCTCAATCACGGCGAGACGATACGGGCAGAGCCGATGCTGTATTACCGCGGCGATGGCCGGCTGATCGAGCTGGAGATGCATGCCGGCCCGGTTCGCAGCGAGACGGGCGACATCATCGCGGCCGTTGCGGTCGCGCTGGATGTCACCGAACGTCGCCTGGCCGCGGCCCGGCAGGCCTTCGTCTTTCGGCTGCAGGATTCGCTGCGCAATCTGACCGACCCGTGGGATATCATGCAAGCTGCTGCAACCCATCTCGGCCGGCATCTCGGCGCCGCGCGGGTGGGATTTGGTGAGATCCAGGCGGACGATGAAACCGTGCTGATCACGAACGGCTATGTGGACGGCATGCCGCCGGTGAACGGCTTGCTCCCACTGGGCAAGTTCGGGTCGTATCACGTCGAGCAGATGCGCCAGGGTCGCACCATCGTTTACACGGATGTGCAAGCCGATGATCGGGGCGCGCGGCCCTTCGGTCTCGAACTCGGCACGCGGGCGCATATTTGCGTGCCGCTGATCCGGGACGGCCGTTTCACCGGCGCACTTTACGTGACCCACAGCAAACCCTATCAATGGCAACCTCAGGATATCGCTCTGGTCGAGGAGGTGGCCGGCCGCATCTGGGACGCGGCGGAGCGGGGCCGTGCCGAGGCGAGGCTGCGTGACAGCGAAGTGCGGCTGCGACTGGTGATGGACTCCACCGGTCTCGGCTCGTGGGAATATGATGCGTCCACTGGTAAGGCCATCACCTCGGCCCGCCATGACGAGATCTTTGGGTTCAAGCCGCCGCTCAGAGACTGGAGCTATGAGCGCTTCCTGACCCACATTCCAGAATCCGAGCGGGCGATGGTCGACAGAGGTTTTCGCGCCGCCCTCGCGGAGGGCAAGGACTGGCGGGTGGAGTGTCCGATGATACGCGCCGATGGCAGTCACGGTTGGTTGAAAGTGAACGCCCGCCCGCATCATGGCCCGGACGGACGCATCGCCCGTTTGATCGGGGCAATCGCGGACATCACCGAAAGCAAGGAGTTTGCGACTGCGGCCATCGAGACCGCGGCGAAATTCGAAATGCTCGCGCAGACACTGCCGAGCATGATCTGGACATCTCTGCCTGATGGCCAGATCGACTGGTTCAACGACCGTGTCCCTGAATATTGCGGCATCCCGGGACCCGACATGAAACCCGACGGCTGGACGCCGGTTCACCCGGACGATATGGCCACGGCCACCTCGCTGTGGCAGGAGGCGCTTGCTTCGGGCAAACCTTATCTGAGCGAATACCGTATTCGCCGCCACGACGGCATCTATCGCTGGCATATCACCCGCGCGGTTCCAATACGCGGTGCGGACGGGGAAATCCTCCGCTGGATCGGCACCAGCGTCGATATCGAGGAACAAAAAAACTCCGAACAGGCTCTCGCCGACTCGAACGCGACACTTGAGCTTGAAGTGCGCGAGCGTACGGCTGAGTTGCTGGCCGCCGAGGCCAGGCTCAGGCAATCGCAGAAGATGGAGGCGGTCGGACAGTTGACCGGCGGCCTAGCGCATGATTTCAACAACTTGTTGACGGGCGTCTCCGGGAGCCTCGAATTGATGGCAATGCGCATCGAGCAAGGCAACGTGGCGCAGCTGCATCGCTACCTCAACCTGGCCCGAGCCGCGGCACAGCGCGCCGCGTCGCTCACCCATCGGCTACTCGCCTTTTCCCGACGGCAGACACTCGACCCGAAGCCCACCGACATCAACCAATTGGTTTACGGCATGGACGAGTTGATCCGGCGCACGGTTGGCCCGTCCATCTCGGTTCAGGTCGTCGGTGCGCCGAGATTGTGGACGGTACGCGCGGACCCGAATCAATTGGAAAACGCTCTGTTGAATTTGTGCATCAACGCGCGCGACGCGATGCCCGACGGCGGGAGCCTCAGCATCGAGACCGGCAACTGCACTCTGCAAGACTCCGAGGCAAAGGAGCTCGACCTGCAGGCGGCGGATTACGTGTCGCTATGCGTCACAGATTCCGGCAACGGCATGACGCCGGAGGTCGTCGAGCGGGCCTTCGACCCGTTCTTCACCACCAAACCGATGGGCGAGGGCACCGGCCTCGGACTCAGCATGGTGTATGGCTTCGTCCGCCAATCCGGCGGCCAGGCGAGGATTCATTCGGCGTTGGGTGTGGGCACCCGGGTCTACCTGTACCTGCCGCGTTATGTGGGCGGCGAGATGGTCTGCGAGCAATCCTTGGGGTCTCCTGAAACACACCGCGGCGACGGCGAGACGGTGCTCGTGGTGGACGACGAGTCGAGCGTGCGCACGCTGGTGAACGAGGTGCTGGAGGAACTCGGCTATCACGTGCTGCAGACCGACCAAGGGGCCCCGGCGCTGCGCATCATGGAATCCACTCAGCGGGTGGACTTGCTCATCACCGATGTGGGTCTTCCCGGTGGCATGAACGGCCGGCAACTCGCTGATGCCGCGCTCGTCATGCGTCCGAACTTGAAAGTCCTGTTCATTACCGGCTATGCCGAAAGCGCGGTGATCGGCAAGGGTAATCTAGAACCCTGCATGCACATCTTGACCAAGCCGTTCTCGCTAGAAACCCTGGGCGCGCGAATCAAAGAAATCATCGCCGCCCCCGACGCGGGACCACCGCGAAGCTGAAGTTACGAGTGCGCCGGCACGGTACCGTTCGGTGTCAGATTGTTCACCGCCTGGGGCAGTGCTTGCGCGATTCGCTGCGCAAACTCTTGGGTATTCAGACCAAATTTGGCCGCAAGTCCGCAGACCGCTTCGGAGCCGAAAACGGCGTGGATCTGCTCAGCGGTGATCGGCAGATTCGCGCCGTTGCCGACCCAAGACTGGACGGTACTTCCCAGCCCCTGGCTTTCCATTTGCGCGACGATTCCCTGTACACCGCCATGCTTCTCGACGAAGCCGTTGACCAGGGTCGACATTTCGCCGCCGACCAATCCACCCAGTACGCCATCGAGTAATCCCATGATATTCCCTCCGTTGCTATCCCTCGACTACTTGCATGCCTTACCGTGATCGGCGTGATTGCCCTTTGCAATCGCATCCGCTTCGGTCATGTAAGCTCCGTTCTTCGTCTTGCCGTACCACTTATCAGATGGGCAGTGATAAACCTTGCTGCTCGAGTTGACCCACACCATCCCCGGACCACCGCCGGGCGCCGCTGTTGCTGGCGGGGTGCTGGCCGCCCTTGCCGCGGGAGCCGGCGCGGAAGCCGCCACGGGAGCGGCAGCGGCTGCGGGCGGAGCCGCGGGCGCCGCTGCGGTCGTCGCGGCGCTTCCTGACGATCCAGCATCCGTGGCGCCGTACCAGTCTTGGACGCCTTTATGGCCGCGGCACGCGCCTTTCTTGGTGGTTCCCGTCCAATAGCTGCCGTCGTTGCATTGGCCGGTGGCGCCGGTCGGCGCGCCCGCCGGCGCCTGAGCCATGCTGATGGTCGCCACGAGCAAGCCCACAACCAAAGTAATTCTCTGAAGATTGCGCAACATGATGTTCTCCCTGATCCCGTTGTATTGACGCATCAATGCTTAAATTTTGATGGCGCATTATCACAGATAATTTCGCGCAGACAACTGCCAGTCGGGAGCTTATTGTTGCGATCCACCGCGGTGCGCTGACCATTCTCGAGGATCCGGCCGGCGCGGCGTTTGAAATTTTCGAGACGCCATGACCTCATAAGCGCGACAGCGCACCGATTGAAGCCCGCGCCGTGCCGCATGCTGACGCCTGTGATCACTGGTACAGGGGGTTCGACATGATCCTTGCAAAATGGCCTCAATCGCGCGCGGTGTTCGATCGCTTCCTGTATGCCGGTGTCGGCGCCGATGCGAACGGCATGGAGATCACGGTGCTGTCGGCGTTGGCGCGCCGCGATGTGGATCCGTGGGAGGCGGCCGCGGAGATGAGCCGGATTTCGTCGGACAAGGCCGTGGGTAAACTCGTTGCCATGCTCGAGACGCTACCGGGCCTCGAGTCGCTGGCCGGGCGTACGGCCGTTGCCGGACGACTCATTCCTCTGTTGCCGCGCGCGGCGGAAGTGTCCGCGCTTGCCGCAAACTCGGAGCGACGCGAGCCTAAGGCCAAACCGCGGATCGACGCCAACGTCTTGGGGATGGTCTGCGCCTGGTTCCTGGCCATGTTCCTGGTCAGTTGGTGGTTGGTGGAAAACTCATCCAATGAAGCGGTTGCCGCCTCGGCCACCGCCGCCGCCCCAGTAGCTACCGCTGCGCCGAGCAGGGAGGAGGCAACGCCCCACCGCTGATGCGTGCAGTCGGATATCGTCGAGCGCCTCGTTTTGTCATAAGATCCTGCAACTCGCGGCCCGATGAGCAAATGTGATGCGGCAGACGGCGCCGCGGCTTCGCGATAGGCTATCGTTGGTGGGAAATTGCCACGAGGTACCATGCACAATGCGACGGGGTCTTCTCACGGCGGCAATTCTCGCGATGGTCGCGATGCCGGCGGCGGCCACCGAAATTTATAAGTCCTACGACGCGGATGGACACATCGTCTATACGGACAAGCGCGATCCCGCTGCGGATCAAACCGTCGTCCCCGACGATGCCCTGACGATTCCCACCGCCGGCACTGTGCTCGATGCACCGATGGAAGTGAACGAGCCGCCGCCACCCCTGCCCGAGGAGGAACAGCCGCCGCCGGCCGACGTCGACACTGTCTGGACTCCAGGATATTGGCAATGGAATGGTGCTTATTACTGGGTGCCGGGCATCTGGATCCTGCCGCCCCGCACAGGATGGTTATGGACGCCCGGCTATTGGGGCTATGTGGGCGGCGTTTACGCCTATCGTGGCGGCTATTGGGGACCGCATATTGGCTTTTACGGCGGCGTCAATTACGGTCACGGATACCCCGGCATCAATGCCGGGCGCACCAGCTACTATGGAGGTCCCGGGGGCCTGACTGCGACGCCGACGAGGGCGCAACTGGCCGCGGCCGCTGAACCGCATGTCGCTGCCGTGGCGTCGCAACGCCAATACGCCCAACAAGTGGTGGCGGGGCAAACCGTCGTGAGATCGGTTCAACCGCGCATCTCGCCACCCGCCGCGGTCGGTCAACATGCGGCGCTGACCTCGGCCACATCATCACCGCATGTGATGGCTGCATCGTCGACGATGACGGCGCCCACCACGCATCTGTCCGGCGCGCCGACTCGCGAGCTGCGTGCGGCGCCGATGCCGACTCAGCCGTCGCGTGTGGTTGCGCAACCCCGCCCGATGACAGCGGTCAGGACACCCCAACTTCAACACTAGCATGCTGCTGTACGCTAGCGCGCGGCGGTACACTGGCGTGGCGGTAGTCGTATGGATTAGTCTCGCCCGACATGCGTGACGATGCGATGCCAAATTCCACTCGAGCCAGTCACTTGCTGCACCGATCGGTGTCGTCTCAGCCCTGCATTGCCGTGAGCGGTGATGGCATGATGATCACCACCTCGCGCGGCGCCGATATCATCGATGCATCGGGTGGAGCGGCGGTGGCCTGTCTGGGGCATGGCAATCGGCGCGTGGCGGCGGCGATCGGCGCTCAGGCGGAAAAGCTCGCCTATGCGCATACCAGTTTTTTCAGTTCAGAGCCGGCGGAGGCACTCGCCGATTTCCTGTTAGGCGAGGCGCCCGGCGGATTGACGCATGGGTTCTTCGTGTCATCCGGATCTGAAGCGATGGAAGCGGCTCTGAAGCTTGCGCGGCAATACTTCGTCGAACGGGGCGAACCGCGGCGGACGCGATACATCGGACGTAAACAGAGCTATCACGGCAACACCATGGGCGGTCTGATGGTGGGCGGCCATGCGAGTCGCCGCGCCCCCTACGAGCCGCTTTTTTCGGCGTCATTCAGTCATGTGTCACCCTGTTTTCCTTTTCATTATCAGTGGCGCGACGAGGCGGACGAGGATTACGTCGCGCGGCTTCGACGAGAGCTCGAGGCGGAATTCCAGCGCCTGGGAGCGGATACGGTCATCGCCTTTTGTGCTGAGCCGGTCGTCGGCGCGACCGCCGGCTGCGTGGCGCCCCCGTCGGGTTACTTCAAGGCGATCCGCGAGGTCTGCGATCGCCATGGCGCGCTGCTCATTCTCGACGAAGTCATGTGCGGCATGGGCCGCACCGGAACGCTGCATGCCTGGGAGCAGGAAGAGGTGACTCCCGATATTCAAGCGGTCGGCAAAGGCCTCGGAGGGGGTTACCAAGCAATCGCTGGCATTCTGGTCGCGCAGCGCGTGATCGACGCACTGGCGGCGGGATCGGGAGCATTCGTCCATGGTCATACCTATCAGGCTCACCCGGTCGCCTGCGTGGCCGCACTCGAAGTGCAGCGAATCATCAGGGAAAACGGTTTGCTCGACAATGTACGCCGCATGGGCGCGTTACTGGAGCGACGGCTGCGCGAACGGTTGGGAACGCACGAGCATGTGGGCGACATCCGTGGCCGCGGCCTGTTCTTCGCGGTGGAGTTCCTGGAGGATCGCGCCGCCAAGACGCCGTTCGCTCCGCATCATCGTCTGCATGCCCGCCTGGGCGAGCAGGCGTTGCAACACGGGCTGGCCATTTATCCAAGCGCGGGAACCATCGACGGCAAGCGGGGCGATCATCTCATCGTCGCTCCGCCGTACATCGCCCGACCCGAGCACATCGAGACCATCGTCGAGCGTCTCGAATCGGCGATCAATGCGGCCCTGGCCGGAGTTGCATAAAGGCCCGTACGACATTACTTTTGTGGAACCTTCATAATTTTGTGAGATCTCCATGCCCGAGCCGACCATAGCGCAAAAATCCCCTTTGCCCATCGCCGTTGAGAGCGGCAAGACCTATTTCTGGTGTTCATGTGGAAAGAGCGTCAAACAGCCGTTTTGTGACGGCAGCCACAAGGGATCGGAATTTTCGCCGGTCAAATGGGATGCGCCCGAATCGAAGACCGCATATTTCTGCGGCTGTAAGAAAAGCGCCCATCCGCCGCTCTGTGATGGCAGTCATCAGAAGCTCTGAGATCATGGTGACTCGTCTCGAAACCGATGAAATCAAGCCGCTCGTGATTGGCATCGGCGGTACTGCTGAGCCAGGTTCGTCGACCGAGGTCGCTCTGTCGCTGGCGTTGGCCGCTGCCCGGGAGGCCGGTGCTGAGACCCGCCTGTTCGGCGGCGAGGCGTTGAGACTGCTGCCGCATTATCTGACTCCGGCGTCACGCGAGCACGAAGGTGGTCGGGAACTGGTTGCCTGCATTCGCCGCGCAGAGGGCGTGATCTTGGCGAGTCCGGGCTACCACGGTTCCATCTCCGGCCTGGTCAAGAATGCGATCGACTATCTGGAGGACACCGCCAAAGATGAGCGACCCTATTTGCATGGATTGCCCGTCGGCTTGATTGCGACCGCTTACGGCTGGCAGGCGGGCGGCAGCACCTTGACGGCATTGCGATCCATTGCACATGCGCTGCGTGGATGGCCTACGCCCTTCGGCGCCGCCATCAATTCATCGGGCGGTATTTTGAAGGGCGGGCAGTGCAAGGATGCCGCCGTGGCGGGCCAGCTCGCGTTGGTTGGGCAGCAGGTGGTCGAGCTTGCGGGGCTTCGGCGCGGAGCGGCGAAGCTGTCGTAGTCAATGGTCGGGGTCGGCTCTCCCGCCCGATTCGAACAGAAACCAGGTGCGCTCCTCATGGTCCGGTCGGTACGGCCGCGCACAGACCCTAAGGCAGCCGTGATGTTCCAATGGATTGAAGGTTGTAGTGGCCTTCCGTTCCTCCATTTGAATTCACGAGTAAAGCATTATGAGCTATCAAAGTTTCAACCCTGCGACCGGCAAACTCGTCAAGTCGTTCAATGAAATCAACGATGTGGAATTTGAAAAGAAAATTGCGACCGCGGCCGCCTGTTATGAGGAATGGCGTCACACGACCTATGCGCAGCGCGCGGTGATCGTTGCCAAGGCCGCGGCCATCCTCAAGGCGAAAATCGACGACTTCGCGCGGCCGATGACCATCGAGATGGGCAAGCGAATCAGTGAAGCCCGGGGTGAGGTGGAGTTCAGTGCGCAGATCCTCGAGTACTATGCGAAGCACGCGGAGAAGTTCCTCGCGCCCGTAAAACTTCACCCGACCGTCGGCGAGGCGCACATGGAGAGCAGCCCCATCGGTGTGATCTTCGCGGTCGAACCGTGGAATTTTCCTTATTACCAACTGGCTCGCGTCGCCGGTCCCCATCTGATGGCGGGCAATACGCTGCTGGTCAAGCATGCCAGCTGCGTCCCGCAATGCGCGATCGATTTCGAAAAACTTTGGATCGAGGCCGGAGCGCCGGTCGGTCTTTATACGAACTTGCTGATCTCGCATGACCAGAGCGATCGGATCATCGATGATCCGCGCGTCAAAGGTGTCGCACTGACGGGCAGTGTCGCGGCAGGCCGCAGCATTGCGGCACGGGCCGGCAAGAACCTCAAGGTATCCTCCATGGAACTCGGTGGCAGCGATGCCTTCATCGTACTCGATGATGCGGACCTCGAGCATACGGTCAAGTGGGCGGTCTGGGGGAGGATGTACAACACGGGCCAAACCTGTTGTGCGGCCAAGCGTTTCATCGTCGTTGAAGAGATCGCCGATAAATTCCTGGAGAAATTCACGGCGGCACTCGCGGCGCTGAAGCCGGGCGATCCCATGGACGAGAAGACGACTCTGGGCCCACTGTCGACCGAGTCGGCTCTGGTCGACTTGTTGAAACAGGTGGAAGGGGCGGTCGCCAAAGGCGCCAAAGTGGTGTTGGGGGGCAAGCGCATCGATCGACCCGGCTCGTATATGGAGCCGACTATTCTCACGGGCATCACACCCGAAAATCCCGCGTTCCGGGAGGAGTTCTTCGGTCCGGTCGCGTTGTTCTTCCGGGTCAAGGATGAGAACGCCGCCATTGCGCTCGCCAACGATTCGGATTTCGGGCTGGGCGGCTCCGTGTTCACGAAGGATGTCGACCGCGGCAAGCGCATCGCATCACGGGTGGAGACGGGCATGATGTTCATCAACAACATTTCCTGGTCCGACGCCGCGTTGCCATTCGGCGGGATCAAGGATTCGGGCTACGGGCGCGAACTCGGCAACATGGGTATCCAGGAGTTCGTCAACAAGAAGCTCGTGCGTACGGCGCATCTCGAAGCCCCGGTCTGACCGCTTCCGGTCTGACCGGCATTGTCAGCGAACCCAAAGGGCGGTGTGGTCGGCAGCGACCGCACCCGCCGTCCATCGATCACCGACCGAGAGCCCACCATGTATGTGAATCTTGCCGTCTTGAAAGAAACCCAAGCCCACGAACGACGCGTGGCGTTGGTGCCGTCGGTCGTTCCGCGGCTCGTCAAGCTCGGCGCGAAGCTGCACATGCAGGCGGGGGCGGGGGACGCGACCAAGTTGACCGACGCTGCTTACGAGAATGTCGAGTTCATCGCCGATCGGCATGAACTCGTCAAGGATGCCGATGTGGTCCTCGCCGTCAATGCGCCGGCATTGGACGTCATCGATGCGATGAAGGAGGGCGCCATTTTGATTTCCTTCATCTATGAGCATAAGGATCCGGCTGTCGTCCGTCATCTGCTCGAGCGCAAGATCACCTGTTTTGCGATGGAGCGCGTGCCGCGCATCACGCGCGCGCAGTCGATGGATGCACTGTCGAGCCAAGCCGCGCTCGCCGGTTACTATGCCGTTCAGTTGGGATCGGGCTCCCTCGCGCGGATTCTCCCCAAGATCACGACGGCCGCCGGCGCGGTTGGTCCGGCGCATGTGTTGGTCATGGGGTTGGGGGTGGCCGGTCTCGAGGCCGTGGCAACTGCGCACCGTCTTGGCGCCGTCGTCGAAGGCTATGACGTGCGACCCGAGACTCAGGAGCAAGTCGAGTCCCTGGGCGCGACTTTCGTCAGCACGGGAGTCAACGCCACCGGCGCGGGAGGCTACGCCCGGGAATTGACGGCGGAAGAGAAGGCGAAGGTTGCGGCGGTACTGACGCTGCATATTCAAAAATCGGATTTGGTGATCACCACGGCGGCCATTCCCGGGAAGGCCTCCCCCAAGCTCATCAGCAAGACTCAGGTCGCCGGCATGAAGGCGGGCGCCGTGATCGTCGATCTATCCGCCGAGGGCGGCGGTAACTGCGAGGATACCGAACCGGGAGAAATCGCCCGCGTGGGTCAAGTGACCATCGTAGCGCCGCTCAATGTCCCGTCACTGCTCGGCGAGGATGCGAGCGAGCTGTACTCGAAAAATCAGTATCACCTGCTCGAACTCATCATGAAGGACAACATCATCACGATCGATTGGACCGACGAGGTGCTCGCGAAGACCTGTCTGACGCGTGACGGCAAGCTGACCAAAGATACACCGAAGGCCGATCCCGCAGCGGGGGCGGGCAAGCCATCGGGCGGTGGCAAGACCACTCCTCCCCACAAGCCCGGCAAGGCAACCGCGAAAGCCGCGTGAATTCTCAAGAGGAACATTAATGAACTTTCAACTGTCCATCAGCGGCTTCACCGCCATCTACCTTTTCATGGTCACCGCCTTCGCCGGATGGGTCATCATCGGCCGAGTGCCGGCCATCCTGCACACGCCGTTGATGTCCGGTTCCAATTTCGTGCATGGCATCGTCGTGGTGGGCGGCATTTTCGCGCTGCTCAACGCGACCGCACCGCTCGAACAGGTGATCGGCTTCATTGCGGTGCTGCTCGGCGCGGGTAACGTCGCGGGTGGGTTTGCGGTCACGCAGCGCATGCTGGCCATGTTCAAGACCAGTGGGCACGATGGCGCGTCGACGCACAAGCACACGAAGCATCCGAGGCGCGTGACGGCGGTCGGATCGAAATCAACGTCAGCCCAGAAGACCTGAGGAATCGCCATGCTCATCACTCTCTCACAACTGGTCATCGGCGCCGTCGATTTGCTGGCTGCGTTCCTGCTGATGTTCGGGCTGTGGCGTATGGCCTCGCCGGTGACCGCGCCCTCGGGGATCCTGGTGGCGGGCATCGGCATGGTGGCGGCGATTCTGGCGAGTTTCCTCTATATGTTCACCGTGGGCGCGGCCGCCAAACCGCATTTGCCCGTCAATATCGGCCTCGCGGTTGTCGCGCTTCTGCTCGGTACCGGCATTGCCTGGTGGACCGGTCGACGGGTCGCGGTGACGGCCATGCCACAGGCGGTCGCCCTCTTCAATGGAATGGGCGGCGGCGCCGCGGCGGCCATTGCCGCCGTGGAACTTTTCGGCGTCGAGACGCACGCGGCTGTACAACTCAGCGTCACCCTGCTCGGCGCGCTGATAGGGTCCATTTCGCTCTCGGGTTCGATCATCGCCTGGGCGAAACTCGAGCGGTTGCTCGACAAACCGCTGCATGTTCCGGGTTTGCAGGTTTTCAACGGCGCCCTGTTGCTGCTGGCGTTTGCCCTGGGGGGATACATCGTGTTTGTCACGACCGGCGCCGGCAAGCCGCTCCTGCCGATGCCGGAACTGGTCGAGATGTTCCTCGGCCTGTCGCTGCTCTACGGCATCATGATGACCCTGCCGATCGGCGGTGCGGACATGCCGGTGGTGATTTCCGTATTCAACGCGTTCACGGGTCTGGCGGTGGGACTGGAAGGTTACGTGCTGCAGAATCCGGCGCTCATGATCGCCGGCATGCTGGTCGGCGCCGCGGGTCTGCTGTTGACGATGCTGATGGCCCAAGGAATGAACCGCTCCATTGCCAAGATTTTGTTCGCGAGCTTCGGGCCGGGGAAGAAGACCAAACGGGGCGCGGTCAAAGGCAGTCTCAAACCCGTGCAGGCGAGCGATGCCGGCATTTTCATGCGGTATGCGAAATCCGTGCTGATTTGTCCCGGCTATGGCCTCGCGGTCTCGCAGGGCCAGGGCAAGCTCTTTGACTTCGTGAAACTGCTGCAAGCGGCCGGCGTCATCGTCAAGTTCGCGATCCACCCGGTGGCCGGCCGTATGCCCGGACAGATGGACGTGCTGCTCGCCGAGGCGGGCGTTCCCTACGAGCTGATCGTGCAGTTGGCCGACATCAACGAGGAGTTCAAGACCACGGATGTAGCTCTGGTGATCGGTGCCAATGACACCGTGAACCCGGCGGCGCGGACCGACAAGAACTCACCAATCTACGGCATGCCGATCCTCAATGCCGATCAGGCGAAGAAGTGCTATGTGGTCAAGCGCGGCGACGGCAAGGGCTATGCCGGCATCGTCAACCCGCTCTTCTATGCCGACTGCACATTCATGGTTTATGGCGACGCGGCCGCGGTCTGCGTCGCAATGGCCGAAGCGGTACGGGGCTTGGGTGCACCCGCCGCCGCGGCGTGAACTCGAACACAGGAGTCGATGTATGGCAAAGATGCAGGTGGCGATGGTCGAACATTTCAAAAAACCGCTGGTGCTGCGCGAATGGGATATCCCGACGCCCGGACCCGGCCAGATCCTCATCAAAACCGAGGCCTGTGGCGTGTGCCACACCGACATCCACGCGGCTGATGGCGATTGGCCCGTGCCCCCCACACTGCCGTTCATCCCCGGACACGAAGGCATCGGCCGCGTGACTGCGGTCGGCGCCGGAGTCACCCTCGTCAAGGAGGGTGACCGGGTGGGTGTGCCCTGGCTGCATTCGGCCTGTGGTCATTGCGAATACTGCCTGACCGCGTGGGAGACCATTTGCCCCGAGGAAACCTTCACGGGCTATAACATCAACGGCGCATTCGCGGAGTATCTGTTGGCCGACCCCAACTATGTAGCGCACATTCCCGCGGCGTTGTCGGCCGAGAACGCGGCGCCGATCATCTGCGCCGGAATCACGAGCTACAAGGGCATCAAACAGACCGAGGCGAAGCCCGGTGAATGGCTCGCGGTATCCGGCATCGGCGGCCTCGGTCACCTCGCGGTTCAATATGCGAAGCACATGGGACTGAAAGTTTGCGCGGTGGACATCGACGACAGCAAGCTCGCACTCGCGAAGAGTGTCGGCGCCGATGCCACGGTCAATGCCAAGGTCGGAGATCCCGTCGACGCGGTCAAGAAGGCGACCGGCGGTGGTGCCCACGGCGTCCTCATCACGGCGCCGTCGTTGCCTGCCTTCAAGCAAGGCATCGGCATGACGCGCAAACACGGGATCTGCGTGCTCGTCGGGCTGCCGCCGGGCGATTTTCCTGTGCCGCTGTTCGAGCTCGTCGCCAACTGCATCAGCGTTCGCGGCTCCTTCGTCGGCAACCGCGAAGACCTTGCGGAGGCGTTGAGCTTTGCCGCCGAGGGTAAAGTCAAGGCGGACATCGAGTTGAAACCCTTGTCATCGATCAACGACGTTTTCAAGTCGCTTGAACGCGGCACCGTGCCCGGACGCGTGGTTTTGCAGTTTCAATGAACTTCGCGACGGCCTTGCTCGATGTGCGCGAAATGAGCCAGGCAGATAACCTCACCGTGCTCGCCGGTTCCACGGTCTCCCGCTTGATGACCAACGCGGGTCGCGGTGTGGCCGAAGAGGTGGTACGGCGCTGGTCGCGGCGACGCGTGTCGGTGCTCTGCGGACCCGGGAATAATGGCGGCGATGGTTTTGTCGCCGCCCGCTACTTGGCCGATGCGGGATGGAGCGTCCGTGTGGCGCTGCTGGGTTCGCTGGATGCGTTGCAGGGCGCCGCCCGTCAGCACGCCGAGAAATGGCGTGAGACTCCTGAAGCTCTGACAACCGATGCGATCGACAGTGCGGAGCTCATCATCGACGCGCTATTCGGTGCCGGTTTGAATCGCCCGCTCGCGGGAGCCGCCCGGGACACCTTGGCGGCGGCCGGGGCGCAGCACATACCGATCGTGGCGGTGGATATCCCGAGCGGCGTGCAGGGCAATACCGGCGAGAATCTCGGCGCCGTCGGCGCCGTGCTCACCGTGACCTGCTTTCGGAAGAAGCCGGGGCACCTGCTGTTTCCCGGTCGTGGATTGTGCGGTGAACTCGTGGTGACCGACATCGGCACGCCGGCGGATGTCCTCGAGCAGATTCACCCCAACACGTTCGAAAACGATCCCGGGTTGTGGCTCGCGGAACTACCCCAAGCGAGGCAGTGCGGCAACAAGTATATGCGCGGTCACGCGCTGATCGCGGGCGGTTACCCGATCACGGGCGCCGCGCGCATGGCCGCCCGCGCCGCCGCTCGCATGGGCGCCGGGCTCACGACCATTGCGGTGCCGCAGATCGCGCTGCCGATCTACGCGGGCGCGCTCACCAGCATCATGGTCGCTCCGGTGGCGGTGCCAGCGGATTTCGACGCGGTGCAGGCCGACCCCCGCATCACGGGGTTCTTGATCGGACCGGGTGCCGGGGTGGGGGAGGCGACCCGTCGGCGGACGCTTGCGCTGCTCGCCACTCGCCGCGCCACGCTGATCGATGCGGACGCGATCACCTCGTTCAAAGAGGAGCAAGCGTCACTGATGAGCGCCATCGCCGGGCCTTGCGTAATGACACCGCATGAAGGCGAATTCAAACGCATCTTCGATCCGAGCGGCGACAAGCTGACGCGGACCCGGCGCGCGGCGGCGCGCAGCGGCGCCGTCATCGTCCTCAAAGGCAGCGACACCGTGATTGCCGCTCCCGATGGCCGGGCGATCATCAATGCCAATGCGCCGCCGACTCTGGCCACGGCGGGATCCGGCGACGTGTTGAGCGGCATCATCTTGGGTCTGCTGACCCAGGGCATGGAGCCCTTCCTCGCGGCGGCGGCGTCCGTCTGGGTGCATGGCGATGCGGCGAGTGAATTTGGTCCCGGTCTTCTGGCCGAAGATCTGCCGGACCTGCTTCCGAGGGTGCTACGCCGCTTGTTTGGAGTTTGAGATGCATGCGATGGTGCTCAGAAAACTGCAGGCGCCGCTCGAATGGCTTGAGCTGCCCGATCGAATGCCGGACGCCAATGAGATCCGGGTCAAGGTCCTCGCCTGCGGCGTGTGCCGCACCGACCTGCATGTCGTCGATGGCGAACTGCCGAACCCGATGATTCCGATCATTCCGGGGCACGAGATCGTCGGCCGCATCGATGCGCTCGGTACCGGCGTCAAAGACCTGTCGATCGGCGAGCGGGTGGGTATCCCCTGGCTTGGCCACACCGATGGAAGCTGTCCCTACTGCCTGATGCAGCGTGAAAACCTTTGCGATCATCCGCTCTTCACGGGCTTCACGCGGGACGGGGGCTACGCGACCGCCGCAATCGCCGATGCGCGTTTTACGTTTCCCCTGGGAGAGACGGGCAGCGACCAGTCGATCGCGCCGCTGCTTTGCGCGGGACTCATCGGCTGGCGTTCCCTCGTCATGGCGGGCGATGCGCAAAAAATAGGTTTCTACGGGTTTGGCGCCGCCGCGCATATCCTCGCGCAGGTGGCGTGCTGGCAGGGTCGCTCGGTCTATGCCTTCACCCGCGACGGCGATGCGCGCACTCAAGCATTCGCGAAGAGCTTGGGTGCGGTGTGGGCGGGCGGTTCGGATGAGGCTCCGCCCGAACCGCTCGATGCCGTCATCATCTTCGCGCCGGTCGGTTCATTAGTGCCACCGGCGCTCAAGGCGGTCCGCAAGGGAGGAAGGGTGGTCAGTGCCGGCATCCACATGAGCGACATTCCGAGTTTTCCCTATAGTCTTCTCTGGGAGGAGCGCCAATTGCTGTCGGTCGCCAATCTCACGCGCAAGGATGGACTCGATTTTCTTCACCTGGTGCCTCAGATCGACATTCAGGTGAAGACGACACGCTATTCTCTTACGGACGCCAACCAGGCGCTGGCTGATTTACGTGCAGGACGGTTCGAGGGAGCGGCGGTGTTGACGCCCGCCTGACCGGGCAACACGATGGGCCTCAGCGAGTCCAAGCGTCTGTAGGTTTCCTGCCGCACAGACGAGTCATGAGCCGTGACATTAACTGCCATGCATCGCCCGGCCGTTCGAAGGCCGTTGCGTCAATCGTCCATCATTTCGAGGAGAATTCTATGAGTCTGATTCGTTGGGATCCGTTCGCTGACGCCACCACCCTCTATCAATTGTTACCGAGCGGCACGCCAGGTTGGCCGCGTCGCGCCGCCGAGGGGAATGGGCCGAGGAAGGTCGAGTGGTCACCGTTGGCGGACATCAGCGAGACCGACAAGGAATATGTGATCCGTCTGGATCTACCGGCCGTCAAGAAGGAAGACGTCAAGGTGTCGCTCGATCAAGGGGTGCTTACGATCATTGGCGAGCGCAGACAGCAGGTGGATGACAAGAGTGAGAAATTTCATCGGGTCGAAAGCTTCTTCGGCAGCTTCGAGCGCAGTTTCTCGCTGCCGGATAACGTCAACGTCGACACCGTGAGGTGCGACAGCAAGGATGGCATCCTCACCGTGCATATCCCGAAGATCGAGGCTCCTCAGCAGAAGCCCAAGCAAATCACCGTCAACTAATCAGCCTGTCGCAAAGGGGGTTGGTCGGCGGCGCAAACCGCGCCGCCGACCTTGTGGCATTCGTTCGAGCAAGTGAAACTACGTGATATTATTACTACAAGAGGTTGATTATCATCATCCTCCTTGCGCTTGGGTTGAAGCGGGAGAGTACCAATGGATATGCCGGTCAACGTCTTCAAGCAGGGGCTGCGCAGCGGCCGACAGCAACTCGGGCTATGGGTGGGTTTGGCCGATTCTTACGTCGCTGAGCTCTTGGCGACGACGGGCTTCGACTGGTTGCTGATCGATGCCGAACACTCGCCCAATGATCCGCGCAGCGTTCTGGCGCAGCTGCAAGCCATCGCGGCGTATCGCGTTCAGCCGATCGTTCGTCCAGTGTGCGGCAACGTGGAGATCATCAAACAATATCTCGATCTTGGCGTGCAGACCATTCTCGTGCCGATGGTCGAAACCGCTGAGCAGGCGGCGACGATCGTCGCGGCAACACGCTATCCGACCCGGGGAATTCGCGGCGTTGGCAGCGCCCTGGCAAGAGCGTCTCGCTGGAATCAGGTGGAGAACTATCTGCAACGCGCTGATGAGCAAATGTGCGTCGTGGTGCAAATCGAATCCGTCAAGGCGTTGACCAACCTTGCCGCCATCGTCGCGGTGGAGGGAGTCGACGGGATCTTCTTCGGTCCGGCGGATTTGTCGGCGTCCATGGGTTTGCTCGGCAAGCCCGGGGACGCCAGCGTGCAAGCCGCCATGGCGGAGGGGATCGCCATTGCCAAGAGAGCCGGGAAGGCGGCGGGTACACTCACGAGTGACGAGAAGCTGGCCCGGCAGTATGTCGCCATGGGTGCGACGTTCATTGCCGCTGGGGTGGATACGGCGCTGCTGGTGCGTGCGGCGACGCAGTTACGTGCCTCGTTCAGCGCGTTGGTTGAACGACCGCCCTCATCAGAGTAACGGCCCTGCAGCAAACGCTCCTCGCCGCTTTCGGACGTCCAAGGGTTGCGGTACCATCGATCGGCGCAGACCCATCAAACACGCATATCGAAGGCAGTATCCGATTTTCAGCCGGCATGAATTTTCTGCGGGATTTGCGGCTCTCGCGTTGATATTTTGCGGCCTCCTGGGCGTCGGCCCGGCGGGCAGTGCCGGAGCCGCCGACTGGGTCGTCGGCGCCAATGTCGGGAACGTGCCTTGGGAGTTTCAGGACTCGCAGGGCAGGGTGATCGGGTTCGAAATCGATCTGGTGACCGAGGCGGCTCGATGCGCCGGTCGTAGCCTGGAAATCCAGAACATCCCATTCAACGGACTCTTTGCCGCCGTGCAATCCGGCCGTGTCCAGATCGCGCTGTCGTCGATCACGATCACGCCGAAGCGGTTGAACTCGCTCGCCTTTGCGCAGCCCTACTTCGATGCAGACCAGTCCTTGTCGGTCCTCAAAAACTCGCCTATCGGCTCGCTCGCCGATCTTGCCGGCAAAACCGTGGGTGTCGACACCGGCTCCACCGGCGACCTCTATGCGAGCGCGCACCGTGCGGAGTATCGTATCGCGGATATATCGCGCTACGAGGGTCTGAGCCCGGCCATGCTCGACCTTGCGGCCGGCCGGATTGACGCCTACCTGAGCGACGTCCCCTCGGTGGCGTATTACATCAAGGACAAACCTCAGTATCGAATCGCGCTGCGGATTCCGACCGGTGAACGCTATTCGTTCATGTTCGCCAGGCACTTCGCGGATGCGGTGCGCGTCAACGACTGTTTGAGCGCGATGAAGCGTGACGGCTTCATCGCTGCCACTCACCAAAAGTGGTTCGGCACGACCGCCGCGCCGGGCTCGTCGTCGGTGACCGTCATGGACATGCCGAAACCCTGATGGATCTGCTCGATACCTTCTGTAACTGGCCGGTCCTACGTGACGCGCTGCCGTTGTTGTTCCGCGGGCTTGGTGTAACGGTGCTCCTCGGCGCCGCCAGCATTGCGCTCGGATTCATCGCGGGGCTCGCCGTCGCGCTACTGCGGCTTTACGGCCCCCGGCCGTTCCGCCGCCTCGCGCGTAGCTACGTCGACCTGTTCCGGTCCATCCCGCTGCTCGTGCTGTTGGTGCTCGTTTATTACGCTCTGCCGTTCCTCGGCATCCGCCTGTCGTCGTTTGCCGCGGCGACGACCGCGTTGTCGCTGGTCGCCTGTGCCTACACGGCGGAAATCCTGCGCGCCGGCATCGAGGCCATTCCGAAAGGCCAGTCGGAGGCGGCGGCCGCTCTCGGCCTGAGTTTTGCCGTGTCGATGCGCTACGTCGTGCTGCCACAGGCACTGCGGGTGGTGACGCCGCCCTTGACGTCCAATTGCATCAATGTGTTGAAAGATACGGCACTCGCGTCGGTCGTGGCGATGCCCGAACTGCTCAAGGAGGCGACTCAGGCGCAGGCGGCTTCGGCGAATCCCACTCCGCTAATCGGCGCGGCCGTGTTATACCTCGCGCTGTTGCTGCCGCTCGTCCGGCTCGTCGGTTCCATCGAGGCGCGGCAGCGGGCCGCCGTACAATGAGCGCGCATCCGCCGCCCGGAGACTGTCTCGATCTTGGCCGGATTCGCGCTGAATTTCCCGCGCTCGCCGGGAACTGGATCTTTCTCGACAACGCGGGGGGTTCGCAGGTCCTGCGCCGCGTGGCCGACAGGATTCATGACTATCTCTTGACCACCAGCGTCCAGCTCGGTGCGACTTACGCCGTGTCACGAACGGCCGCCGAGCGGGTGCTCACGGCACGCCGGACGATCGCTCGGTTGATCAACGCGCCACACGACGAGGAGGTCGTCGTCGGCGGGTCGACGACGTCACTGATGTTCATGCTCACCCAGGCGATTGCGCCGGGGATTCGGCCGGGCGATGAGATCGTGGTGACGCAGTCCGATCATGAGGCGAACATCGGTGCCTGGACCCGCCTGGAGCAGCACGGCGCCGTCATCAAACTCTGGCCGGTCAATCGGGACAGCCTCGACTTGGAGTTGTCTGATCTTGACGAACTCCTCGGGCCGAGGGTGAAGTGGGTGGCGATGACGCATGCCTCGAACGTGCTCGGGAGGATCAACCCCGTGCGCGAGGTGGCGCGGCGGGCGCATACCGTCGGCGCACGCCTGTGCGTCGATGCGGTGGCCTACGCCCCGCATCGGCTCGTCGATGTAGAGAGCAGCGGCGCCGATGTGTACGTGTTCAGCTTCTACAAGGTGTTCGGACCGCATTTGGCGGTCCTATGGGGTCGCCGCGACGTGCTCTTGCCGCTGCCAAGCCTCAATCACTACTTCATCGGCGCGGACCAGTTGCCCTACAAGCTGCAACCCGGCAACTTGAACTACGAGTTGTCCTACGGCTGCATCGGTATCGCCGATTACCTGACGGACACCGGCACGTCACTCGGCGCGGACGGATCGGAACGCATGCGCATGCAGCGCGCCTTCGACGCATTCGCTGCGCACGAAGATGCCTTGGCGGAGCAACTACTCGCGTATCTGCGCGGCAAGCGAGCGGTACGGGTGATCGGACCGCCCCGGGTGGTTCCCGGGGAGCGGGTTCCGACGATCAGCTTCATCGTCAACGGAATGCGACCCGAGGCGATCGTACCCTCGATCGATCGGCATGGCATCGGCATCCGACATGGCGACTTCTACGCGCGACGATTGATCGAGGCACTGGAGCTGGACGCCGGCGGCGGGGTCGTACGCGTCTCGATCGCCCATTACAACACGGCGGCTGAGATCGAGAGGTTGACGGCGGCGCTGGAGGAGGTTCTCCGATGACCCGACGGGTTCTCTCGACGCATGATTGTCAAAAAGATTTGTGATTTTCGAAAATCACCCCTATTATCGACGATATGGGAGAAAATTCGGTAGACGGGATTCAACAGTCGTTGCGCGAAGACATCGTGCGCGGTGTATTTGCACCCGACCAGCCCCTGCGGATGGAGGCGCTCAAGTCGCGCTTCGACACCGGTTTCTCACCCATTCGTGAGGCACTCTCACGGCTGCTTTCGGACGGCCTCGTGGTGCTCGAGCCGAATCGCGGTTTCCGCGTCGCCGGACTCTCGCGGGAGGATCTTTACGATATCGCGCTTGCGCGCATCGCGGTGGAAACCACGGCACTCAGGCTGGCCATTCAGAATGGCGACGAGAACTGGGAGGCGAGCGTCGTCGGTGCCATGCATCGCTATCGCAAGCTGTCGGTGGCGGCGTTTGCGGGAGAGTCGCAGCTCGTTCTCTGGGAGGGTGCGCACGATGCGCTGCACGGCGCATTGATCGCTGCCTGCGGATCGGCGCGGTTGCTTGCCCTGCAGGCTCGGTACCAGGAACAACATCTGCGTTATCGGCGTTTGATCGTAATTCCCGAGGTATCGGGCGATGCGCACTGTCTCGAACATGAGCGGCTGGTCGAACTCGCATTGGCACGCGACGCTGCGGCCGCGGTCGCGGCCATCGAGAATCACATGATGATTACCGTGGACGCGCTCGTGGCGGCCAAGTATTGGGAAAAAGCACGCAGCCAACATTAAAACGCTGCCTTATCGGGAGTTGAACAATGAAAGTAATTCGAAACGCGGCCGTGGCCGCCACGGGATGTGTTTGCCTGTCTTCCGTGCCTCTCGTGGCGCAAAGCCAGTCGGCGCCCGACACCGCCGCTGACAGTTCGGCGCTCGCAGAGATCATTGTCACGGCAGAGCATCGCAGCGAAAATCTGCAAAATGTTCCGGTTGCCGTCACCGCACTATCGGCCGACTATCTCGCGGCGAACAACATCAAGACGCTACAAGATCTCGCCGCGTCGGTGCCGGGTTTCGTGACCACGAACAGCGTCAACTACGGATCCGCGCCGCTGTCGATCCGCGGAGTCGGTGGCGCCAATGGGGGCGGTAACGTATTGTCAGATGAGCCGGTTGCGGTCTACGTCGACGACGCGGTCGTCGGCCGCTTACGCTTCTCCACAGCCGATCTCGTTGATGTCGGATCGATCGAGGTACTGCGCGGACCCCAGGGAACCTTGTATGGGCGCAATTCCACCGCCGGTGCCGTGCTCGTGCATTCGGCGGAACCGACCGCAGATTTTTCCGCCAACGCGTCGTTGAGCGCGGCGCAATATAATGAAGAGCGAGTCCAAGCCGCCGTGTCCGGCCCGCTGTCGAGCAATGGCGAGTTGCTCGGCCGACTCGCGGGCGGCTTCTCGGATTCTGGTGGCTGGGGTAACAATCTCGCCGGCGGCCCGAATCTCAATCGCGGCCGTAACTGGGAAGTGCGCGCCTTCCTCCGTTATGAGCCGGTCTCGCATCTGCGCATCGACTTGATCGCGGATGCCAGTTATCAATTGAGCTACCCCGGCGTGTTGGCCATCTCGCCGGTATCGAACTATGCGAGTGCCGCCAATCCCACCGGCACGAATCTGGTGACGCCCTACGTGGTGCGGCCCGGCTTGAGTCAGCTCTTGGGCGAGAATGACTTCGAGTCCAACGTGCCGACTTTCACGGAGATTTCAGGACAGAACGTCACGGCACGCGTCGTCTGGGATCTCGATCAGGAAGCGCTGACGTCGATCAGCAACTATCGCACCTGGAACATGCACGGCCAGCAGGACTCCGATGGCAACGCGGTGGTGCCGCTCACGCCCTTGTTCGTGAGTCCGGCCGTCACAAACATCGGCGACAATGATGGTCGATTCGTCGACAGCCAGTATAGCGAGGAAGTTCGCTTGAGCTCGACGAGCGCCGCGCCTTTTCAATGGACGGTGGGCGCCTTTTACTACCACGAGAACAACACCGTCGATCCGATCGACATTTACAATCGTCTCGCCGGTCCGGGCGGTGACGGAACCGACGTATCGTTCACCGCCTTCGAGAGCACCAACGCGTTTGCCGGCTATTTCGATGGCAATTACAGCTTCACCGATGCACTCAAGCTGACGCTCGGCGCGCGCTACTCCAACGAACACAAGCGCATCAGCGACTCCGAGGAAGTCACCACGGTCGATGCGTTCACGCCGCCCGGCCCCGTGACCTTCCCGGCGGGGCTGCCTCTCCTGCCATACAATGTCCTCACCGGCGCGCGCACCGACAATAATTTCTCGCCCCGCGCGGTGCTCGATTACCAGTTCACACCCACCATTCTCGCTTATGCGAGCTTCAGCGAGGGGTTCCTCTCCGGCGGCTTCAACGCCTTCCGCGGCACGAATTTCGAATTCGCGCCGGAGCACATCAAAGCCTATGAGTTGGGCTTGAAAACCGACGTCAACCGGATGTTGCGCATCGATGGCGACATCTTCCATTACGACTACACGGATCTGCAGGTCAGAACCCCGGTCGCCACGGGTGGCGTC
>Ga0116226_10000809_pt1 | contig 26987 bp, 29 predicted proteins | sample S1TSphfallax_FD_89692 | JGI IMG/M metagenome (GOLD analysis project Ga0116226, IMG submission 89692) | Host-associated microbial communities from peat moss isolated from Minnesota, USA - S1T2_Fa - Sphagnum fallax MG | ecosystem: Host-associated > Plants > Peat moss > Unclassified | place: USA... | reverse complement strand
TATCCTGGGGGCCGATCTCAACCCGGCCGTCTGAAAAGATCAAGGCGGACGCCCGGCCGTCGCCAAGCTCAATCTTGCGCAGGCGACGGCTCAGCCTGGTCTCGACACCCCGCCCGTTCAATGTTTTCAGCGCGGGATCGATAAACGCCGCCGAGAGGGTTGGTTCAGCGATCCGGGGGCGATAGGCGCGCCCGCCCTTGGCCAGTGTCTCGCGCACCACGGCCGCCGCCAGACCTGCATCGCCCAGCTCCGGCTCGGTATTCAGGACGGCCAGCAGAAGGGGCTGCATCAGCCTGTCCCACAGCGGCCCTTGGCAGGAGATGACCTGATCCACCTGGCGTCCCGGCTTTGGATAGAGCAGAGCGGCTAGTTCCAGATGCTCGCCCAAGGTCGTGCCCGGCGTGCGGCGTGCTTCGTCGAACACCCACCAGGGCAGGGGGCCGTCATTAGGCCTCAGTCGCCAGTTCGTTTCCGTTCTAAGGTCCGTGAAGTCAAATTCGGCCCTATCAGGTCCGCTCAGACGGTCGCTCGCGCCGATGGCTTCCAGATAGGCCATGACGGAGCGATTACCTGACAGGACGAGATGATTGCCGTTATCCAGCGTCAGACCGAGCTGTGGGTCGAAATAGGATCGGCATCGCCCGCCGGCCTGGGCGGCGGCTTCGGAAACCTCCACTGCGACGCCCTGGCCGGACAACTGCACGGCAGCGCAAAGGCCGGCGAGGCCGGCGCCGATGATATGGACTTTACCCTGCCCAGATGGCGTCGACGTCATCAAGCCAGCCCGTAACGGATCAGGCTCCAGACCAGCTCAAGCTTGCCCACTCGGACCCGCGCCCTGGGCGGCGTCCAACCCTGGGCGTCCATTTTATTCAGGATGCGGGAGTAGACGGCGCACATCAGTTTAGGTGCAATCAGACGCCCTGAGGGACGCAAAGCGAACACCGCTCTGGCCTCAGCGTAGTGAGACCTGGCCTGAGCCGCCAGGGCGCGTGCGGCGCCGTCTAGCCGAGGATCGTCAACGACGGCGGCGGGGTTGTCGCTGTCTATGCCCTGGGCGCGCAGCAGTTCCGCCGGCATGTACAGGCGCCCGATGGTCGCATCCTCATCCAGGTCGCGCAGAATGTTGGTGAGTTGCAAGGCGCGGCCTAGATGGTGAGCGAGCTTCACGCCCGGCGCCTCATCCATGCCGAATATGCGCACGGATAGCCTGCCGACGGCGCTCGCCACACGGTCGCAGTAGAGATCAAGGGTGGCCAGATCGGGCGCGCGGATGTCCTCTTCCACGTCCATGGCCATGCCGTCGATAACGGCCAGAAAATCCGCTTTGCGCAGATTGAACCTTGCAATGTGGTCCGCGAGAAACGCCGCCTGACCCGGCGGCCCGCCGGCGTAAAGCGACTCCAGGTCGGCGCGCCAACCGTCGAGCTGGCTGCGACGATCCTCCTGCGCCCCTTCCAGATCGTCGGCGATATCGTCCACCTGGCGGCAGAAGCTATAGACGGCGTACATCCCCTCCCGTTCCGCCTTGGGCAGGACGCGCATGCCGGCGTAAAATGAGCTGCCGGAGGCCTGGGTCGCGGCCTCCGCCGGGCTGGTCTCAAGCGCGGTGTTGGCGGTGGTCATGGAAAGGGTCTCGCAAGGCCCAACCGATTGGTCAGCCGCTGGATGGGAAAGGCGACAGCGGCGCCCAGCGCCAGGGCTAAGGCCTGGGGTTTGCTATGATGAACCCGCTGGCTGAGCGGGTCGCGTCCCATCAAACCCCGGTTCAGGTCCTCCGCGAGGCGCTGGATCACCGCAATTTCAAGCGCGAGACGTGTATCGCGCACTTGGCCGGACAGGGGGCGCGACTGGTCCAGCAAAACGCCGGTCATCCGCGCCAGATCGTTAATGACGCGCTGAAGGGCGGGCGTCGCCGCCGGATCGCCCAGTGTCGTTTCTGGGACGCCGGCGGCCGCGAGCGCGTCCTGTGGCAGATAGATGCGATTGATCTCGCGATAGTCCTTAGCGCAATCCTGCAGGTGGTTGATGATCTGCAGGGCTGTACACAGAGCGTCATTGGCAGGCCATGTCGCCCGATCCTCTCCATGCACATCGAGCACGAAACGGCCGACCGGCGCGGCGGAATAGCGGCAATAATCGATCAGTTCATCCCAATCAGCATAGCGCCGCTTGGTGCAGTCGCGGCGAAAAGCCTCCAGGAGGTCTAGGCCATGCTGATCCGAAATCCCCCGTTCAATCTGGACCTGCCTTAAAGCTATGGCCTTAGCGTCCGCGTCGCTCTCACCAGACAGACTGGCGCGCATACCTTCCAGAAGGGCCAGCTTCTCCCCAGCGTCGGCCGAAGGATTGTCGGCCACATCGTCCGCCGCCCGGGCGAAGGCGTAGAAGGCCATGACGGCAGGGCGATGCTTGGCGGCGATCAGGACGGAGGCGACGGGGAAGTTCTCATCGGTATGCCCCTTGCCTGAGGCGAGGGCCTCAACCGAAGCGCGGATTTGGGCGGGGCTGTGCGCTTGATCGGTCATGCCTTCCCTCCGGCCAGGGCCTGCGCCCGTCCCTTCCACATGCCGCCCTTCCCCTGCCAGACCTGAATCGCAGATTGCACCGTAAAGAGGGTGTAGAGCCCGCCAATGACGGGTAGGGCCACGCCCCACAAGGGCGAGAGACGAAAGAAGCGCAAAAAGGGCTGGAAACTCCCCGCCATAGCCATCCACGTCACAAAGCCCGCTTGCTGAATTGCCCCGTGCCCAAACAGGGCCGCCGCCACGGGAGCCAGATAGGTCAGGATCATGCCTAACACCGTACCGGCCAGAAGCCAGGGCGAGTAGTTGAGTTGGGCGTAGGCGGAGCGGGAGACCATCCGTCCGATATCAGCGATTGTGCCATAGGGCCGCAAGCTGACGGCGCGCTCTGTCAAGCCGAGCCAGATCGGGCCTTTCGCCTTCAGCCGGCGGGCCAGGGCGCAGTCGTCGATAATTGCGCTCTGAATAGAGGCGATCCCGCCAGCGGCCTGCAGCGAATCTCGGCGCACCAGCATGCAGCCTCCCGCGCCTGCAGCGACCGGATTTTTAGGGTCGTTCACCCAGGCGAAGGGAAATAGCATGTCAAAGAAGAAGACGAAGGCGGGTATCAAGAGCCGCTCGGCCCAGGTCCTGGTCGATAGGCGGGCCATGAGCGAGACCAGGGTCAGGCCCTGAGCCTCCGCTCGCGCTACAAGCTGGCGCAGGTTGTCCGGCGCATGGCCGATGTCGGCGTCGGTCAGCAGAAGGTAGGTGGGCCGGATGGTTTCCGCCAAGGCGACGCCCTGATGCACCGCCCACATCTTGCCGACCCAACCTGCAGGGAGAGGCTGGCCCGAGAGAATGGCCAAGCGCTTGGCCTGGCCCAGTCTGGCGGCTTCGGCCCTGGCGATCTCGGCTGTGCTGTCCTGGCTCTGATCATCGACCAGGATGATCTTGAAGTCGCCCGGATAGTCCTGGACTAGAAGCCCGCCTATAGCGGTGGCTATGACGTCAGCTTCATTGCGGGCTGGCACTACAGCGACGACAACAGGCCAGGCGTTTGGCGGCGGCGGGAGATTGCGATCATCCCGCTCCCGCGCCAGCCAGAATCCGCCCCGGCCGACTAGGAGATAGGCCCAGATTAGGACCGGGATTACGCCGGCTAGGACAAGCAAAAGGGTCGAAGCGCTTATCATCATGGGATCATGCCCGCGCTGCGAAACCAGGCGATGGCGTCCGCCAGCCCCTCGCGATAAGGCCGAGCGCGATAGTCCAGCTCTCTTTCCGCCTTGGCTGAGGTGAAGAACATTTTGTAGCCCGCCATTTTCAGCGCATCGACCGTCAGGAAGGGCTCCTTTCCCGTAAGCGACGCTATGGCCTGCGCCCCATAGGCGAGGGGGTAGAGAGGGCCGCGCGGCAGGCTCAGCGTGGGCGCTTTACGGCCGACAAGCCCGGCTATGACGGCGAACATGTCGCGCAGTTCGACATTCTGGCCGCCCAGAATATATCTTTCCCCAACTTGGCCCTTATCGAGTGCAAGAAGGTGACCTTCCGCCACATCGTCCACATGCGCCAGATTCAATCCGGTTTCGACAAAGGCCGGGACCTTGCCGGTCGCCGCCTCTACGATGATGCGACCCGTGGGGGTGGGCTTGACGTCTCGTGGGCCGATGGGGGTGGAGGGGTTGACGATCACGGCCGGCAGACCCTTGTCTGCGATCAGGGTCTCCACTAGGCGCTCAGCCACGACCTTGCTCCGCTTATAGGCGCCGATGGCCTCCTGCGGCTGCATGGGAGCCATCTCGTCCACCGGTCCGGTCGCACCCTTCAGACGCAGTGTGGCGACGCTGGAGGTGTAGACGATCCGCTCCACACCCGAGGCAAGCGCGGCCTCCATCACCGCGCGCGTCCCTTCACGATTATGGCGCACCAGCTCCTCGGGGTCTCTCGCCCAGATGCGATAATCCGCCGCCACGTGGAAGACATAGCGCGCGCCCTCGACGGCGCGCAGGACCGAAGCGGGATCGTAGAGATCGCCTTCCACGACACTGCAGGAGAGGTCCGCCAGATTGGCGCGAGGGCTCGAAGCGCGAACCAGACAGCGCACATGATAGCCGCGATCAAGAAGCTTTCTGGCGACGGCCGAGCCCACAAAGCCCGACGCGCCCGTGACCAGGACCAAGTCGCCTGACGCCATACCTGAATGCTTCCCCATGATTTCGAAACCGGGCGTCTACCTCAGACGGCTTCTCAGGTCTGTGCGCGGATCGTCGCTTTTAGGCAAGCGTGTTTAGGGTTTAGGCGGCGTGGCCGGCGGGGCGGGCGTATCGCCGAAACTCGGCAGGTCGTTGACATTGACCTGTCCGCCGCTGATCTCCGCCGCGCGGTTTTGTAGGTATAGCGAGCGCAAGGAGGCGTATTCATCTGTCGACATGGCCTTGACGGCCTTGAGCTGGCCGTCCGCCTGGGCCCGCTCATCTAAAGTGCCGACAACGCCGCGCCCAATGCCGAAGCCGAGTCGGGCGTTGAAATTAATCCAGGTGAGCGGATCGCTGAGGGTGTCGACCCCGGTTCCGATCAGGTCGCGGACGCTGGAAGGGCCGATCAGGAACAGATAGGGACCCGACGGCGCGCCATATCGGCCGAGCGTTGTGCCGAAGCCATTATCATGGTGCGGCAGGCCGGCGTCGGCGGCTGGGTCCAGCAGGCCGGCTACTCCGACCGTTGTGTTCAAGGCGAAGCGCCCAAGAGTGGAGGCGGCTTGGCTCGGCTTTAGCTGAAACACATCGTTCACGAAGACGACAGGTTCATGCAGGTTTCGGAAGGCGTTGCGCAGGCCTACTTGCACGGGCTGCGGCGTGGCGCGGGAATAGAAGATAGCGGCGGGCCTGAGTACGGCGGCGTCGGCGCTCTGGAATATGGCGAAGATGCGGCGGTTGAAACCTTCATAGGGATCGGGGTTTGTCGAAAGCTCGGCTGGGGGGGCTGGCGTTTGAGCGACCGCAGCGCCTGAGAGGCAGAGCAGCAAGGCTGAGATCAAAACGCCCGTTTTCAGCACCGCCGACTCCTGCCGTTACATATCGCTCTCCAAGAGCGACCCTATGGCTTAGGTAAGCGAGAACCTTCTTTAAGAAAGGGGGCGGGCGGGCGCGTATCGTTTTATTGCGTCGCTGTTGCAACAGGTATCCATGTCTTGAGCCAAGCCTCGATCGTCGCATGCCACTGAATCGAGTCCTGTGGCGACAGCACCCAATGATTTTCCGTCGGGAAATAGAGGAACTCGCTCGGGACGCCCTTGAGCTGGAGGGCGGTGAAGGCCGCTAGGCCCTGCTCCAGCGGAATGCGATAATCGTGGCCGCCGTGGATGATGAGCTGGGGCTTTGACCAGTTGGCCACATGGTTGACCGGGTTGAAGGCCTCATAGTCCGCCGGCTGCAGATAGGGCAGGCCGCCATTCTCCCACTCGCTGAACCAGAGTTCTTCGGTGGAATATCCCATCATCCTATTATCGAATATGCCGTCATGGGTGACGAGGCACTTCCAAGGCTGGTTCCAGACCCCGGCGATCCAGTTGATCATATAGCCGCCGTATGAGGCGCCGAGCGCGCAGGCGTGGCCGCCGTCCAGGAATGGATACTGCTTCAGCGCCGCCGCCCAGCCTTTTTGCAGGTCTTCCAGCGGCCGGTCGCCCCAGTGGCGGCTGATCGCGTTGGTGAAGGCCTGACCATAGCCCGTGGAGCCATGGAAATTGATCATGACCACAGCATAGCCGAGGCCGGCATAGGTCTGCGGGTTCCAGCGATAGCTCCAGCTATCGCTCCACGACCCTTGGGGCCCGCCATGTACCAGGAAGGCGACGGGATACTTCCGGCCCGGCTGATAGCCGACGGGCCTGAAGACATAGCCGTTCACCATCTCATTATTCCAGCCGATGAAGTTGAATTGTTCGTAGGGCGACATATCGACGCCCGCCAGTTCGGCTTTGTCCGGATCGACCAGCAGCGTCGGCTTGCCGGCGGTCAGCCCCTGGGTCCAAAGCGCGGCGGGTCTTATGAAGCTGTCGACGGTGAAGATGATGTCCGTCGCGCCCACGTCGAACGCGCCCACGTGGTCGTCCCCCGTTTTTTGGGCGACTTGGCCGCTGGCGACGTCTATCGCAAAGAGCCTGGTGTGGCCTACATCGCCGGCTGTAGTGTAGAGTGTACGGCCATCGCGCGACCAGGCGATCTGTTCGGCCGAGCGATCCCAATGCGGGGCGGCCTCCCTTAAACCGCCCGTGGCCAAATCCATGATCCAGACGCCGAATCGGTCGGACTCAAACCCGGGCTGGCGCTGGGCGGTATAGGCGAGCAATCGGCCGTCGGGCGAAACTATGGGCTGTCCATCAGCGGCCGGGTTGGTCTGGGTCAGGTTCTTGGGCGCACTCGAACCGTCCAGCGGAACGCGCCAGATATCGAAATTGGTGCTCCAGGGCTCGGACTTACCCTTCAGGCGCACAGAGAAGAAGACGGTCTTCCCATCGGGCGAGATGTCGAAGTTTTCGTCCCCGCCAAAGGGCTTGCCCGGCGTATCGCCGTCTATATGCGCCATAAGCGGGACGGCGGCGTCTGTCGCCAGCCCTGCTTGATCCAGTGCGAGGGCGTAGAGGTGATTGACCGTCCCGTCCGCCCAGGCATCCCAATGGCGAACGAACAGGTGATCGAACAGTTGTCCCGTCGCCTTTGACTCAGCGTGCGCTTTAAGGCGGGCCGCCGTGCAGTCCAGCGTGTCGCAATCGGCGAACACCGCCAGGCCGACGACGATGTGGTCGCCTCTGGGACTGAGGCGGAAGGCTTCTACATCCAACGGAAGATGGGTGACTTGAGCTGCTGCAACGCCTGTCACGTCCGTCTTCCAAACCTGGTCGGAGCCGGACCGAGCGGAGAGGAAATAGATTGCTTTTCCATCGGGCGACCACCTTGGGCTCGACACGCCGCCATCGGACGCCGCCAGACGATAGGGCTGGCCGCCCTTAGCCGGTATGATCCAAAGGGCATGGGCGCTCTTGTTAGCGGCGAGGTCCACGGTGCGAAGGTCGTAGACGATCAGGCGGCCGTCGGGCGACAGGCGGGGATCGGAAAGACGGTCCAGCGTCGCCAGGTCCTTAGCGGTGAAAGATCTCGCCAAAGCTGTCGCCGGGCCGGATAGGGCGATGGTGCTCAGGACGAGGGCCAAGATCGGGCGGAAGGGCGACGGCGTCATATAACGCTCCGATAATAGGCCAAGATCATAGCGCTTTGTCCGAACCCGCTGCAATGGCGCGGTCGGCGTTCAGATAGCCGGCCAGACGCGCGATCCCGGCCTCGAGCTTGGCGGACTCGGCTGCAAAGCACCAGCGCAGCCAGCCTTCGCCCTCCGGCCCAAAAGCGCGGCCGGGCGCAAGGCCCAAGCCAGCCTCCGCCACTAGGGCCTTGGCCAGGGCCACGGAATCCGTGCAGCCATTTATCCGGAAGAAGATGTAAAGGCCACCGTCAGGGCAGGTGGCCTCGATCTCCGGCAGGACGCGAAGGGCGCCGAGCAGGCGGTCGCGCTTGGCCAGAAGGTCCGCCCGCATCTCCTCCAGGTACGCCTCGCCGTCGCGCAGGGCATGGACCGCCGCTCGCTGAATGAAGTCCGGCGCGCAGGAGGTGTTGAATTCCAAAAGCTTGCCGACATCGCCGACCAGGGCGGACGGCATGACCATCCACCCTAGGCGCCAGCCCGTCATACGCCAGGCCTTGGAAAAGGTATTGGCGCTGATCACCCGATCTTCCGGCGTCGCCAGCGGCAGGAAGGAGGGGGCGGAGCGAGCGCCCGTCAGGAAGGACAGCCGCTCATAGACATCGTCTGCAATGATCCAGATTCCATAGCGGCGACAGAGCTCCAGGATCGCCGCCCGATCCTCCGCCGGCAGAACCCAGCCTGTGGGATTGGCCGGCGAATTCAGCAGTAGCACCCGCGTGTCCGGCGTCAGCGCGGCCAGGAGCTGATCCAGGTCCAAAGCCCAGACGCCGTCGCGGGCGCGAAGAGCGATGCGCGTCACCTCAGCATTCAAAATGATGGGAATTTCGGTGACGTTGGGCCAGACCGGCGTAATCGCCACCACCCGGTCGCCGGGGCTGAGCAGGGCCTGCATGGCCACCATCAGGGCGTTGACGCCCGAACTGGTCACCGCGATCCGGTCCAGGCCGATCTTCGCGCCGTGCAGGTCCGTCAGATAGGCGCTGAGCGCCGCGCGCAATTCAGCCCGCCCAAGATTATGGGTGTAGAAGGTGCGCCCGGCCAAAACTTCCGCACTCGCCGCCGCGCGGATGAACTGCGGCGTCGGCTGATCGCTTTCGCCGAACCAGAAGGCCAGCACATCGTCGCGCTCCAAGCCCGCATTGGCCACGTCGCGGATACGCGAGCCTTCAAGGTCGTGGATGCGGTTGCGCGCGTGGGGTGGGTTTGAGTCTTGCGGCCGTGATACAGGGTCCACGCGGCTATCCTTAGCCTTTGACAATTTAGAATTTGAAGGTGGCCATTACGGCTGCGTGATCCGATGGCTTTTCAAGACCGCGTTCGCGGCGGCAGACTTCGCAGGCTTCCAAGACGTCCGCCGCCTGGGGCGAGAGCAGAAGATGGTCGATGCGGATGCCGTTATCCCGCTCGAAGGCGCCACGAAAATAGTCCCAGTAGGTGAAGGCGTGTGGATCGACGCCGACAGCGGTCTGGGCGTCAGTCAGCCCAAGCCAGCGCAGGGCGCGGGCCGCAGCGCGGCTTTCGGGTTGATAGAGCGCGTCGCCGGTCCAGTCCTGCGGCGTCTTGGCGTCCTGCGGCGTCAGGATGACGTTGTAATCGCCGGCCAGAACCAGCCGCTCTTCCAGCTTCAGCAGGTCCGCCGCATGGCGCTGCAGCCGCTCAAGCCAGGCCAGCTTGTAGGGAAATTTCTCGCTGTCTACCGGATTGCCGTTGGGCAGATAGATGGAGGCGACACGGACGGGCAGGGGCGCCTCAATGACGGCCTCGATATAGCGGGCCTGCACGTCGTCCTCATCGCCCGGCAAGCCCCGCTGTACCTCAGTCAAAGGAAATTTGGAGAGAATGGCGACGCCGTTATAGCTCTTCTGCCCATGCGTTTCGACATTATAGCCCATCGCTTCAATGGGTTCGCGGGGAAACTTCTCGTCGACGCACTTCAGCTCCTGCAGGCAAACCACATCGGGCGCGACATCCGCAAGCCACCCGAGCAAGAGGTCGAGCCGGGCATTGACCGAATTGACGTTCCAAGTGGCGATGCGCATCCAGCCTGAATGCGACAGCTCTAGGCGCGTCACAATCCCTGATCCGGAATTCTTTACCGCCGGTCCGGTCTGGCTCTAGATTGAAAAGCTGATCCCGCAGCCGCAGCTCGACTTGGCGTTGGGATTGCGGATGCGAAACTCCGCCGCCGCCAGCTCTTCCACAAAGTCGATCTCCGCGCCCTTCAGGAAGGAAACTGAAACTTCGTCTACAACCGCCGCCGCACCGTCGCGCTCGATATAAAGATCATCTTCGTTGGCCGCCTCCACCAGATCGAACTGATATTGAAAGCCGGAGCAGCCGCCGCCCTCCACCGCCACGCGCAGCAGAACCTTGCGGCCCTCCGCGGCGGCGATGGCTTGAAGGCGTCGCGCGGCCGAGGCCGAAAGCGTTATGGGCGATCTTTGCGTCGAGCTATGGAGTGTGAAGACTTCGGTCATCGAATCCGGCATCCCTCATGCGGCAGGCGACCTGCGCATCCACTACATATGGGCCGTCTTGCGCCTTAACGAAAGACCAATGGGCAGGTCAGGGCCTGCAAGGAGATCGGGTTGTCCAAGAAACCTGGCGCATCCATGCCCCCGGCGCGCGCGCCCTACGCCGCCGATGCGATGCAATCCCGCGGGCGCAAGCATGCTGAGCCGGAAAGCCCGACGCGCACCCCCTTCGCCAGGGACCGGGACCGCATCATCCACTGCACCGCCTTTCGCCGGCTGAAGGAGAAGACCCAGGTCTTCGTCGCTCATGAGGGCGACCATTACCGCACGCGCCTGACCCACAGTCTGGAGGTGGCCCAGATCGCGCGTTCCCTCGCCAGATCCCTTGGGCTGGATGATGATCTGGCCGAAGCCATAGCGCTCGCCCACGATCTTGGCCATCCGCCCTTCGCCCATGCGGGCGAGGAGGAGCTTCAGGCCTGCATGGCGCCTTACGGCGGCTTTGACCACAATGTGCAGACCTTTCGTATCGTGACCCGCCTGGAAAAGCGTTATCCGGCGTTTGAGGGCTTGAACCTGACCTGGGAGACGCTGGAGGGCGTGGTCAAGCACAACGGCCCGATCACGCAAAAGCTGGATGAACCGGCTTTCCGCGCCATCCAAGACTACAGCATCGCCTATGATCTTGAGCTTTCCACCCACGCCTCGGCCGAGGCCCAGGTCGCCGCCTTGGCCGACGATATCGCCTATAACAATCATGATGTGGACGACGGCGTGCAGGCGGGCCTGTTCGATCTGGCGGATCTGGCAGACATACCCCTGATCGGGCCTGTGATCGAAAGCGTGGGCCGGGACTATCCCAAGCTGGACGCCCGGATGCTGCGCCTGGAATCGGTCCGACGCATGATCGGGCGAATGGTGGACGATGTGCTGGCCCAGTCGCGCCAGAGGCTGCAAGGCGTCGATACGGCTGACGAGGTTCGCCGGCTTGGCCGTCCCGCCATCGCCTTTTCGGGGCCGATGCTGGAAGATTTGGCCCGCCTGCGGCAATTTTTGTACACACGCATGTATCGTCACGCCCGCGTCAACCGCACACGCAGCGCCGCCCGCCGGATTTTGCGGGAGCTTTTTGCGGTCTATATGGCCGAGCCGGATGTTCTGCCCGAAACCTGGTTCCTCCGGGCCCAAGACCGCGACGAGGTCGGCCGCGCCCGCGTCGTGTGTGATTATATTGGCGGCATGACGGATCGTTTCGCCATAGATGAGCATAGGCGGCTCTATCGTTTGGACGGCTGGACGGGCTGACTGCGGCGAATAGGTCGCAGCTTAAGCGTCGCATCCCTTAAAGCCCTGGCAAGATTTAGGTAGGCTAAAGGGTAAAGCATGCGATTCGCTGTTGTCCATGCGACTGGATTCAGGCCTGGGGCTCCGCCATGACCGACCACGACCGGGGCGCTTATACGCCGCAAACCGACGAAGCTTTGGCGTTCGACGCGCGGCGCGAAGCTGATGGCCGACCCTTGCCCATGACCCTGATCGGCAGCGGGGTGGTGCTCGCAGTGCTGGTTGTCGGCATAGCCATTGTCTATCGCGGCGGCGTGCGCAGTCCTGGCGAAGCGGCGCGCCCGGTGGGCCAGCCGGTCGTCGCGGTGAAGACGGCGCCCTCGCCGACGGCTAACGATAGCGGCGCCCAGCCCCCCGACCTTCCGTCCACCAACGCCATCGCGACGGTCGAGACGGCTGCGAGACCGTCTGTGGTCGCTTCAAAGGCGCCGCCGAAGGCGGTTCCGGCGGCGACGGCCCTAGCCGCGCCCGCGCCGGCTCCCCAAGTTCCCCGGTTCGCGCCGCCGCCTGAGCAACCCGCGCCGCGCGTCGAGTCTAAGCCCAAACTCGCCGTAGCCGCCCCGCCGGAGCCGGCGCCTGTCGTCGTCAAGGCAAGTTCCGTCGTCTCGGCCAAGGGGCCGGTTCGCACAGTCGGAGGGCTGGATTCAGCCGACGTCGCTGCGGCGGGCATGACCGGCGCCGTCGCCGCCAAACCCGTCAAAGCCGTAGCCGCCTCCGTGAAGTTCGCCGCCGCCGCGCCGATGGCGGCCACGCCCAAGACGCCGCTGTCAGCAGGGCCTGCGACGGGATCGGTCGTGCAGATCGGGGCGTTTTCGTCGGCTGAACTGGCTGACAAGGGTTATGCTGACGCCTCCAGCTTGCTGGCGGGACAGATGGCGGGCAAGTCCAAGCATGTCCTGGCCATTCAGGTGAACGGCGCAACCCTTTATCGGACCTGGGTCGCCGGATTCGCCTCTCGGACGGAGGCCACAGCCTTCTGCAACGCCCTCAAGGCCAAGTCGAAACCCTGTTTCGTCAAGGGCTGAGGGGGTCTTGAATTCCGCCTGTATTCTCGGCTGTGAAGGAACGCGGCTGTCCAGGTCTGAGAAGGCGTTCTTTCGCGAGGTCCGGCCTTGGGGCTTCATCCTGTTCGCGCGCAATATCGTCAGCGCCGATCAGACGCGGGCTCTGATTGCTGATCTGCGCGAGGCTATCGACGACCCAGGCGCGCTTATTATGGTCGATCAGGAAGGCGGCCGGGTTCAGAGGCTGAAGCCGCCCTTGGCGCGGCGGCGCCCGTCTGCTGCGGCGTTTGGGGCGCTCTATTATCGGGATGCAGGGCTTGCTCAGGAGGCCGTCTGGCTCAACCATCGTCTCATGGCCCATGACTTGACGACCTTCGGATTTGATGCGGATTGCGCGCCCTGCCTTGATCTGCCCCAGCCCGGCGCTCACGCGGTGATCGGCGACCGCGCCTTTGGAGCGGAGACGGAGTGTGTTGTTGACCTGGGGCGGGCGGCTATGGCGGGCTTGAAGGCGGGCGGGGTCGCCCCGATTATCAAGCATATTCCCGGCCATGGCCGAGCGGAGGCGGACAGCCACCAGGCTCTCCCCACTGTTGATGCGCCGACGGCGGTACTGGAGGCTAGCGATTTTGTTCCCTTCCGGGCGCTAAATGACGCGCCCATGGCGATGACGGCGCATGTTCTTTATTCGTCGGTGGACCCCGGCGCATGCGCCACCGTCTCTCCGCCCGTAATCGACACCGTGATCCGGGGCTTCATCGGGTTTCAGGGCCTTCTCATGTCGGACGACCTTTCCATGCGCGCTCTGGGCGGAACGCTGGCGGAGCGGACCCGGGCGGCGCTGGCGGCGGGTTGCGATGTGGTCCTGCACGGCAATGGCGCGCTTGTGGGCGAGCCCGTCCGCGACCTGGGGGCCGAGCTTGAAGAGGTCGCCAAGGCGTCGCCGGAGCTGACCGGCCGGGCGGCGAAGCGGGCTGCAGCCGCGAGGGCGGCGGCGCGGCGGCCTGAGCCTTTCGAGCCGAAGGCCGCAGAGGCGCGTCTTGCTGAACTAGGTCTGGAAGGCGTCATGGCGTGAGCGTACAATTTCAGCCTGGCCTGGATTTTGACGCGGCCGAAACGGCGGCGGAAACCGGCGACGCTCTGATCCTGGACCTGGACGGTTTCGAAGGGCCTTTGCATATGCTGCTCGCCCTGGCGCGGACACAGAAGGTGGACCTTCTGCAAATTTCCGTCGCGGCCCTGGCGGATCAATATCTGGCTTTTGTCCAGCAGGCCCGCCAAAGGCGATTTGCGCTGGCCGCAGACTATCTCGTCATGGCCGCCTGGCTGACCTATCTGAAATCCCGTCTGCTGCTGCCCAAGCCGGAACGACGTGCGCCCGACCAGGATAGCGCTCAGGATATGGCGGCGATGCTGACCTTTCGCTTGGCCAAGCTGGACGCCATGCGCCGGGCGGGAGAAGACCTTCAGGCCCTTCCTCAGAAAGATTGGGACGTTTTCACGCGCGGCGCGCCGGAACTGGCGCGAGGTCGAGCCGACGGCCGGCCGGAGGCTGATCTCTATGACCTGATCACCGCCTACGCCGCCCAACGCCTGAAGACATTCACCGGCCGCTATCAGGCCAGAGCCAGGATTGAAGCCTATCCCCTTGATTCAGCGCGTGAACGTTTGCGACGCCTTGCGGTGAAGCTGGACGGCTGGACCGCGCTTGCGCGCTTGGCGCCCAGCCCGAACGCTTTCGGTGGACCGACCCGGGCCTCTTATCTCGCCTCCACCTTCGCCGCCGGGTTAGAGATCGCCAAGGAGGGCGAGCTTGAGCTGCAGCAGGACCGATCCTTTTCGGAGCTGTGGGTGCGGCGGCGTCTGGAGACCCACGAACAGGCGGTCAGTTCCCCCTCTGCAGCCTTGGCCTAGACCCTTGGACGACGCCTGGATGCTGGAACGCGCGACGGAGGCGATTCTGTTCGCCTCAGCGGAGCCCCTGTCGCTTCAAGATTTGCGCAGCCGTCTCCCTGCAGACGCCGATGTGGGAGCGGCGCTGGCCGCCCTCACGCTCAGATATGCCGGACGCGGCGTCGAGCTTATCTGTGTGGCGGATCGCTATCAGTTCCGTACGGCGGCTGATCTCGCCCACCTGATGCGCGCGCCGGACGCTACGCCTCAGCGGCTGTCCAGAGCCGCGCTGGAGACCCTCGCCATCATCGCCTACCACCAACCCGTCACCCGCGCCGAGATCGAGGCCATACGCGGCGTAGGATTGAGCCGGGGCACGCTCGACCATCTGCTGGAGCTGGGGTGGGTGCGCATGCGCGGACGCCGCCGCGCGCCGGGTCGGCCCATTACCTTCGGCACGACCGACGCTTTTCTCGTTCAATTCAGTCTGGGGAACCTCGCAGACCTGCCGGGCGCGGCCGATATGAAGGCGGCTGGGCTCTTGAGCCTAGACCTGCCGGCGGACTTTCACATTCCGACCCCCAGCCAGGCCGGCGGCGCGGCTGAGGACCCGTTGGAGCCCGGCGACGCCGACGCGCCGGAGTTTCATCAGGACTTCCTGGGGGAGGCGGACACCTGATCGACTTTGCTGAATGTGCGGCGTCATGGTCCGCCGCTTGCGTCAGCCGGCCGGTGCTATAGAAGCCACGATCTTTCACCTGAGGGTCTAGATGGACCGTATCGCCATTGTCGGCGGCATCGAACTGAAGGGTCAAATCCCGATCAGCGGCGCCAAGAATTCCGCCATCAAGCTGATGACCGCCAGCCTGTTGACCGATGCGCCCCTGCGCCTCACCAACATGCCGCGGCTGGCCGATACGCGCTTCCTGGGCCGTCTCCTGCAACGTCTCGGGGCCGACGTGGAGGAAATTGATAGCGGGTCGGGGCCTGAAACCCTGCTCCACACGCCCGAAATCGTCAGCGCCTACGCACCCTATGATCTTGTGCGAAAGATGCGCGCCTCTTTCAACGTGCTGGGCCCCCTGCTGGCTCGGACAGGGCACGCCAAGGTCAGCCTGCCCGGCGGCTGCACTATCGGCGCCCGGCCGGTCGACCTGCACTTGAAGGCGCTGGAGGCCCTGGGCGCGCGGATTGATCTGAATGAGGGCTATGTCTACGCCCAGGCGCCTCGCGGCTTGACGGGCGCTGAAATTCATTTTCCCTTCGTCTCTGTGGGCGCGACCGAGCATACTCTCCTGGCCGCTGTCCTGGCCTCGGGCCAGACCGTTCTGCACAACGCCGCTTGCGAACCGGAAATCACGGACCTGGCGGACTGTCTGAACGCCATGGGCGGTCGGGTCGAGGGCGCAGGGACGCCGACCATCGTTGTCACCGGCGTGGCGAGGCTTAACGGCGCGACCCATGCCGTCGTTCCGGATCGGATCGAAACCGGCACCTACGCCGTCGCCGTCGCCATGGCGGGGGGCGAGGTGACGCTGACCGGCGCACGGGCCGGCCATATCTCGGCCCTGCTGGAAAAACTGCGCGAGGCAGGGGTTGAGACACGCTCAGACGCAGACACCATCACCGTCAAGCGCAACGGCGCCCGCCTTGGGCCGGTCAATCTGACCACCGATCCTTATCCGGGCTTTGCTACGGACCTCCAGGCCCAGTTCATGGCGTTGATGACCGTGGCGGACGGGGAAAGCGTGATTCGGGAGACGATTTTCGAAAACCGCTTCATGCACGCGCCGGAACTGATGCGGCTGGGAGCCGATATATCTGTTCATGGCGGAGAGGCGCGTGTGCGGGGTGTGGCGAGCCTGACGGGCGCCCAGGTCATGGCGACAGATTTGCGGGCGTCTGTTAGTCTGGTGATCGCCGGATTGGCGGCCAGGTCGCAGACGGTTGTGAACCGGGTCTATCATCTGGATCGCGGTTTTGAGCGGCTGGAACAGAAACTGAGCGCTTGCGGCGCAGACGTGCGTCGGCTGCGCGAGGACGATGGAGAAGAGGTTTAAGGCTTTGAGCACGTCGTCCCAGCCCAAGGAGTCCCCATCCCAAGCGCTTGTTCCGGCTCCCTCGGCCGGCGCAAAGCCCCTGCGCCTCCTGGCTCAGGATATGGACGATCTTCTGGTCATCTCCGCCGCCCTGCAGGACGCCATCGCCCACGTGGGCGATATTCGCTTTGAGCCTGGCAGTCGCACGCTGACGGTCCTGTTCAACCGCTATCGCTGGGAGGCGTGCGAGCTGGGCGCATGCGAGCGTGTGGTGGCGGCGCTGCAGTTCGGCGATGTGGCCCGCCTGCGCCACAAGGGTTTGCGAACCGAGGACAAGGGCGCCCTGGTGTCCGTGCTCGCCCTCAGCTTTGAGGCCCTGGAGCCGCCGGGCGGCGTCATCCTGCTGCACTTCGCCGACGGATTGGAATTGCGGCTGGACGTGGATTGCATTGATGCTGTGCTGGCCGATGTGTCCGACCCCTGGCCGGCGACCCGTGCGCCTATCCATATAGACGCCGAGGGCGCGGCGTCCGCCGCCGCCTTGGGCGAGGGAGGCTAGACGTGCGTCGCTTCAATAGCGCTGATCCCGGTTTTCGGACTGATTTCCGCAACTTTCTCAATGAACGTCGAGGCTCGCCGCCGGACGTTGACGCCGCTGTCGCCTCGATTCTGGAGCGGGTGCGGGGTGAGGGCCTTGTGGCCGTCCTGGATTATGTAAAGCGCTTCGACGGCGTCGATCTGGACGAAGCGGGACTGCGCGTGACACCGGAGGAGATAGACGCCGGCGTCGCCGCCTGTCCCGAGGATTTGAAGGCGGCCATCGCCTTCGCCGCCCGCCGTATCCGCGCCTATCATGAACGCCAGCGCCCGGCGGACACCTGGTTTAAGGACGAGGAGGGTGTGGAGCTGGGCTGGCGCTGGACGGCGCTGGAGTCAGTGGGCATTTATGTGCCGGGCGGCCGTGCGGCCTATCCCTCCACGGTGCTTATGAACGCGGTTCCAGCGCAGGCGGCGGGCGTGTCGCGCATCGCCATGACGACGCCGGCCGGGCGGCTTTCGCCCGTTGTGCTGGCCGCGGCGCGGGAGGCGGGTGTGACGGAGATCTGGCGCGTGGGCGGGGCGCACGCCGTGGCGGCGTTGGCCTATGGCGCGGGGCCGATCCAGCCGGTGGATAAGATCGTCGGGCCCGGCAACGCTTATGTCACAGCCGCCAAACGCAGGCTTTATGGCGTGGTCGGCATCGACGCCCTCGCCGGCCCGTCGGAGATCGTGGTGGTAGCCGACGCCGATAACGATCCCGACTGGATCGCCGCGGACCTCCTGTCTCAGGCCGAGCATGACCCGGCTGCCCAGTCTATCCTGATTACCGACGCCCCGGTCTTCGCCGCCCAGGTCGAACAAGCCATCGCGCGCCAGCTCGATACGCTGGCGACCGCGCCGGACGCCCGAGCCTCCCTGTCGGCCCACGGCGCCGTGATCATCGCGCCGCTGGAGCAGTCGCCCGCCATTGTCGACCTGATCGCGCCGGAGCATGTGGAGTTTGCGGTGGCCGATCCTGAACGGCTGTCGAACAAGGTGCGTCACGCCGGCGCCATCTTCCTGGGGCGGTTCACGCCGGAGGCTCTGGGCGACTATGTAGCAGGCTCCAACCACGTCCTGCCGACCAGCCGTGCGGCGCGGTTCTCATCCGGGCTGTCCCTGTATGATTTCCTGAAGCGCACCTCCATTGTCAAATGCGACGCCCAGGCCTTTTCGATCCTGGGGCCGCAGACCGTGGTCTTCGCACAATCCGAAGGGCTGCCCGCCCATGCCCAATCTGCGGCGGCGCGACTGAGGCCGGCCGCGGAATGAGTTCGGAGCCGGCCGGGGCGGATAAGGCGTCGCAGCGGCTGTGCGCCGTGCATATTGACGAGGACTCCCTGGGGGCTGCGTCCCGCGATGCGGTTCATGAGCGGCAGGTGGCGATCTTTGACCTCCTGGAAGACAATTATTTTGAGCCGGAAGAGGCGGCGCGCGGCCCTTATGAACTGCGTCTGGCCCTGATGGACGGCCGTTTGGCGCTGGACATATCCGGCGACTTCATTAGCCCCCGACGCCACCTGTTGTCGCTCAGCCCGCTGCGCGGCATCATCAAAGACTATTTTATGATCTGTGAGAGCTATTATCAGGCCATCCGCAACGCCACCCCAGCCCAGATCGAGGCGGTGGATATGGGACGAAGAGGCCTGCACAATGAGGGATCGGAGCGCCTGCGCGAACGCCTCCAGGGCAAGGTGAATATCGACCTGGATACGGCGCGCCGACTATTCACCCTGATTTGCGCCCTTCATCGGCGGGGCTGACGCATGGGGCCGGGGGCAGTCCTTTTCAGTTGCAATCTCAACCTGGTCCGCTCGCCCATTGCAGCGGCCTTGCTGCGGGCGAGCGTGGGCGACCGCATTTTTGTCGATAGCTGCGGTCTGCGGGCGGCGGAGGAGCCGGATGGGTTCGTCCTGGCCGTGATGCAGGAGATCGGGCTCGATCTCACCGCCCATCAGCCCAAGACGTTCGACGATCTGCACGACAGCTCATTTGACCTGATCATCTCCCGGACGCCGGAGGCCCATGCCCGCGCCATAGCCTTCGCCCGGGGTCAGGCGATGGAGGTGGAATACTGGCCCATCTCCGACCCGACGACAGAGCAGGGCTCGCGAGATCAGAGATTACAAGCCTATCGACGTGTCCGCGACGACTTGCAGGCGCGACTTGCGGTGCGCTTCTCTACGCCATCGACGTCTGTGGGATGATTTGCTTATAATGGCGCAGCGTCGCTCTTGCCGAGACTTACTTCTGCTTTCAGTCTCGTCTCTCGGCGTCCAGGGTCAGGGGCTGCGCCGAGAGACGGAATGGCGAAAGAAGAATTTTTAGAGTTCCCGGGGGCGGTGGTTGAGCTGCTCCCCAACGCCACTTTCCGCGTAAAGCTCGAAAACGAGCATGAGATCATCGCCCATACGGCGGGAAAGATGCGAAAGAATCGCATTCGCGTGCTTGCGGGCGACAAGGTCCTGGTGGAGATGACGCCCTATGATCTCACCAAGGGCCGCATCACCTACCGATTCAAATAGCGGACAAGCGCAACAGGCGGCGAAAGCGCCCTTGATTCTGGCCAGCGCCAGCCCGCGGCGTCTTGATCTGCTGCGCCAGGTGGGCGTCGCGCCCGATGCGGTCATTGCTCCGGATCTGGATGAGACGCCGTTGCGTGACGAAACGCCCAGACTGCTGGCCGTGCGGCTGGCCAAGGCCAAGGCGTCGGCGGTCGCCGCAAATCATCCGGACGCTTTCGTCCTGGCCGCGGATACGGTCGTGTCGGTGGGACGGCGCATTCTGCCCAAGGCGATGACGCGGGAGGAGGCGAGGGCTTGCCTGACGCTCCTCTCCGGGCGGGCGCACCGGGTCGCCACCGGCGTCGCCGTAGCAGCTCCCGGCGGCGCTATGGCCGCGCGCCTGGTGGAGAGCCGGCTGCACGTCAAGCGCTTGAGCGCAAGGGAGCTTGAGGCCTATCTTGAGACGGGCGAATGGCGAGACAAGGCCGGCGGCTACGCCATACAGGGGCGGGCAGGGGCCTTTGTGATCAGCCTGCAAGGCTCCTACACTGGCGTGGTCGGCCTGCCGCTCTATGAGACGCTAAGCCTGTTGACGGGTCAGGGCTGGCGACTGTGACCCCCGGTCCGGGTTTGCAAGCCCAAGCTAAAACGCGCCTTTATCTCGACAAATGCCCCGGCGAACGGCGCGGCGTGTTGCAGATTGAGGGCCGCCCCCATGTCCTACTCATTGAGCGGGACGGGGAGAGCCGCCTAGTGCTAGGCGCGCGGTATCGCGGGCGCGTCATCGCCGTCTCCGCCGGCCTGGGCCTGGCGCGGGTCGATCTAGGGGGACCGACGGCCAGCCTGAAGTTGGCGGGCCTGGGCGGCGTCGCCGAGGGCGCGTTGATCGAAGTGGACATCACAGCGGAGCCCGGCCGGGGCAAGGACGCCTTCGTCGTCTGCACCGCCCGCCCGGCTCAAGGCCCGCTTGGCCTGATCTCTGCGGCCCCGTCGCTCGAAGCGCAATTGCAGCTTCTGGCCCCTGACGCGCCCCTCGAAACCGGCGACGCGGCGCGGGATGCGGCGGATGAGGCGCAGCAGGCGGCCCTGCAAACCCTGCATGATCTCGGCGGCGGCGTTTCGCTGGCCATCGAGCCGACCCGCGCCCTGATCGCCGTCGACGTCGATCTGGCCGAGGAAGGGGGTGTGCGCGCGCCTTTGAAGGCTAATCTCCTGGCCATCCGTGAGGCCGCCCGGCTCTTGCGGCTGAAGGCGCTCTGCGGCCTCGTGGTGATCGACCTGGTCGGCTTTCCTAACGAGAAGGGCCGGATTCATGAGGCCGCGCTGGCCGCTTTCACCCTCGACGGCGCCGACGTGACCATCGGCCCGCTGAGCCGCTTCGGCGCGCTGGAGTTGACCAAGCCCCGCCGTTATACCCCTTTGGCCGAGCGCCTGTGCGACCCGACGGGCGCCCTTTCAGCCCGGACCCTGGCCCAGGATCTGGTGCGCGATCTGATGCGCCAGGCCCGCTTCAACGCCGGGGTGCGCCTGGCTGCCGTGTGCACGCCGGAGATTGCGGAGGTCCTGCGCCCGCTGGTCGCCGCCCTGGGACCGATGTTTCAGGTGCGCGAGACGGTTGGACTGTCCCGCAGCGGCGCCCATATCCTGCCCCTATGAGCCCGCGCGCCTGCCCCATCTGCAAAACCGAACCGCCGAAGCCGCCCTATGCGCCGTTCTGCTCCAAGCGCTGCGCCGATATCGACCTCAATCGGTGGTTCTCAGGCGTTTACGCCGTGCCCGCCGTCGAGCCTGCGGACGACGTCGATGCGTCCGACCCGGGGGCTATGGACCACGCATAGGACGCTGGACAGGCCCGCTGCCCTAACCTATACACCGCCCTCCTCGCTGGCCGGCCTGGGTAGCTCAGTTGGTAGAGCAGCGGACTGAAAATCCGCGTGTCGGTGGTTCGAATCCGCCCCCAGGCACCATTTTGTGCAGATGCCGTTTTTAGGCCGCATCCCTGGCTTTCACCCATAGGCCCCGAAATAGCGGCGGCGCGGCCGCAAGTTCACGTCAACGGCCTCTGTCTTCCGCCCTGCCTGGACGAGTTCCCGGCATCCATGGCCCGATGTCTATGCGGCGCATGGCCGTAAAGCTTTGCCGCCATGGACCTGCGGAACAAGTCGGCGGGAGAAGTTTGGGCGCCGACCCAACCCCCGCCCCAAACTGGGCACCCCGGATCATTGTGGCTAACGGCTGCAAAATTAGGCGGATTTAACTTCTGCTTCGCTCGCTGACGCCGCCGTGCGGAAAGCCCTTGACGCGCTCCAAGCCGTTCGCCAAAGGAGCCGGGGCTGCAATTTCTTACGTCGCGGTAAGGGTTGGGCGTCGCTTTGGCGGCGCATGTGGCATCAACAGCGCACGTCTCCCGCCCGTTGGGCGAGATCGGGCTCTGATGTGCGACACGGTTCGGGGTAGACGCAACTCGTCTTCTCTGCAGTAATAGTTTGAGAGTAGGCGGGTTCAGGCTCGGCTGCTGTTAAGTGTCCCCAATGTGCTCGACCAACCAGGAACTGGCTGAAGATGCTGGAAAATAAACGAACGACCTCGATCCTCGCCATATTCGGCGCGATAGCGCTGATGGCGGTGAGTGCGCCCGCGTTCGCGCAGAACACGGCCACCCCGGCTGCGGCCGCCGACACGAACACGACGGCTGACGCCACGGCGCCTGCCGCTGACGCGCCGACCACCATGAAGGGCGCGGGCAAGATGACCCCCGTCCAGATGTTCATTCAAGCGACCCCTGTGGTGAAGACCGTGATGGTTGGTCTTCTGTTGGCGTCGATCATCTCCTGGACCCTTCTGATCATTAAGCTGGTGAATTTTGCCGCGCTAAACAAGGAAACGAGCAAGTTCCTTGAGGCCTTCCGCAGCGCCCGTTCGATCTCGGATATGAACAAGATCGCCACGGCCGAAGAGTTCGAAGGCAACCCCTTCGCCGATATGGCGGCGGCGGCTTCCAACGAGATCGAGCTGTCGCGTCAGGCCGGCCTCAGCGTGACGGGCGAGCATCGCGGCTCCTCCATCAGCCGGGCGTCTGCGGCCGTGGGCGGCGTTCAGGCCACTCTGGCCAAGCGCCTGTCGGGCGGCATGCAATTTTTGGCCTCCGTCGGCTCATCCGGTCCCTTCATCGGTCTGTTCGGCACGGTGTACGGGATCATGAACTCCTTCATCGGCATCGCCAACACCAACACGACCAACCTGGCCGTCGTGGCGCCCGGCATCGCCGAAGCGCTTCTGGCCACCGGTATCGGCCTCTTCGCCGCCATCCCATCGGTTATCTTCTATAACTATTTCCAGACCTCGATCGCCGGCTATGGCACCCGGACGGAAGGCTTCATCGTTGAACTGATGAACGCCATCTCCCGCCAGCTCGACAAAGGGGCGTAAACCACATGGGCGCCCAGCTTTCAGGGGGCGGCGGCGGGTCGAAGTATTCGGTCCAGCAGAACAGCGAAATCAATGTTACGCCCTTTGTGGACGTGATGTTGGTGCTCTTGATCATCTTCATGGTGGCCGCGCCTTTGGCCACCGTGTCGATCAAGGTTGATCTGCCGAACGCGGTTGCTCCGCCTTCGCAAAAGCCGCCCAAACCCGTTTTCATCTCCATCAAGAAGGACGGTTCCAAGTACATCGGCGATTTTCCGACCAGCTTGGACTCTCTGGGCGATGATCTGAAGAAGCAGATCGGCAAGCGCGATCCGACGACGGAGCGCATTTATATCCGCGCGGACAAGGACACTGAGTACGGCGATTTTCTGGATCTTATGAACAAGCTCCAGGATAACGGCTTCTACAGCGTGGCTCTGGTCGGCGAAGATCATACGAAGGGGTAAGGCGAACATGTCCGTAGACCAAACCCCCGACGCGCCGCACTATGATCCCTTGTTGGATGAGCGTCCTCGGCGGAAGAAGAAACTAAATCCGGGGATCGTCGTCGGCATTATATTGTCCGTCGTCGTTCACGCGGCCTTGTTCTTCTATTTGTGGAAGGCGAAGTTCCACCCGCATTATCAGACGTATGAGGATACGGCGGTGAAGGTGGATCTGGTGAAGCCGGCTCCGCCGCCTCCACCCCCGCCGCCGCCTCAGCAGGCCTCCCCGCCACCGATTCAGCCGCGTCCTGCTGTGCCTCAACCGAATGTGACTCCTCCTCCGCCGGCTCCGGTGGTTGCTGTGGAAAAGCCTGTACATGTTGAAAGCGAAGCGCCCCGCCAGGTCGCCCCACCGGTGGTCGCCCCTCCGGCTCCTGTCGCGCCGCCGGTCATTACCCGCGCCAATTGGCTGTCTCAGCCTAATGGTGACGACTATGCCGAATACTATCCTGAACGCGCCCAGCGTATGGAGAAGGAAGGGCATGCGACCATGGAGTGTAAGGTGACGGTGAAGGGGGCTTTGACCGAGTGCCATATCCTGTCGGAAGATCCGCCCGGTTATGATTTCGGCGCTCAGACCCTGAAGCTGGCGCGCTTCTTCAAAATGAAGCCTGCTGTGCGGGATGGGGTGCCTGTGGAAGGTACGACCATCATCCCCATCGGTTGGAAGCTGAACTAGCTTTCGCTGGCTTCGGCTGCGAAACTCCCAGACGGCCGTTCCGGATCGCTCCGGAGCGGCCTTTTGTTTTTTGCCCCCGCCGCATCGCAAAGCTTGATCAGACGGGCTGCGACGACTAGAAGCGATCCTCCGATAGGAATGCGCCGCCTTAGCTCAGTTGGTTAGAGCGCTAGATTGTGGCTCTAGAGGTCCTCAGTTCGAACCTGAGAGGTGGTACCATTCCTCGTCCGGGATGACGCATTTTGAAAGACGGATGGAAACTCAAATCATCCGGCGTTTGCCCTGACTGCACGCTCTTCAAACCCGCTTATTCCCGCGAAATCGGGAAACCAGGCTTTAGATCATAGCTGTCTGCGGGATTATCGCGGGCTTGCTTAAGTCTCCCCCATGGAAAAACGGGTTTCCCGCTTTCGCGGGAATGAGCGGGTCGGGAGAGGGGCTAAGCCAGCGATCCATTTATGGGCCGGGGCGCTTTAGAGCTCCATGCTGTCCCCCCACGCCTCCAGGGAACAGCCGCCGCGTTCAACAGTTCTTCTCCAAACCTTTGAGGAGATGAATTATGATGGATATTACCCGCTTCAAGGTGTTGGCGACGGCTATCACCCTGGGCGCCTTGGTGAGCGGCGGAATCGCTGAGGCTCAACCCGGCCCCTATTATGACCACCATCATCGGCGCTACGACTCATGCCGCCGCGCCAAGCATCGCGCCGGGAATCAGGGCGTGGTCGCCGGCGCGGTGACGGGCGGTGTCGCGGGCGGTGTGATCGGCCACGGGCTGGTTGGCGGCTTGGTCGGCGCGGGCGTCGGCGCGTTGGCCGGGCACGCTATCGCCCGTTCAACCGTGCATTGCTGACCGGCGAACAGTCCTAAATCACGCCGGATGGGCAGGTTGATCCTGTGCATTGAGATGCCGCCCGGCCTGGGCTAAGTCTGCCGCGCTCTTGGCAAATCATCCGGTGCGGGGACCCACATGGCCGAAATCGTTGACATAATCGCCCGCGAAATCCTGGACAGCCGCGGCAATCCGACGGTCGAGGTCGATGTGGTGTTGGAAGACGGGTCGCTCGGCCGCGCCGGCGTACCGTCCGGCGCCTCCACCGGCGCGCATGAGGCGGTGGAAAAGCGGGACGGCGACGCGGGCCGCTATGGCGGCAAGGGCGTGCTGAAGGCCGTGGATGCCGTCAACGGCGAAATCTTCGACGCCCTGTCGGGTTTCGAGGCCCAAGATCAGCGCCGCATCGACGCGGCCATGATTGAGCTGGACGGCACGGCCAATAAGAGCCGGCTGGGCGCCAACGCCATACTGGGCGTCAGCCTGGCTACCGCCAAGGCGGCGGCGATCAGCACCGGCCTTCCGCTTTATAAGTATGTCGGCGGCGTGTCCGCCCGCGTCCTGCCCGTGCCTTTGATGAACATCATCAACGGCGGGGTGCATGCGGACAATCCCATCGACATCCAGGAATTCATGATCGTCCCGGCCGGCGCAGACACCTTCGCGGACTCGCTTCGCATGGGGGCGGAGATTTTTCACGCCCTGAAGAAGGCGCTGAAGGATGCGGGGCTGAACACCAATGTGGGCGACGAGGGCGGCTTCGCCCCCGCTATCGGGTCGGCGGAAGAGGCCTTGGGCTTCATCGTCAAGGCCGGCGCGGCCGCCGGTTACACAGCGGGGGAAGACTTCTGGCTGGCGCTCGACGCCGCCTCCACCGAATTCTTCAAAGATGGGCGTTATGTGCTGGCGGGCGAAGGCAAGACGCTGGATCAGGCCGGCATGGCGGATTACCTCTCAGGCCTCGTGGATCGCTTCCCCATCCTGTCCATCGAGGACGGCTGCGCCGAGGATGACATGGAGGGCTGGGCCCTTTTAACGCAAGAGCTGGGGGACCGGGTCCAGTTGGTGGGCGACGACCTGTTCGTGACCAACCCGGAGCGTCTGGCGAAGGGCGTTCAGGACGGGCTGGCCAACTCCATCCTGGTCAAGGTCAACCAGATCGGCACCCTGTCGGAGACGCTGGACGCCGTGGATATGGCCCACCGCGCCGCCTATACCGCCGTGATGTCCCACCGCTCCGGCGAAACCGAAGACGCCACCATCGCGGACCTCGCCGTCGCCACAAATTGCGGACAGATCAAAACCGGCTCTCTCGCCCGCTCCGACCGGCTGGCCAAATATAATCAATTGATCCGCATCGAAGAAGAACTGGGAAATCAGGCTATTTATGCCGGGCTTAAGGCTCTGAAAGCGCGGAAATAGAGCGCTTTCACCTGCACGGGCCGCCCATGGTCTGAGCTCAGCTTGGCCGCAAAGGATGTTGTCCGGCGAATCTTGATGGAGAAAAGTAACGATTTCTTTGTCTAAAGAGCTGGATTCGTTGAACTCTTAATCTTGCGCTAACCCCGATTCGCCAATGTCGGGAAATGGTCATCCGCAGGCGCATTCGCGCAGTCATCTATCCTTTGCTGCTTTATTGCGTCTCGGGCGCCATAGGCGGCTATTTTGTTTGGCACGCCCTGAACGGCGAACGCGGCCTCAAAACCAAAGACGAGTACGAGCAAAAGATCGCGGTTCTCAAACAGAATCTTGGAGACCTTCGCGACGAGCGGATGCAATGGTAGCATAAAATCGAGCTGATGCGCGGCCAAACCGTCGACCGCGATCTCTTAGACGAAGAATCCCGCCGCCTGCTGGGACTTTCCCACAAAAATGAACTGGTCATCTTCGTAGCATCCCCGCAAAAGTGAGCAGCAAAGCTACACTTTCATAAAATGGTTATGCTCCGTCGAAATATAG